>ENA-ORNQ01003225-ORNQ01003225.1-human-gut-metagenome-genome-assembly--contig:-NODE-3225-length-9899-cov-3.252336_pt1 | contig 9899 bp, 5 predicted proteins | sample MGYA00242116_ERZ509024 | MGnify/ENA primary metagenome ERZ509024 (study PRJEB26280, sample SAMEA2338697) | human gut metagenome | biome: human gut; feature: human-associated habitat; material: faeces... | reverse complement strand
TGGAAAATATCAGGAGAGGCGAAATCTATTACGCCGATCTGTCGCCGGTGGTAGGCAGTGAACAAGGCGGAATAAGGCCTGTATTGATTTTGCAGAACGACGTGGGCAACAGGTACAGCCCTACGATCATCGTGGCAGCAATTACCTCTAAAATAGATAAGGCAAAGCTTCCTACGCATATAGAAATCGAAGGGGAAAGGCACGGTCTGCCGAAAGATTCAGTCATTTTGCTTGAGCAGATCCGCACCATTGACAAACGAAGACTGAAAGAAAAACTTGGGGGCCTGAATGTTCCGGCAATGAGCCGGGTAGAGGAAGGTCTTAGGGTGAGCTTGGGCTTTGCAGAGTTTTAAGAGGATTATCATACACGCGATATACGCACGGCCGTTGTGCCGGCAGATGGATAGGAAAGGCTTTCTGATTTTTCAGGAAGCCTTTTTTGTGCTGGCGATGCGCAAGTTTTTTCATTTCTGAAAGACAACTGTTTTTTACCGGCAGCGCGAGGAGTGGTTTTATAAAGGAAGGATGCGCGGGCAAGCGTGTTTTGCTTAGGCAGAACATGATAATAAAATATTTATTTTTTATGTACTTTTTGTTGTATTGGCTAATTTTTTATGGTATAATGAATAAAAATAGAAGTTTATAGTTCGGTATATGGGCAACGGCATATACAAAAATCTTTTGTGTTATAGAAAATTTGAGGTGAACATGATGAAGCTTTTCCGCAACGCGGCGGTGCTGCTTTTAGCAGGACTGCTGCTCTTTACCGGCTGCGCTAAAAAGCCGCAGCAGGAAGCAGGCGGACCGTCAGCAACGGCCGCTTCTTCCGGCATTACGGCTTCCCCCGCGCCGACGCGTACACCCGGCAGTACGGTGTCCGGCGATGAAACGGGGGCCCCCGGAGATACAGGCGCTCCGGGAAGTACTTCCGCGCCTGCGGGCAGCGGCGGCAGCAATGGGAATATCGGAGGCATCTCCGGCGGGGGAAATACCGGCGGAACCGGCAGCAATACCGGCGGCATTATTCCGCCCTCGAGCGGCGGGGGATCTGAAATTATTGAAAAGAACCTGATTCCCGACGCCAGTTCCACCTTTAACAGCGTTTCCTCCGTAAGCCAGACCGGCTGGACGCTTAAATACGGCTCGATTTCCCCCACGATCTCTTCTTCCGGCTACGGCGGCACTAAGTGCCTTTATTATACCAAGGCCGCATCCAGCAGCGAAAACTATTTTTCGCCCGCGATTAATTTAGCGCCTTACATACCTTCGGCAGGGTATTATACGATTCGGTTCCAGTATAAAATTGCAGCGTCAGAGGAAGTTTCGCCGTTTACCGGATTGATTCGTGGGAATGCGGAGGATCAAAATTCTTTTATAAAAGAGAATAACGGAAATTATTATGCAAATCTGACGAGCGCGCCTTCCACCCGGCCGGGAGAATGGCAGAAATATGAGGCTACGTTTAAGGTACAGGCCAGTGATATTAAAACTTCTGCCAACTGGAATTTCTGTATGCATCAGATCTCCGATATGGTGACGGGGATCTATATCGATAACTTTGAGCTGATCACCTTTATTGATAATACCAAGCCCTCGGGGGTTTCTTCAGCCGTTACCTGGGTGGCCAATGAAGTGGTGCTGGTAAGCGATCGGTTTTATAATGACGCGTTTAATGATGTGGACGTAGACCTTGTTTTGACCAACGGCAGCGTTACCTATACGATTCCCGGCTTCTGGGACGGCAGCAGCGTGTGGCGCATTCGCTTTGTATGCCCCACCGCCGGCACCTGGACGTATAAAACCGTATGCACTAACACCAAGGATACCGGCCTGCATAATCAAACGGGCCGCATTACCTGTACCAATTATACGGGCAGCCTGGAAATTTATAAACGCGGTTTTGTAAAGACCTCCTCGGGCACGCGGTACTTTATGTATAACGACGGTACGCCGTTCTTCTATTTGGGCGATACCCATTGGAGTTTGGGTTCCGAATCTTTGGACATGGTAAAGACCATTACGGCTCACCGGGCGAAGCAGGGGTATACGGTCATTCAAAGCGAGCCTCTGGGTGCTTTCTTTACGGTGGAGGACGGCATGGATGAGGGCGATATTATAGGCTTTAAGGCGAATGACCAGAAATTCCAGGCCATTGCGGCCGAAGGCCTGGTGCACGCCAACGCGCAGTTCTTTTTCCCGCACAGTATGAATACCTGCATTGAAAACCATGGCGGTTATTCTTCGCGCGATGTATCGCTCTCGGTGAACGGTTCTTCGGTAACGGTTAAAGATCTTTCCAATCAGGCTAAAAACTATCTCAAAAAGCTTTCTCGATACTGGGTGGCCCGCTATAGCGCCTATCCCGTGATGTGGACGCTGGGCCAGGAGGTCGACAATGACTTTTACTGGGACAGAAGCGAGCATTTGAAGTGGAATTTTGTAAATAATCCCTATAAGTTAGTGGCTGAATATATCGCCCAGTATGATCCCTACAGCCATCCGCTGACAGCGCATCAGGAAACCACGGGGAAAACTGCGGCATTGGGCAACGGCTACGGCGCCGGCGAGAGCGGCACGCTGTATTTAGGCGGCAGGGAGGAGGTTTATCCTTCCGCTTTCCGCAAGGTGAAGGCGCATACCTGGTATGCGGCGCAGTGGTCCCCCAGCCTTACCGGCAATTATGATTATGCCGTGGCCAAGGACTACTGGTATAACGGCCAGGGCAAGCCGGTGGTCAACTATGAGGGACGCTACTGTTACCTGTGGACCAAGAATTTCGGTGCGCGGATGCAGGGCTGGACGGCCTATTTAAACGGCATGTTCGGCTATGGATGGGGCGGCCACGATACTTGGAGCTACAGTAACCCGTATAACGAGGACGTTGATTCCTTCGACGGTGTGGATACTATTACCTCGGCTGAGAAAATAAAGGCTACCTGGAGAGATTCGCTGGAATATGCAAGCTCCTACCAGACGGGCTATATGCGTAATTTCTTCAGCACCTTGGATTGGTGGAACTTAATTCCGCGGTTCGATAATACCTCGTATTTCAGAAACAGCAGCGGGGTTTACAGCGTAACGGCCAGCAACAGCAGCAATACCAAGATGGTGATTTATTTCTATAGTTTTTACGATAGCTCAGTGGCCGCCAAAAATAATACAACGGAGGCCGGCGGCCGTTCCACCGGTGTAATTGGGAATCTTTCGCCCAATACCACCTATAAATACAAGTGGTTCAACCCCATTACCGGGCAGTTTTCGGCTGAGGGCAGTTTTACTTCTACGTCTGCAGGAACTTACAGCATCGGCAATAAGATGTGGAACGGAAAGACTTGTTATACGGATATGGTATTTTATATGTACCGGTAAAAAATATCCGGCGCCTATAACGTGCGCCGGATGTTTTGTAAAGAAAAATCATGCTGCGTATAAGAAACGAGCTTTAGTGAGGAAAAATAGAAAGAAAACAGGTTCCGCCTCCCCTTGATGAGAAAGGGCGGCTTTTTGCAGAGTGAAAATTCGCAGGGAGAGCGAAAGAAACATCCGCTCAGTCGGCTGTCGCGTTTTCCCTGAAAGACCAAGATCGCAGCTTTGCTGTACGGCTGGTTCATAAAAAGCAAATTTGTGCGCTGCCATTAACTATATCCGCAAAATTTGCTGTATAGCGGAAGATTTTTATTGACCGTGCCGGCAGAAAAAATATCATGTTTTTTCGATATAGGTATGGACTTTCTTTTGGAACATTGTTATAATAAAGAAAAATGCTTTAAGGAGTATGAGGAAATGATAAGGGTAACCGTTTGGAATGAATTCAAGCATGAAAAGGAAGAGGAACAAATCCGCAGGATCTACCCCCAGGGGATCCATCAGGCCATCGCCGAATTTTTAGGAAAAGAAGAGGATATTACGGTAAGAACCGCTACATTGGATGACCCTGCGTGCGGTTTGACGCAGGAGGTTCTTGATGATACGGATGTGTTGATCTGGTGGGGGCATATGGCACATCATCTGGTGCCGGATGATGTGGCAGTAAGGGTACAGCAGGCGGTGCTTTCGGGCATGGGACTTGTGGTGCTGCACAGCGGACACCATTCCAAAGTGTTTAAGCTGCTGATGGGAACGCCATGCAGTCTTTCCTGGCGGGAAAACGGAGATATGGAGCGTGTGTGGGTGATTGATCCGAGCCATCCCATTGCGCAAGGGATTGACCGCTATTTTGAATTAGAGCACGAAGAAACTTATGCCGAGCCGTTTTCGATTCCTGAGCCGGATCATCTGGTATTTGCCGGCTGGTATGAAGGCGGCGAGCTTTTCCGGAGCGGCTGCTGCTATCATCGGGGACATGGAAATATTTTTTATTTCCAGCCCGGACATGAGAGCTTCCCTACCTTTTATAATAAAAACGTACAAACGGTTATTCAAAACGCTGTGCGGTGGTGTGTGCCGGTAATTCGAAAGGGCATTGACTGTCCGCAGGTAGAAAAGATTGTTCCCGGAAGCAAACGCTGAGCGCTTGTTTTGACCGATAAACTCGGATTTCTTGCGGGAGGGGTACCAATGAAAATAAGAAAAAAGCTTCTTGCCGTGCGGCATCGTGGTTTTTTTAAATCTGAGCATAAATTTTTTTGCGGTGTTTTCCCTTGGGTGGATCGGCAGCGAAACGCAGGAGATTGCCGGCGAGTTTGAGAAAATTGCAGAGCTGATGCAGGATAAGAACGCCGTTTCTCAACTGGCGCTTTCCCGTTTGGGACAAAGTACGGCGATGAGCAGCAGCGCCGTTCGGCTGCGGCAGGAACTGCAGGAGAGAACGCTCAGCGGTTCCCGCGGAAAAGTGGAGGCCGCGGCAAAGGAGTATTTGGACAGCCTGATTACACTGGCTGGGAATATGGCTGAAAAACTCAGCAGTCGGTCCATTGTGCTTTCCCTTTCGTATGACTATGTATATTTAAATCCGCAGAATGCTAAAAAGAATCTTCAGTCTGCCAGGCGTATCGTGGGAGAGCTGCAGGCCGAGAGCGAACGGGCCGGTCAAAGAAATACTTATATGGGATATCTCAAAGGAAAGAACGCCGGCTTGGGATACGTTTATGTATATCAGGCATTGATTATGACGCTGGCACTTCAAATGAATGATGGCGGTATGGTTGTTTTAGAAGGTCAGGAGGATAGCTTTGCTGTTATGCTGCTTCTTTTCGATAAGCAGGAGGAGATTGCGGATTTTTTGCTTCAGAACCAGAAAAAATGGAGTGTTTCCTCTACCGGCAGGCTTGTGATAACGGATTCCAATGTACAAAGGGAATATCAAAGAATCGCCAAAGAGCGCAACGAGCTGCTGCAGAGGCTTGACGGTTAAAAAAACGGCTTTCTGCGGAAAGCCGTTTTTCTGTATCCTCAGGTAGCTCTTTGAAGGCGCGCCTCATAGCGTTTGATTTCTTCTGTTAAATAGCTTAAATCCTGTCCCCATAATTCTTTATGGGCCAAAATTTGCGGGGTTTCTTCCTGCGAGAGAACAGCGCTGAAGGAATCGCGGATGTCGTAGATGCGGTAGACCTGCAGAATGCAGAAAAGCGAAAATATTAAGTGCTTCGGCAGCTGCTGGTATTGGCGCTGATATTCTTTAAACACAGGCAGCACATTTTCGGCAAAATTTCCGGCAATGCCGGGCAGCAGCTCTTTCCAGAGAATTTTGATGTATGGATTGGAGAGCCGGCGGATGGTATCCAGCGCGTAGATCTCGATTTCTTCAAAGTTCATGTCGACAGTCGGCACGATCTCTTCAAACACGGAAACGGTCATATGCTTTACCAGCCGCGGACGCGAGGTAAAATCCGCCGCGGTTTCCACATCATGCAGTACGGCATAGGCGGCGGAAACCGTAAGAGCGCCGTCGTATACGCGTTTTTTCATTGTACGGTAGGGCTGGATATCGTCAGCCCACAGGACTTGGTCGCGGAAAGGAAGCTGCGCACGGATATCCTTTTTTGCCGAAAGGACAAGGCGCAGGTATTTTTCCGTAAAAATCTCCAAAGAGCCGCTGCTGACGGAAGAAGAATCCGCCAGGGATTCCGCTACGGTATTACAAAAAGTGTTTTCTAAGTTCAGCCAGTTGATAAAATCAATGCCTAATTTCCAATGCTCGCTGTAGCGAAGGATGCAGTTCTTTAATTCCTCGCCGTTATTGTCGGTATCGGCCGTTGGAACGATGATAAAACCGCGCCTTTCTAAGCAAAATCTTCTAAACAGCAGCATCGTCAGCTGCGCCGCGGCATTTTGAGGCGTTTTTTTCATTTTCTCAGCTGAAAAAGTGACCGGTGCGGCAGGCGCCCACAGAATCACGGAAATATTGGTATCGTCCGAAAGGCTGAGCAGCTGCTCATATTCTGTAAAGGGATCCAGCACGCGGGTGACAGAATCAATGCGGATATCCTCTCGTTCACTTTTGTCAGCGGCGTGTACGGTATACACATTATACTGCTTTTGCCCTTTGGCGGCTTTTTCGTCCCGGATTATGATGCTGTTGGCGCAGGCCTGTCCGCTTTCGTTGGCCGTTTGCAGCAGCCGGCCGAAAAATGCGCGGGAAAAAGCATTGTCGCCGAATTGCAGAAGCTTAACCGGCCGATTTGCAGCCGGATCGGCTGAAGTTTTATTTTTCATAGTTCACCTCTTTGTTGTATATAAATATTTTACCACATTCGACGTTTTTTTTCAATCCCTGCTGTATGGTGATTGTTTCCTTTCTGTGTATATGGAATATCGGAAAATTTTTATTTTGGGGTATTGACAGCCGTATTTCCTCGCGTTAGTATAGATATGGAATATTTTTCAAGTTATAGTATGAAGAAGGCTCTTTGCATAGACCTTTAAAAAATCCTATAGAAACAGGAAATGAAATTGTATGAGAAAAAAGAAGTGGCTGAGTATCCTGGCAGTATGTGCGATTTTTTTGAGCGTATTGCAGGGCGTGGTGTTTGCGGAAACCGTAGCGCCCAACATTGTGGCGCACTATACGTTTGATGAGGGAAACGACGGATGGTGGCTCTACGGCAACGGATCTGCAACACTGGGCCGCGAGCGTATTGCGCCCAACAGCAGCGATTACTGCCTTGTGGCATATGAGCGCCCGGATGCATGGACGTCGCCGGCAATTGATATTTATCAGTTGATAAAAGCAGCCGGGCCGGGAACTTATACCGTGCATGCAACCGTAAAAACAGACAGCACTTACGGGGGCCGTACGCGGATTCTATTGCGGTCAAATAAAGAGAATTCTTTTATTAAAGATCAGGGAACCGATTATCATATGTGGTTAAGCGTTGGACCGAAGATGGAAAGGAACGCGTGGAAAAATCTTTCGGGATCTTTTAAAATACTGCCTTCGGATATATCGGAAAGTACGGGACAGCTTGTGCTGTGTTTTGATTCTTTGGTCAACCAAACACCGTCTGCTCTTTACATAAGTGATGTAATTATTTGCAAGCTGAGCAATACCGGGGCAACGAACGGAACGTTTGAATACGGAACGGTAGGCTGGCGAAATTGGGGTGGCGAAGGGACTCTTGATGTAGGCACGCAGTATAAATTCGGCAATTTAATTCCTATCGGGCATTATTTAAAAGCCTCTACGTATGGGTCTATCGCGTGCAATGTAGATCAAATACTTTCTAATTACGGCAAAATAAAGTATCAGGTAGATTTTGATTTATACTTAGCAAGCTATTCGCTGGAAGCAATCGATAAGTTACAATTTTATTTATCAAAGGGAGAGTATCAATATCACTATCTTATCCAGCAAAAAGGCCAATCGGAGCTGGTACATGGTTGGCAGCATATATCGTTAGAAATTGATACTTCAATAGCACCGTATTATAGTCCCGGCAGTGATATTTTGTATGATTTACTGCAGCCCAATACCCGAGAGGTATTTTTCCGGATACAGTATGATCCGGTTTCCGGGGCGGAAGAGCAAGATGAAGAATATGGAATAACCAACTTTACATTCCGGCCGAAAACGCAAGCGAATTACGTACCGTCACAGTATATAGTGCTTTCGGATAGCTATGTGGAATTAGCTCCGGGAGAAACGCATCAATTGACCGCTGCACTTTATCCTGCAAATTGTACATATCGTGGAATCGAGTGGAAGAGTAGTAACGGTGCATATGCCAATATAAACGGCAGTGGAAAAATCACAGTAGGAGGGTATCCTGGGCGCGGTGAACAGCAAGTGGTAATCACAGCACAATCTGAAGATGGAGGGAGTATCGCAAGATGTATTGTGATAGTAAAAGACCTTCAGTTTAAGTATTTAAAGGAAAAATTCGGATTTGATACGCGGGTGTGCAATATTCTTGAAGATATTCAGAATGCGTTAAAGAGCAAATATTCTACGGATTTAGCGCATGCGGATTATATGTATAATCGAATTATAGGAGGATTTTATTATTCTGGTTCTGCCTGGAATTTGACGGCAGGCGATCCATATTCAGGTACAGATGAACAGAGTTATATTACCGGGCAATTGGGGATATCTCTTGCAGATTATAAATATGTGCGTTATCATGTACAACGGCAGAATGAAATATTGTCAGATCGGGCAAGGTGGAACTTAGATGTAATGAAAAATGGAAGAAATAATAATACATCTCAAGACTATGATATTAGTTTCGCAACATATAGAGATAGTATTGATGCTACTGCCACAGAAGAAGAATTTGAAAGCATGTGGGTAGAAATGTATAATCGTTATAATAATAAAGGAGATTTTGCGCATCAGTCTATTACAACTTCTGCTTTGTTATATGATGGAATAGTGGATGAGCAACGAAAAGATTTAGCCGGATGGTTGGGTGATGTGGCTTTAACTGATGTAGGAAAAGGGGTTCCATCGTTAGGATCGGATGATTATTATGCCGATTTAGATTCAGAAAACATTGTATATTTTATGCAGCAGAATGGCTGGGATTATAATACGGCCTTTGAAAATTATTATTATCAGGTGGGATATCTTTATACCCGTGCAGAAGTATTTCTACGGCATACGAGTATAGAAACAGTTAGAAATAAAACTGCGATAGTATTAGGACTGCAAAGTGCAAATCTGGATTCATTGATTCATACGAATGAAAACTTAACGGCGTATTATAATTTGGTTATGAATTTAAGAAATAATAATAATACGTTTGTAGTGTATAAGGAGGAAGGAACAGGTTGAAATCTTTTAAAAAGTCTGCTAAAAGAGGCATAAAAACTTTTTTATGCATTTTGCTGATAATTGTATGCACTCTTTCTGTGATACAAAAGGCTTTTATTGTACCGATACACAATGTTTTTGATGAAATGTATTATTCGGCATTAAGCAGTATTATCGATAATAATTTTATTCCATGGGGACGCTGGATTACTGGATGTGAGTATGGTACAGTAGGTGTTTATGCGCCGAATGGAGGTACGCTGGATATGACGGATAAAAGTGATGCGGAAAGAGGAATCTTCTATCGTCGTTATAGAGAAAACCATTTAGAAAAAAGAGAGCAAATAACCATATATGTATATTTTGAGAAAAAAATTTTGCATTATACATTTACGATTAACGAAGAAAAAGAAGATGCTCCATCGGAAGGAAAATATTCGGAAGACTATCCTAGGTCAATAATATGGAGTTACGATTATTATGTAGATAAAAAAACGATGTATAGGAACGGACCGGTATTGAATTATACAGAGGGTGAAGAAGAGATTCAAACAACTGACGAAGAGCAAATCGCATCATTTTTACAGGAAAATGGATATGATAAAACAGCAGAGGAATACGAGTATTATTTTTTGTATGACAAAATCATCCATGACTGGACACTTGGCAACCTGTTCCGCAGCAAGTATGCCACGTGGTGGATCGGCAG
>ENA-ORNQ01003221-ORNQ01003221.1-human-gut-metagenome-genome-assembly--contig:-NODE-3221-length-9904-cov-2.874607_pt1 | contig 9904 bp, 5 predicted proteins | sample MGYA00242116_ERZ509024 | MGnify/ENA primary metagenome ERZ509024 (study PRJEB26280, sample SAMEA2338697) | human gut metagenome | biome: human gut; feature: human-associated habitat; material: faeces... | reverse complement strand
TTCTACGGAATTACGGAAAATAAAAAAAGTGCCAACGAACACTTGACACAAACAATGTTCTTTTCCGTGTTTGCAAAACAAGCCGGATATGTTACAATAAAAAACACAACGTATTAAATTGAGAAACTACGCAAGGTCCTATTTTTGCTGGCTTTTAATTACGGTAGTTCTTGTGATAATCCTTTTAATTGTCGGATTTGCGATAGCAGGAACCGTGTATAATATTTTTGACCATTCGGGATATTATCACTATTACATGTAAGAAAATACAACCAGAATCTAAGAAAATAAAATTGACCCGGGGGTATCTTAGGATGCCGCCAGGCGTTACGTGTTGGTAACGGAAAGGATGAGGAAAATGTTTTTAATTGTTGGACTTGGAAATCCGGGAACGGAATATGCAGCGACGAGACATAATATTGGTTTTGATATGGTGACTTATCTGAGTGATAAATATGGAATTGCACTTCGCAGTAAAGAAGGAAAAGCGATTGTTGGAAAAGGTGTGATTGAGGGGCAGAAGGTCATGCTTGTGCAGCCGCAGACGTATATGAATCTGAGTGGAGAGAGTGTGCGTGCACTCATGGATTATTACAAGTTGACGACGGATGAAATCGTGATTATTTACGATGATATCAGTATGCCGGTCGGACAGGTGAGGATTCGCCCAAAAGGAAGTGCGGGCGGGCACAATGGAATCAAAAGTATTATTGCACATCTAGGAACGCAGGAATTTCCGAGAATTAAAATTGGCGTGGGGGCAAAACCGGAAAATGGAGATTTGGTAAAACATGTGTTGGGACGTTTTAGCAAAGAAGATGATGCAAAAATCCGCGATGTGTTTGCATTGGCAGAAGAGGGACTTCTGGCCATTTTGCAGGAAGATGTAAAGACGGCAATGAATGCGGTAAATGGAAAGAAAGTAGGAGAGTAAACGGTGGAAACATTATTAGCACCCCTCCGTGAAATGGAGGAATATACCCAATTAAGGCTTGCGGTTGATAAGGGGGAGACTCCGGTCACCGTAGTGGGCGGTATGGAAGCGCAGAAGTGTCATATGATTTACGGCATGGAAGATTTGGCTGACGTCCGCCTGATTGTCACGTACAACGAAATCCGTGCCAGAGAGCTTTTAGAGGATTATCGTTTGTATGATAAAAATGTGATGTATTATCCGGCGAAGGATTTGATTTTCTATAGCGCAGACGTCCACGGAAGTGCCATTGTGGCAGAGCGGTTAAAGGCAATTCAGGCGCTTGCCGGAGACAAACCGGTGACTATTATTACGACGATTGATGCGGGTATGGATGCCTGTGTGCCTTATGAAAAATATGAAAGCCAGCGGATTCGGATTGAACCGGGTGATTTGCTTAATTTAGAAGAGATGCAGCATAAACTTTCCGCAATGGGATATGCAAATGTTTCCCAGGTGGAAAGTGAAGGCGAATTTTCGGTAAGAGGCGGGATTATAGATATTTATCCATTGACTGAGGAGTGCCCGTGCCGAATTGATTTGTGGGATGATGAAGTCGATACGATTCGCCGGATTGATGTGGAGAGCCAGCGTTCCGTGGAAGACCTTTCGGAAATCGAAATTTACCCGGCGGCAGAAGTGTTTATGACCGAAGATACCGCGGTGAGAGGCCTTAGGGAAATACGGCTTGATATGGAAAAGACCGTAAAAGAGTTAAAAGAGCAGGGGAAAAATGAAGAAGCAGCAAGACTTCGCCAGAACATTGAGAGTTTTGAGGAAACATTTCATGCTTATCACGGCATGGTAAATCTTGAAAGTTATATTTTGTATTTTGAAAAGCACGTCGTTTCCTTTTTTGATTATTTTGTCCATCGAAAAACGCTTGTTTTTCTTGATGAGCCGGCGCGTTTAGTAGAGCGTGCGGAGACGGTGGAATATGAGTTTCGAGAGAGCATGAGTACGAGATTGGAAAAGGGATATATTCTGCCCCGACAGATGGACATTTTGTATTCTTTACCGGAAGTGATGAAACGGCTGCAGGACAATCCGCTTGTTTTGCTGACGACTCTTGATACGCCGATTTCCGATTTGACCGTGAAGCACAAATTTTTCATTTCTGTGCAGGCGGCACCTTCCTATAACAATAATTTTTCGATGCTGGCAAAGGATTTACAGCGGTTTAAGAAAAACGGATACCGCGTGCTTTTGCTGTCCGGGTCGGAGACAAGAGGGCGCAGACTGTGTGAGGACTTGCAGGATTTTGATTTGACGGCATCTTATGAAGGAAATTTTGAGCGTGAAATCATGCCGGGAGAAATCATGGTGGCAAGAGGAAATCTGCGAAGAGGGTTTGAGTATCCCACGCTTCGTTTTGTCGTTGTCACAGAAGGTGATATTTTCGGTGCAAAGAAAAAGAGAAAACGAAAAGTAAAGCAGTATAATGGTGCTGCGATTCACAGTTTTAACGACTTAAAAATCGGTGATTATGTAGTTCATGAAAATCATGGCCTTGGCATTTATCAGGGAATTGAAAAAATTGAAAAAGACCATGTGACAAAAGATTATCTCAAGGTGGCGTATGCGGCAGGAAGTAATTTGTATGTGCCTGCGACGTCACTTGAAGTGCTGCAAAAATATGCGGGAAGTGATGCCAAAGTTCCAAAGCTGAACCGCTTGAATTCGCCGGAATGGAAAAAGACCAAAACGAGGGTGAAAGGTGCGGTTAAGGAGATTGCCGGAGAACTTGTCGAACTGTATGCCAAAAGGCAGGCAAAAAAAGGACATTGTTTTGAAAAAGACACGGTCTGGCAGAAAGAATTTGAAGAACTTTTCCCATATGAGGAGACGGAAGACCAGTTAAAGGCAATTGAGGTGACAAAGGCAGATATGGAAAGCAGCCGCATTATGGACCGTTTGATTTGCGGCGATGTTGGCTATGGCAAGACAGAGATTGCGATTCGTGCCGCGTTTAAGGCGGTGATGGATGGCTGCCAGGTTGCCTTTTTAGTGCCGACAACGATTCTCGCGGCACAGCATTACAACACCTTTTCCCAGCGCATGAGAGATTACGGTATCAACGTGGAATTGCTATGTCGTCTGCGAACACCGTCAGAGCAGAAAAAAACGATTGAGGGTTTGAAAAAGGGCAGTGTTGATATTGTCATTGGAACCCACAGGCTTCTAAGCAAAAGTGTTTCTTATAAGAATCTGGGACTTTTGATGATTGACGAGGAACAGCGGTTTGGTGTGACACACAAAGAAAAATTAAAGCAGATGAAAAATGATATTGATGTGCTGACGCTGACGGCGACACCAATTCCGAGAACCCTTCATATGAGTTTGGTTGGAATCCGCGATATGAGTGTTTTGGAGGAGCCGCCGGTAGACCGTATGCCGATTCAGACATTTGTTATGGAAAAAAGTGAGCCGATTGTAAGAGAAGCCATTTTGCGTGAAGTCAGCCGATTCAGACTTATGTGATGGAATATAATGATGAATTGATCCGGGAGGCTATCATGAGAGAACTGGCCAGAGGCGGTCAGGTGTACTATGTATACAATCGTGTTGGCAATATGGATATTGTAGCAAATGAAATTGCGAAACTTGTGCCGGAAGCGGTGGTTGCCTTTGCCCATGGACAGATGAATGAACGCGAACTTGAGCGGACAATGTTTCGGTTTGTTGAGGGTGAGATTGATGTTTTGGTAGCGACTACGATTGTGGAAACCGGGCTTGATATTCCGAATGTAAATACGATTATTATTGAGGATGCTGACAGGCTTGGGCTGTCCCAGCTTTACCAGTTACGCGGACGTGTGGGAAGAAGTAACCGAACGGCTTATGCATTTCTCCTTTATAAACGAGACAAATTGCTAAAAGAAGTGGCAGAAAAACGTCTGGCGGCGATTAAGGAGTTTACGGAACTTGGTTCGGGATTCCGCATTTCCATGAGGGATTTGGAAATACGAGGGGCAGGTAATCTTTTGGGTGCAAGCCAGCATGGACACATGGAAGCAGTCGGGTATGATTTGTACTGTAAAATGCTCAATGAAGCGGTGAAAAAGTGCAAAGGAGAAGAAGTGCCGGAGGAAGAATATGAAACGAGTGTCGAAATAAAGGTTGACGCATTTATTCCGGTCAGTTATATTAAAAATGAATTCCAAAAACTGGACATTTATAAAAGAATTGCGGAACTTGAGACGGAAGACGAAAAAACGGACATGATTGATGAGTTGGTTGACCGTTTTGGTGAGCCGCCAAAGAGTGTAATGAATCTTTTGAATATTGCCATTTTGAAAGCGAAGGCGCATGAAGCGTTTATTATGGAGGTGGCAAGTAAAAAAGAGCAGCTTCAGTTTGCAATGTATCCACAGGCCAAAATTGATGTGGAAGGAATTCCTAAACTCATCGCATCGATGGGGAGAAAACTTCGTTTTGTGCCGGGGGCAAAACCATATTTTGTTTATCAATATACGGGCAATGTGCTTTCGGAGGCGGAGAAAATAGTAGATGAAATTCGTGCACTTAGCATATCAAATAAAGAATGAGGAGGAACGATATGAAACAATTTATTTTGGCAATACTAGTATGTGTCGGCATGTGTATTGGTGTTGTTGGATGCGGCAGCGAGCCGGTGGAGGAAACAAGATCTTCCGAGCGTGCGGCATCGGTATCAAACAGTAACTTAAAAGAGGATTCTTCCGTTATTGCGGTAGGAAAGACGACAGTTTCTTATAAGGAATACAAGACCTACTATTATTTTATGAAGAATCAGTATGAGAGTATTTTGGGAACCGATATCTGGAAGTACAATAAAGCGGTAAAAGATAAGTCTGTCGGACAGGAAGCGATTGAATCGGTGCTTCGCCAGATTATTCAGGTAAAGGTAATTGGCAAAGAGGCTGCTATCGAGAAGGTGCAGCTTGCAACGGATGAAAAGGAAGAGGCAGATTACCGGGCAAAGACGGTGTTTGATTCGATTCCGGCGAAGGACAAGCAGACGCAGGGAATTGAATTAAAGGTACTTTCTAAAATTTTCGAGGAAAACAAACTGGCGCAGAAAATGTACAATGTACAGATGGGAAAACTCAAAATTGATTATGCGGCCAATACACTTTCGGCAGCTAAGGTGGAATTGATTTATCAGGCAGCGAACGCGAAAAATAAGGAAACCGTGAAAAATACGATGTCGCAGATTTTGAGTGAAGTGACAAGCTCACAGAATAGTTTTTACACGGTGGCAAAAAACAAAACACAGGCAGATGCGATTGAGTATGTAATTGGAAATCAGGACAGCCGAAAAAATCTTGCAAAAGCTGTCGTCAGCCTGAAAAAAAATCAGACATCTGCTCTTATTGAGGAAAAAGATGGTTTTTATATTGCACATTGTATTCAGACCAATTCTGCGGCATTGCAGCAGCAGTACCGGAACCAGCTTGTGTCTGAAAAACAGACGGAAAGTTTTCAAAAGACATACAAGACATGGTCGGATAAATTTGATGTGAAAGTAAGTAAAGCGTTATTAGCAGCAAATTAAGTGCTGCCACAGATAGAAGGAGCATAGGTTATGAAAAGAAGCAGTGGTGTTTTGCTCCCGGTTGCCAGCCTCCCCTCCAAGTATGGGATTGGCTGTTTTGACCGGTGTGCTTATGATTTTGTAGACCAGTTGGTGAAGGCGGGTCAAAGTTACTGGCAGATTCTGCCGATGGGACCGACCGGCTATGGAGATTCGCCATATCAGGCATTTTCCACTTTCGCCGGAAATCCGTATTTTATTTCACCGGATGACCTTGTGAAAAAAGGTTACTTAACCGAGAATGACTGCATTCGCGCCGCCGAAGGAACGAGTGGTAAAGAAGTACACTATGATGTGTTGTTTCAGAAGCGGCTTGGTCTGTTACGGAAGGCATATGCAAACAGTAGTATTGAAGCGGATGTTTCTTATCAGGCGTTTGTGCAGGAAAATTCCGAGTGGCTTGCTGATTATGCCTTGTTTATGGCAATTAAAGATAATAAGTCCGGAAAAAGTTATTTGGAGTGGGAGGACGCTATTAGGCTTCGTTCGCCGGAGGCAATGGTGTCTTATCGAAACCGTTTGCTGGAAGATGTTAATTTCTACCAATTTGTTCAGTATGAATTTTATACTCAATGGGCGGCGTTGAAAAAATATGCCAATGACAAAGGGATTTCAATTATTGGGGATATTCCGATTTATGTTGCCTTAGACAGTGCGGATACCTGGGCACATCCGGAATTGTTCCAATTTGATGAAAATGGACTGCCGACGGCAGTTGCGGGATGTCCGCCGGATGCATTTTCGGCAACCGGGCAGCTGTGGGGGAATCCATTGTATGCATGGGATTACCATAAGAAGACAGGCTATGACTGGTGGATGAAGCGGGTGGCCTGCTGCTTTAAATTATATGACATCATCCGTATCGATCATTTCCGTGGGTTTGATGAATATTATGCAATTCCGTATGGAGATGAGACGGCAGAGAATGGTGAATGGATGCCGGGACCGGGCATGGATCTGTTCCTTAAGATGAAGGAAACATTAGGTGACCTTCCGATCATTGCGGAAGATCTGGGATTCCTGACGGATACGGTGAGACAATTGTTAAAAGACAGTGGTTATCCGGGAATGAAAGTACTGGAATTCGCATTTGTGGCAGGAGAGGACAGTGATTATCTTCCACATAATTATGATAAAAACTGTGTAGTCTATACAGGAACCCATGATAACGATACCCTTCAGGGATGGTATCAGACACTTTCCGAAGAAGATAAAGAGATGACAAAGGAATATCTGAATAATCCATACACTCCGGATGAAGAAGTGCATTGGGATTTCATAAGTCTGGCGATGAGAAGTGTGGCAGATACGTGTATCATTCCGGTGCAGGATTATCTGGGACTTGGCAATAAGGCAAGAATTAATATGCCGTCTACACTCGGCGGTAACTGGATGTGGAGAATGAAAAAAGGCGCATTTACAGATGAACTGATCAAGAAGATCAGAAAAACGACAGAAGTCTGCGCAAGATAAACATAACAGGAAACAAAAAGAAAACACAATATTCAAACGAAGGATTCACTGAGAAGGGAATGGAAACGTTTTGGATATTGTGTTTTTCTTTTTGTTTTGTATATGCCAAAACCTCTGATTTTTCATAAAAGTATAATTTTTGACATAAAATGTATGATTTTTTGCATAACAGATATGATTTTTGGTAAAGAAAAAGTATAAAAAATTATAGAATGAGACTGTAATATGTTAAGATGGTATTAATAAAAGGTATGAGGTGTACTATGGGGTTGTTAAAACTGGTGATCGTAGATGATGAGCCGATCCTGCTGGAGGGTCTGGTAAAGACGTATGACTGGAACGGTATGGGATATGAGGTGGTTGGTTTTGCGCAGAGCGGAGAGCAGGCGTTAAAGATAATACGCGAAAAAAAACCACACGTAGTGCTGACAGACATCAGGATGAAACAGATTTCCGGACTTATGGTAATGGAAGAAATCAAGAAAGAGAACCCGGAATGTCAGTTCGTGGTATTAAGTGCATACAGGGATTTTGAATATGCGCAGAAGGCATGTGACCTGGGAGCATTCGCATATCTTCTGAAGCCGATTGAAGATGAAAAATTACAAGCGACGATGACAGATGTCGGTAAAATCTGTGAAGATCAGATCCGAAATGAGGAGAAGTATGACCGCTGGGAGAGACTTCTGAAAAAGGACGGAGATGGATTTTTGCAGGTTGTCGTGCAAAAATATGTCCAGAACCGGCTGCCGGAAGAAAAAGTAGATGAAGTCTTCCATACGCTGCAGGATGTCATGAAGGAAGGAGACCGGTTTATTACAGTATATGCAGATCTTGATCTGGCCTATAAGATTACCAATGAACTGGAATATGAAGCCTCGAGATTTTCCATGGTCAGAATGATTGAAGAAAAGATCGCAGAGAGATTCACATACTGGAAATTCGAAAGTGAAGAAGGACATCGTACATTTATTATAAAGACGCAGGAGAACACAGCGGTACATGAGCTGAAAGAACTACTGGAAGAGGTAAAAAAAGAAGAGAACAGCTTGGTTATTGCAGCAATATCCAAACCATATAAAGGGATCCGCGGAATCAGAAGAAGTTTCGAAGAAGCGCAGAGATTGTTCGCTGTTACAAATGCATCCGGAGCGGGAGTATTTACAATCCCGGAGACTGTTGAAGAAAAAGAGGAAAGCCCATATCCGGCGGAGGCAGAGATGATGGTGGTCAACAGCGTGCGGAAGAACGACGCCGTACAGTTAAAGCAGGCATTTGTACATTTTATTTACCAACTGCCACACAGAGAAGAACTGCAATGCCAGTATATGCACAAGATCATGGTAAAGACAGAATTCATGTTAAAAGACAGTTACGGGATGGACGAATCACTGAATCAGCAATTTGAAAATTATTATTCGAATATGAGAAACTTAAAGGCGGCAAAAGCAGTGGATGTCTGTTACAAGATTCTGGGAACTGCTATTGAAAAAAGACTGGAAAATGCAGAAAAGAAAGAGAATAAGGGATCAAAAGAATACATTGCAGCGGCTGTGGCATATATAGATGAACATCTGGATAATGAAGATCTTTCGATTGTATCAGTGGCGACACATGTATATCTGAATCCGGTATATTTTGGACGGGTATTCAAGAATACCTTTCATATGACATTCAAACAATATCTGCTGCAGCGTAGAATGGAGCTGGCAAAGAGACTGCTGGAAGACGGAAGAACCAGCATCGGTAATATCTGCGAGCAGGTCGGAATCAGTAATCCATCCTATTTTTCGCATTTGTTTAAAGAATATACAGGACAGCTTCCGAGAGATTACAAAAGGGAATATGAAGTATGAAAAAAAGTAAAATGTCAGGAATCCAGAAAAAGTATCTGAAGTATATGTGTACGCTTCTGATACTGGCACTGGTTCTTTCAAGCATCTGTGTATGGACTTATGTCAGACGGAATATGACAGATGTGATTGTGGATAAGTATGAATTCATGAATGAAAAGATGGGGATAGCCCTGGATAATCTCTACCGGAAGACGGATGCCGTGACAGCAGAGATCATCCTGGAAAATGATGTGCAGAAGAGTCTGAGGAATAAAGAACTGCAGGAAGTAGAGAAGAATGCACTGAGCAAATATTTTGCATATATAGATCTGAATCATGTCGCTGATTACTGCTACATTGATAATAAAAGAAATGTTTACGAAAAATCCTATTCCCAGATTGGTTATTCGGATTTTCAAAGCAGCGGTCTGCGTGAGAAAATGGGGGATGAGTATGCGAAGACGCAGTGGATCTGGACCCGGGATTACCTGTTTGGTACGGGGGATGAAGCATTGTTTATCGGAAGATATGTGAATAGTATGGATTACGCACACGAACCTGGAATCGTGTATCTGAAGATGAATCAACAGTTTCTGGAAAGTGTTATGGATAAAGACAGGAAGATTGCAAAAGATGTTGCAGTGGGAATCATAAGTCCGGAAGGAAAGACTTGCATCCGGCAGGAACCGGAAGATCTCAGTATCGAAAAAAGGACAATGAAGAAGATTACGGAACTGACCAGAACGAAAAAATCCGGTGTGATCGTGCGGGGAAAAAAGATAGAAGGCGGGATTTTACAGGCATACCGGCAGGAAGAGACAGGGATGGTGATCTTTACACTGGTGCCGGATATGGTATTGAATCAGGGAATGACGCAGATATTGATCGTATTACTCACTATCTATGCGGTGATCGCAGTGCTGGCGTTTGTATTAAGTCTTTATGCATCACAGACATTTACCCGGCCGATCAGACAGATCAGTGATGCCATGACAAGTTTTGATGGAAATGATTTTACACATACCATTCAGATCCATACGGACACAG
>ENA-ORNQ01003209-ORNQ01003209.1-human-gut-metagenome-genome-assembly--contig:-NODE-3209-length-9926-cov-2.914497_pt1 | contig 9926 bp, 6 predicted proteins | sample MGYA00242116_ERZ509024 | MGnify/ENA primary metagenome ERZ509024 (study PRJEB26280, sample SAMEA2338697) | human gut metagenome | biome: human gut; feature: human-associated habitat; material: faeces... | reverse complement strand
CCGGAGAGGGAGAACCCCTTCGGCTTTCTCTCTTTTTGTATATAGGACTCACAACGAGGCAAGGCAGGAGAGACACATGAACGCCCCCAAAGTCACATCGTTTCCATGATTACCCCTCTCCCCCTGTACCGGAATGCCGAACAGGAGAGAAGGACAAACACGATATATAAGAAAGTATTACCCTCCCCCTTTACCGTGTCCCGTAACAAAATATAGGGGAGCTGTCCAAAGGACGGAGGGGTTGATACAAGCCAAAGTTTCTAAGACAAAAAATATCTTGGATTTGCACAGTGGATTAAACCCCACCCCTCAGAAACTCCCGTCCCTGAGAGCTCGCCCCTGTACCGGAATGCTGAACAGGAGAGAAGTGCTAAGCCCCTCGGGAACGAGAGCAGAGAGGAATAGTACGATTACCGGACTTATGGCAATTTCGACGCCTTTCGATTTGATATATATGCTGTTAGAACTCGTGTATTTTGAAAGGTTTGTTACCAATTTGGGAAGCTAAGCGAGGAAACCCGCTATTGTACATTTTACCGGTCTTAAAGAGAACAAGACTTTCAGCACCGCTCAATAGGAACATATCGAGGAAAGTTTTCATATAGGCCGAAGTATCGGTCGTTTTATATCTGATGTGAATCACTTTTCCGGGTATAATATAGGTGCGGGGTAGTGTACTCGCTTTTGTAAGGAAACGTTCACTGTCGGAGGTTACTAATATTTTGTAAAATTCGGGTAAAGTATCTATGAATTTTTTTAATTCGATATAGCATTGTTCTATTAGTAACTCCTGTTCTCTGGGAGGAAGCGTTTCGTCCATACCCTCCGAGTCTTTGAAATCACCGAGTAATTCGAGGAATCGGAAGGAAGCGGCCACATATTTTCCCCCGATGTTTTTGTGATGTAAATCAATGAGCGATTGTAGTTTTTCGGAGGGTGTGAAAAGTTCTCTGAATAAGTTTGGAAACGCTTGGGTATGTATGATGCTGTTGGTGTAGATGTGATATTGTAGATATTGAGAGTTTAGAACGGTATCGTCGAATATTTTTTTATCGATGATACTTTGTCGGGAAGCATGAATATTAGGCAATGTGTCGATGACTACGATTTTAGAGTCGGATAGAGAGTATTTGATTTTTTCTTGTTCTATAATCCAGTTAATTTTATTGGGGAGCAAGTATTCGGTCAATTCGAACGGATAGGTCCAGTTGATTTTGAAGTCGATGTGTTTTTCCTTGCATAAGGAGTAAATAGACAATATTCCCCGTAGCTTGTCTGCCAATCCCGGATTGTAAATGGTATTGTCTACCATTATGATTACGCATTTGTTCCCTGTATGAATGCATGGTGAGTCGCTTGTTCCCGTTGAATAACGTTGTTGCAATAAATCGATAAACCATCTTGCAGACTCCTCTTTCATCTTTTTTACGGTTTTGGAAGATGGAGATTTATAGACCGAGTTGCAATAGTTTAGAATACGATTATATATGGAGGTAAACATGAACTTGTAATTCTTATGAAATGATTGTTGGGTATACTTAATCATTGAAAATGGGTGTTTGTATCATATTGATTTTTCTTAGACAAATATATAATATTATAATTTAAAAGGGAACGACTTTCTATATAGTTTATAAAATCTATTAAATATTTTTATACGGGTTGTCTTGTTCTGAAAATGTGTTTACATTTACAAATAAATTGTGAAATATAGTGCTATGAGACGGATAAATGCCATGGGAAAGCAAATCTTATTTTTATTGTTCATTTGTAGTATTTCTATTGTTCAAGCCGAGGAAAACCGTGTTATCGTAGGGGCTGAAAGAACGGCTGAATATTATCCTCTTTTGGAAGGAAAACGAGTAGCCGTTTTTTCCAATCATACGGGTATGATTGGTAATAGACATTTAGTAGATGTTCTGGTCGGAGAGGGTTTGAATGTGGTAACTATCTTCTCTCCCGAGCATGGGTTTCGAGGAAATGCCGATGCCGGAGAGCATGTGTCGGGGTCGATCGATCCTAAGACAGGAATAAAAATAAGTTCGCTGTATGATGGAAAATCAGGACGTCCGTCGGACGAATCTATGCGTATGTTCGATGTTCTGGTAGTCGATATTCAAGATGTGGGACTACGGTTTTATACCTACTATATTTCAATGGTTAAGTTGATGGATGCATGTGCCGAACATGGTCGTATGGTGATTGTTTTGGATCGTCCGAATCCTAACGGTCATTATATCGACGGGCCTATTCTTGATATGAAATATAAATCAGGAGTAGGTTGGTTGCCTATACCGGTAGTGCACGGTATGACTTTGGGAGAATTGGCTCGTATGGTAAACGGGGAGCGTTGGCTCTCCGATGGTCGCATTTGTGATTTGACTGTAATACCGTGTAAAAATTATACACATCGAACTATGTATGAACTTCCCATTCCTCCTTCTCCTAATTTGCCGAATATGAAATCGATATATCTTTATCCGTCGACTTGTTATTTCGAGGCGACTCCGGTAAGTTTGGGCCGGGGAACCGATTGGCCGTTTCAAATTTATGGACATCCCAACATGGTAGGTTATACGTTCTCTTTTACTCCTCGTAGTGTGCCGGGAGCGAAAAATCCTCCTTTGTTGAATAAGAAATGTTACGGTGTGGATTTGACTCGATTATCCAATGAAGAAATATGGGAAAAGGGTATTAATTTCGATTATGTGATAGATGCTTATCGCAACCTTAATTTAGGAGATCATTTCTTTCGCCCGTTTTTCGAGAAATTGATAGGTGTGGATTATGTACGTGAAATGATAAAGGCGGGGAAATCGTCCGAAGAAATAAAGGCTATGTGGCATGATGACGTAGAAAAATTCAGAGAGCAACGTCGTCCTTATTTATTATATGAAGAGTAATAACCATTAAATTTAATAAAAACAAATGACACCTGCTGTTGTCTTGATCGCCATTTTTGCTTATTTCATTGTGTTGTTCGGTATTTCCTATATAGTAGGACATAGAGCCGATAACCAGGGCTTTTTTGTGGGTAATCGTAAATCTCCTTGGTATGTTGTAGCTTTTGCCATGATTGGCTCTATGATTTCAGGCGTAACATTCATTTCGGTTCCGGGTATGGTTGCGGCCAGCGGCTTTTCCTATTTACAAATGGTTTTAGGTTTCGTGGTCGGACAGATACTGATTGCTTATGTGCTGGTTCCGCTATTTTATAAAATGAACTTAGTTTCCATTTATGAGTATTTGGAGAACCGGTTCGGCATGTCTTCCTATCGTACGGGAGCTTGGTTTTTCTTCATATCCAAGATGCTCGGTGCTGCGGTAAGATTGTTTTTGGTCTGTGTGGTTTTGCAGTTACTCGTTTTCGGGCCGATGAAGTTACCATTTCTTTTAAATGTAATTTTTACAGTAGGATTAGTTTGGCTTTATACCTTTCGAGGTGGAGTAAAGTCATTGATTTGGACCGATACGTTGAAAACCGTGTGTCTCATTGTTTCTGTCATATTGTGTATTTATTATATCGCTACCGATTTGCATTTGGACTTTGGCGGTTTATGGCAGACGATAAACCAATCGGATATGTCGCGCATGTTCTATTTTGATGATGTGAACGACAAGCGATATTTCTTTAAACAATTCTTGGCAGGGGTCTTTACGATGATTGCCATGAATGGTCTCGACCAAGACATGATGCAACGAAATTTGAGTTGCAAGAACTTCAAGGATTCTCAAAAAAATATGATAACTAGCGGTATTTCGCAGTTTTTCGTAATATCCCTGTTTTTGATGCTGGGCGTTCTTTTGTATGTATATGCCGAGATAAACGGCATTCAAGCTCCACAAAAGAGTGACGAATTGTTTCCTATGATTGCGACACAAGGATATTTTCCTGTAATTGTCGGAATTTTGTTTGTCGTCGGACTTATATCTTCGGCATATTCGGCGGCAGGCTCGGCTTTGACCGCTTTGACGACTTCGTTTACAGTCGATATTCTGGGAGTGAAAGGTAAAAGCGAAGATCAAGTTGTCAGGCTCCGTAAGCGAGTGCATGTGGGTATGGCCGTGGTCATGGGTATTGTGATTTTTGTTTTTAACTTGCTCAATAATACGAGTGTCATCGATGCCGTTTATATTTTAGCCAGTTATACCTATGGTCCTATATTGGGGTTATTTGCTTTTGGTATATTTGTAAAGAAGCAGGTAAAAGACAAGTACATACCATTGGTTGCCATACTTTCACCTATTCTATGCTTTATATTAGATCGAAATTCTCAGGCTTGGTTCGGAGGGTATTCGTTCAGTTATGAATTACTGATATTGAATGCTCTGTTCACATTCATAGGTTTATTGTTCCTGATAAGGAAACAGACCCCCGGATCCACAAAATCATAAGGTGTATGAAGTACAGTATTTCCGGTATCATAATAGGGCTTGTTTCTCTTCTTTCATCTGTGTCTGCGGGCGAATGGATTCGTATCAATCAATTAGGTTATTTGCCCGAATCTCCTAAGGTAGCGGTATTTATGAGCGAAGGAAAAGCTGCTGTGGAAGAATATGTACTTGTCGAGGTGTTTACCGGGGAGATTGTGAAGCGGTTTGATAATCCGAAAAAGGCGAATACATGGGGACGTATGCAGTCTGTTTATCGTCTCGATTTCAGCGATTTTAAAACAGAGGGAACTTATGTGTTAAGAGTAGGGGAAACTATGTCTCCTCGGTTTGTCATAGGTAATCGGATATATGATGAAACCGCCGATTTCATCTTGCGGTATATGCGACAGCAACGTTGCGGTTTTAATCCGTTCGAACGGGACAGTTGCCATATTCACGATGGATATATCGTTTATCACCCGACGAGAAATGGCGAACGAATCGACGTTCGGGGTGGTTGGCATGATGCGAGCGACCAGTTACAATATGTCACCACATCGGCTAATGCTACCTATCAAATGATGTTTGCCTATTTGAAAAATCCGGAGGTCTATGGAGATGCGTATGATGCATACGGTTTACCCGGAGCAAACGGCATTCCCGATATTGTCGATGAGATTAAATGGGGGTTGGATTGGCTTAATCGTATGAATCCCTCGAAAGGCGAAATGTACAATCAAATTGCCGACGACCGAGATCACAAAGGCTTTAAGTTACCCTCGCAAGACCATATAGATTATGGTTGGGGGAAAGGTACGGGACGTCCTGTTTATTATTGTTCGGGAAAGCCTCAGGTGCGAGGTGAGTTCTCCAATGCAACGACTGGTGTTGCCAGTACGGCTGGAAAATATGCATCTTGCTTCGCATTGGGAGCCGAGATATTGAAAGATTTTTATCCCGATATGGCCGATACTTTGCTTGTTAAAGCTCGTGAGGCTTATTGGCATGGAGCGAATAATCCCGGAGTTTGCCAAACAGCTTCGGTCGTTTCTCCATACATTTATGAGGAGTGTAACTGGACTGACGACATGGAATTGGCAGCCGTTCAATTATATGTATCTACGGGAGAAACCTCTTTTTTACAAGAAGCTGTCGAATATGGAAGATTCGAACCGGTTACACCGTGGATGGGAGCCGATAGTGCTCGTCACTATCAATGGTATCCTTTTATCAATTTAGGGCATTATCATTTGGCGAGTGTGAGCGATTCGCGCATAAGTAAGGAGTTTGGACGCAATCTGCGTAGTGGTATCGAACGAGTTTATGAACGGGCGCAGGGAAATCCTTTTTTGAATGGAGTCCCGGCAATATGGTGTTCCAATAATTTGACAGTCGCTATGGCTACACAATGCCGCCTTTATCGTGAATTGACAGGTGACAACCGATATCGGGAGATGGAGTCTTCGTTGATCGATTGGTTATTCGGGTGCAATCCGTGGGGTACGAGTATGATTACCGAGTTACCTTTATGGGGCGATTATCCCATCGATCCGCATACACCGTTAATCGCTTTGGGTGTTGGTACAACGGTCGGTGGATTGGTCGATGGCCCCGTATATTCGTCCATCTTCGATAGTTTGAGAGGCGTTCGTTTGGCGAGAAGAGATCCTTATGCCCGTTTTCAATCAGAGATAGTATATCATGACGATATACAAGATTACTCTACGAATGAACCTACGATGGACGGAACGGCCAGCCTCAGTTATTTGCTGTCATCTCTGCAAAAGGAGGGTATGAAATCTTGCGGATTGGATAGAAACGGGTATACTTATGGAGGAATCGTCCGTACCGATGCCGAGAAGAAACAAATTTCGCTTGTTTTTACGGCTGCTGATAAGAGCGATGGCGCTCGGCATATTTTAGAAGTTTTGGGAAAATGTGATGTGAAAGGTTCATTTTTCTTCACCGGCGAATTTTATGAGCGTTTCCCCGAAACTATACAGACTTTGTGCAATGCCGGACACTATGTAGGGGCTCACGGCGATGCGCATCTGTTATATTGTGCTTGGGAAAATCGGGACTCTACTTTGGTAAGTCAAGCACAGTTCGAGCAAGACATGTTAGATGTATATGCTCGTATGCGCAAATCTGGTATAGATGTATCGCGATCCAATCTGTTCATTCCTCCTTATGAATATTATAATGAGAAGATTTCAGCTTGGGCGAGAGGATTGGGGTTAAGGCTTGTGAATTTTACTCCCGGCACATGGACCAATGCCGACTATACGACTCCCGATATGAAGAATTATCGTAGTAGCGAGTCTATATACGATAGGGTAATGGAGGTCGAAAAACGCAATGGATTGAATGGTCATATTATGTTGTTTCATTTAGGAACCGATGAAAAACGTACCGATAAGTTTTATGAGCGCTATCTCGAACGGCTTATTCGTGCATTGCAGAGAAAAGGATATACATTCGTCGTACTTCCCGAAGCTGTGGGAAAATAAAGGACGATTCGGAATTTTTATAAAAGAATTTGGTTCGTAGCGAATTTAGACCCATCTTTGCACCCGAAAAATAAGGAAAATCCTCATCGGAGGGTATTATAATGATAGTTGTAATGCCGGATAAGATGAATGGTGAAAATCATTCTCTTGTCCGGCTTTTTCTTAAAAGTGGTTTTATGAAAGAATTGGATTTGACGAAAGGGAGTGTACTCAAAACGCTACTTCAATTTGCCGTTCCTTTTTTGATTGCGAATCTGCTTCAAGCTCTTTATGGCGGAGCCGATCTGTTTGTAGTAGGGTGGTTCGACGATGCCGCCAGTGTCGCTGCCGTTGCCATTGGTAGTCAGGTTATGCAGACGATTACAGGGATTATTTTAGGACTGACCACCGGTACTACTGTCGTTATAGCTATGGCAACGGGTGCGAAAAATTATCGCGATGTCGCGACTTCTATCGGTACGTCCATTTGCCTATTTGCTTCGGTCGGTTTGTTTTTGACGTTGATTATGGTTGTTTTTCATAATTATATTGCCGTTCTCATGCACACGCCGGTCGAGGCCATGCGTGATGCAAAACATTATTTACTGATTTGTTCGATAGGCATTCCGTTTATCATGGGATATAACGTTGTATGTGGGATTCTTCGAGGATTGGGCGATTCGAAAACTCCGCTTTATTTTGTCGCTTTGGCTTGTGTTATCAATATCGTGCTTGATGTCGTTCTTGTCGGTTTTTGTCATTTGAGAGCGGCAGGAGCAGCGATTGCCACGGCATCTTCGCAAGGCATTAGTTTTTTAACGGCACTCTGGTTCCTCCATAAACGAGGATTTCATTTCCCTTTTTCCCGTCGGGATATTCGATTAAGCCCGATTCTTTCTCGCCGGATTTTTGTGTTGGGAGCGCCTATCGCTTTACAGGATGCTTTGGTGAATGTATCATTTTTATTGATAACCGTTATTGTCAATCAAATGGGTGTTATTGCTTCGGCAGCATTGGGAGTCGTCGAGAAAATTATCGTATTTGCCATGTTGCCCCCGATGGCCATATCGTCGGCAGTAGCTACGATGACGGCTCAGAATTATGGGGCGGGATTGTTGTTGCGAATGAAACGCTGTCTTTATTCGGGAATTGGTATGGCATTGATATTCGGGGTATCGGTCTGCGTTTATTCTCAGTTTTTGCCCGATACGCTAACCGGAATCTTTACAAAGGATTCGGCTGTAATTGCGATGGCTTCCGAATACTTGCGTGGATATAGTATCGACTGTATTATCGTCAGTTTCGTGTTTTGTATCAATTCTTATTTCAGTGGGCAAGGAAATTCGTTATTCCCTATGATTCATAGTATAATAGCGACTTTCGTTTTTCGTGTCCCGTTATCTTATCTGTTCGGACAGATAGACTCGGCATCATTGCATCTGATGGGATTTGCTCCTCCTATTTCGACATTTGTTTCGTTGCTGATTTGTATTTGGTATATCAGACGAACGAACCGTAAATTGGAGTATAAATTCCGATCGTTGTAAACGATAAAATCTATTTTATATGAAGCATTTTGTATTTTTGTGAAAAATGAGTGGAAAGAGAAGTCTGTATGGAAATAGAACTTAGAAATGAACGTTTCTCGGACTATCCCGAAACAGAAAATGTAGTTCGGGAGGCTTTTTGGAATCGTTATTCTCCCGGGTGTTACGAACATTATTTGATTCATATCATGCGGTATAGTCGGGCGTTTGTACCGCAGTTGGATTTTGTTGCCGTATTCGATGATAAGATCGTTGGGAATATAGTCTTTTTGAAATCGGTCATTCAAGCCGATACCGGAAAAGAATACGAGGTTTTATCTTTGGGGCCTATTTCGGTGTTGCCGGAATATCAGAACATGGGTCTCGGGAACAGATTGATCGACCATACTCGAAATTTAGCCAAATGTATGGGCTTTCGTGCAATCTTATTATGCGGGGATCCCGACTACTATTTGCGAAGGGGATTTGTGCCTGCCGAGACCTTAGGAATACGGACAGCAGACGACATGTATGCCGATGCGTTGCATGTGTGCGAGTTGTATGAAAACGCATTATCCGATGCAAGAGGACGTTATATTGAAAATCCTGTATATAATATAGATGAATCTCAGGCTATTGAGTTCGATAAAAAATTGAAACAAAAGTCCCAAGGAATACAATACAATAAAACAAAAAAAACGAAAGCCAAACTTTGGCACATATTATTAAGATTATATCGATAAGACTTTGAAATTTACGAAAGGCTTGATTGGGAATTATCGTAGTTTTGAAATAAATGATGACGGTGTTTGTTTTGTAATTTTTGCGGAATCGATAAAAAAATCTTAAATTTGTATTTTTAATAGAAATACCTTTGAAACAGTTGCTCCATAAAATAGCGAGATATTTTCTGCCTGTACTATTCATTTCGTACATAGGCTGTATTTCGCTGTTCACACACTCGCATGTAGTCAATGGAGTGACGATTGTCCATTCTCACCCGTATAAACCGGGAACGGAACACGAACATACAACGGCTGAGTTTCAGTTGATACACATGTTGTCCAGTATCGAGACGGAGAATCCGTCGATGTGGGCTTTTGTATCGGTGATTTTGTTTTCTTATTGCAGCCGGTTGTTTTTCCCGTCCAGATATTTCTGTCTCATTTCCGAGAAATGGAGCGCTCATGGTTTGCGAGCTCCGCCCGTTTCGGTTCTGTAATATGATATATTTAGGAGAAAAGAGTTGTTGTCCTTATCTTATTTCAAGGTAGGGACAACAGATTGTATTTTATTATTTAGAATCGAAAAATGAAGAATTATATATTATTATGGGTATGCCTGTGGTGTGCCGGGCAGTTATGTGCCGAAACTGCCGTATCGAAATCTTTGGACATCAATATTGTCGGTCATGTATTGGATAAGAACACACGAGAACATTTACCGTATATTTCAGTTGTTTTGAAAGGTACGACTATCGGTGTAATGACCGATGCATCGGGTCACTATTTTTTGAAAAATTTGCCGGAGGGAGATT
>ENA-ORNQ01003192-ORNQ01003192.1-human-gut-metagenome-genome-assembly--contig:-NODE-3192-length-9979-cov-2.681882_pt1 | contig 9979 bp, 9 predicted proteins | sample MGYA00242116_ERZ509024 | MGnify/ENA primary metagenome ERZ509024 (study PRJEB26280, sample SAMEA2338697) | human gut metagenome | biome: human gut; feature: human-associated habitat; material: faeces... | reverse complement strand
AGGAGCTGATGTATATCGTATCAGGGCATCTGTTCCCTATGCATCGAATCCTTATGACGACAGCGACCGTATTCAGAATGAAGCCTACAACGATTTACGTCCGGGGGTAGCCAATCTGCTTTCTGCCGAAACGATAGCACAGTATGATACGATTTTGTCGGTTCGCCTTGCTGGTGGCATCAACCTGCTATGGTTGTCTGCACATTCCTGGATAATTATGATTTGAGCGGTAAAACGATTATTCCGTTTATCACTTATGGCGCAACCACTTATCAGAACGAATCAATGCAGAAGATTTATAAGCTGACTCCCAATTCGAAACATATTCCGGAAACTCTTCCGGAGGATCTTGATCCGGATGATATTACGACTCCCGGACGTCCCGATGATGACGGAATCGATATGCCCGGTCGTGCCAGTGGGGTAGAAGCATGGTTGAGAAGGATGGGTTTAACGGTTGAATGAGTAATGTATCATGTATTCGGAAGTAAAAGCCTGTATACAGCAGATTTGGTAAAGTAGCCGGTTTTTATCAGCGGGAAGATAGTATTATTTAACTAGATTCTCTATCTTTGCTCGAAAATATACGACTATGATTACCGAAGAACTACAGAAACTTTATCAGTCATATACGGGCGTTCCCGCTGAAAACATAACAGAATTACCGTCTTCTGGTTCCAACCGCCGTTATTTTCGGTTGGCGGGTATAGAAACATTGATTGGAGTCTACGGGGTTTCTATTGATGAGAATGAAGCTTTTCTTTATATGGCAGGACACTTCCGCAAATGTGGACTGCCTGTTCCCGAAGTGCGCATTGCCTCGGAAGATAAAACCTATTATTTGCAGGAAGATTTGGGCGATACTCTGTTGTTCCATGCCATAGAGAAAGGACGTGCTACCAGTGTCTTTTCAGAAGAGGAAAAAGAGTTGCTTCGCAAAACGATCCGTCTGCTTCCTGCTATTCAATTTGCCGGGGCGGATGGATTTGATTTTTCCCGTTGTTATCCTCAACCGGAGTTCAACCAACGCTCCATTCTGTGGGATTTGAATTACTTCAAATATTGCTTCCTGAAAGCTACCGGTATGGAGTTTCAGGAAGACAAACTGGAAGATGATTTCCAGAAAATGAGCGATGTCTTGCTCCGCAGTTCTTCCGCTACTTTCATGTATCGTGATTTTCAAAGCCGTAATGTGATGATAAAAGATGGGGAACCGTGGTTTATCGACTTTCAGGGCGGACGCAAAGGCCCGTTCTATTATGACATAGCCTCTTTCCTGTGGCAAGCGAAAGCGAAATATCCTGATAGCCTCCGTAAAGAACTGCTGCAAGAATATATGGAAGCTCTTCGCAAATACCAACCGATTGACGAATCCTATTTTTATAGCCAGCTTCGCCACTTTGTCCTTTTCCGTACGCTGCAAGTGCTGGGAGCATACGGTTTCCGTGGTTATTTTGAAAAGAAACCGCATTTTATCCAAAGCGTTCCTTATGCCATCGAAAACCTGCGTGAACTGTTGAAAGAAGAATATCCGGAATATCCGTATCTCTGTAACGTTTTGCGGGAGCTTACCGGACTGAAACAATTTACGGACGACCTGAAAAAGCGGCAGCTAACCGTCAAAGTAATGAGCTTTGCCTATAAGAAAGGAATTCCTGATGACTCTACCGGCAATGGAGGAGGTTATGTATTCGACTGTCGCGCCGTGAATAATCCCGGTAAGTATGAGCGTTACAAACCTTTCACCGGACTGGATGAACCTGTAATCACTTTCTTGGAAGAAGATGGCGAAATACTTCGTTTCCTCGATCATGTCTATGCTTTGGTAGATGCCTCCGTGAAACGTTATATGGAACGCGGATTCAGCAATTTGTCCGTCTGCTTCGGTTGCACCGGCGGACAGCATCGTTCTGTTTATTCAGCCCAGCACCTGGCAGAGCACCTGAATCAGAAATTTGGTGTGAAAGTCGAACTGGTGCATCGGGAACAGAACATCGAACATACGTTTGAGGCAACAATCTAAGAAGAGTAAATATAAAGAAGAAAGTAACCGAAAGAATGAAAGCAATGATATTTGCAGCCGGTTTGGGTAGCCGGCTGAAGCCACTCACCGATACCATGCCGAAGGCTTTAGTTCCCATAGCCGGACGTCCGATGTTGGAACATGTGATCTTAAAACTGAAAGCTGCCGGATTTACAGAAATAGTGATTAACATCCACCATTTTGGCGAACAGATACTTGACTTCCTGAAAGCCAATGAGAATTTTGGACTCATCATACATATTTCCGACGAACGCGACCTGTTGCTCGACACCGGTGGGGGAGTTAAGAAAGCCCGTTCTTTCTTTGAAAATTCCGATGAACCTTTCCTGATACACAATGTAGATATTCTTTCAGACGTGAACCTGAAAGAACTATATGACTATCATCTACAAAGCGGTGCTGTTGCCACTTTACTGGCCAGCCAACGTAAAACCTCCCGTTATCTTCTTTTTGATACAGGCAAGAGACTTTGCGGATGGATAAACAAGGACACGGGACAAGTGAAACCGGAAGGTTTTCAGTATGATCCTTCTCTTTATCGGGAATATGCATTCAGTGGTATCCATGTACTTTCGCCCGCCATTTTTCAATGGATGACCTCTCCCCGTTGGGAGGGTAAATTCTCTATTATGGATTTCTATCTTGCCACTTGCCGGCAAGTAAACTATGGTGGTTATTTGAAAGAAAAGTTACACCTGATTGATATAGGCAAACCGGAAACATTAGCGAAAGCAACAGACTTCTTATACCAAAATGCGAAATAAAGATACTGAAAGAGGCTAAAAAGCCTCTTTCTTGCTATGTAACAAAATATTTAAGTAACTTTGCTTGGATAAACAATCAATATTGTAATACTATACAAATTTTGCTGCATGGAACAGACTTTGGAAAATGGGATAGCTGACAACTTATTGCACAACATCTTTAATGACCTGTCTGTAGGCTTGGAGTTGTATGATAAGGACGGTCTCATGATAGATGTCAATTATTCGCGGTTGAGATCAATGGGGATAAAAGACAAGAAGGATATTCTGGGCTATAATCTATTTAATTACACTAGTTTCTCTGATGAAATCAAAGAACAGGTCAGAAAAGGAGAAACAGTGCGTTTCATGGCAAAATATGATTTTGATGACTTGTGCCGTCTTTTTCCTACTAATCTGTCCGGTATAAAATTCTTCGAGATTACTGTTTCTTTCGTACATAATGAAAAGTCGGAAATTACGAATTATATGGTGATTAGTCAGGATGTCACCGAACGTGTTCTGTGGCAAAACAAATATGATAATCTTTACGAAGAAGCGGTGCGCTCAAAAAAAGAACTCCTTGAGAGCGAACAAAGAATGATCCAATTGATTCGTCAGAATGAGTTGGTATTGAACAATATTAATTCGGGATTGGCATATATTGCGAACGATTATATCGTACAATGGGAGAATATCTCGCTTTGTAGTAAAAGCCTTTCTTATGAGGCTTACAAAAAAGGGGAGCTTTGCTATCTGACGGCCCATAATCGCACCACTCCTTGTGAGAACTGTGTGATACAACGTGCCCGGAGATCCGGTCAGGTAGAGTCTATCTTGTTTAATCTGGATAACAAGCATGTCATAGAAGTTTTTGCTACTCCCATATTTAATGAACAGGGAGATGTTGACGGTGTCGTGATTCGCGTAGATGATGTTACCGAGCGACAGCACATGATAGGTGAACTTGAAACGGCAAGAAGTCGTGCTGAACAATCCGATAAGTTGAAATCCGCCTTTCTGGCAAATATGAGCCACGAAATCCGTACACCGTTAAATGCTATCGTTGGTTTTTCCGATTTATTGATGGTGACGGAAGATCAAGAAGAAAAAGAAGAATTTATTCAGATTATCAATGCCAACAATGAGTTGCTTTTGAAACTGATTAACGACATACTGGATCTTTCGAAAATAGAAGCCGGCTCGGTAGAACTGAAATACGAAGATTTTGATTTGGCTGTTTATTTCAACGAATTAGCTGCTTCGATGCATCATCGTGTAGTAAATCCGCAGGTTCGGTTAGTTCCCGTGAATCCTTATGAAACCTGTACCGTTCGTTTGGATAAAAACCGGTTAGCGCAGATTCTCACTAACTTTGTAACTAATGCTATCAAATATACCTCCAAAGGAACTATTGAAATGGGGTATGAAAAGATAGACGGAGATATTCGTCTTTACGTTCGTGATACAGGTATTGGTATACCGGAAGATAAAAAAGACAAGGTGTTCCATCGTTTTGAGAAACTGGATGAATTTGCACAGGGAACCGGACTGGGACTGTCTATTTGTAAAGCCATCGTTGAGGCTTGCAGGGGAGAGATAGGCTTTGAGTCGGAATTTGATAAAGGGTCTTTATTTTGGGCGGTTTTGCCATGCCAGTTTGATTCGGTTGACAGCGAGCCGACTTCTTCACGTCGGAATAATGAGAAGGATGCAGATAATGAAAGCATTCTTGACTCCGAAGAAACAAAGAAAGTACCTAAAAGAGTGCTGGTCGTTGAAGATATTCAAAGTAACTTCTTTTTGGTATCTTCTATTTTGAAAAACAAATGCCAGTTGTTACACGCACCGAATGGACTGGAGGCAGTTGAGATTGTTCGTACCCAACCGGTGGATTTGGTACTGATGGATATGAAGATGCTTGTTATGGACGGGCGTACTGCAACCTCGGAGATCCGGAAGTTTAATGCTGAAATTCCAATTATCGCCCTGACTGCTCATGCCTTTGATGCCGACCGGGTAGCTGCGTTGAAAGCCGGTTGTGATGATTATCTGGTGAAGCCGATCAATGGCGCGAAGTTGATGCAGACTCTGAAAGAGTATGGTTGTTGAAAGGAGGGGATTAAAAATGTGCTGATCTGAAAAAGGGTATATTCTATTCTTTCTGTTTTTAATATATCGGTCACTTGTTTGTGGTGAAGGAAAAAACGCTCTGCATTTTGGATGAAAGAATGTAGGGTTGTTTGTTATCCTGGATAATTCCTGTCTAAAAATAAATAATTTCTCTGTATTGCTATCTATATGCTTACTGTTTGCCCGTATGTAGTTTGCTTTATCATTTTTCTTTTGTGCGCTTGTGATGATGAACTAGCCTATAAACGGGCTTTTCCGAGGGCTTTTATAACTTGGTCGGTGAGTATGGAAGGCTTTCTCGGTGAGGAAGGATGTGTTCCTCACCGAGGAATGGCTTATTGCTCACCGAGGAAAATCATTTATATCTTTAAAGAAAACGCATATCATCTGAAAATATATGCTGTATTGTGGCAGTAATATGCATATATATGTGATAATATGGATGCTTTTAATTCCGGATTACCATCTTCAATAGTTTTGTTTTCTTTCTTAATCTGAAAAATAGAACATTTCTCTTGTTTGTTTGGAAGAATTGAAAGGGAGACAGCTTACTATAAAAGGCTATAAATCCGTAAAGTTTGGGATTGTTTTTTATGTTTATGGATTTAAATAGTTACCTTTGCTAAAAATAGAATATCATGTCCAAATACGTCAATCCTTTTACTGATATAGGATTTAAAATTATTTTTGGTCAACCGGCCAGTAAGAATTTGCTCATCACTTTGTTGAACGAATTACTTGCAGGTGAACATCATATTACAGAACTTACTTTTCTGGATAAGGAAGATCATGCAGACAATGTGAGTGATAAAGGTATCATTTATGATCTTTATTGCCGTACAGCAAGTGGTGAGTATATTATCGTGGAGATGCAGAATCGTTGGCACAGTAATTTTTTAGATCGTACACTTTATTATGTTTGTCGTGCTGTGAGTCGGTAGATAGAATCTCCTTCTTCAAAAGAAGTCCCTGTCCCTGAAGATCCGATGACTGCAAGAGAACCACTTGTCTCTTATGGAAAGCAGTATAGACTACCTACTATATATGGAATTTTCCTGATGAATTTCAAAGAGGAAAATTTAGAGGCTAAATTCCGTACGGATACGGTTCTTTCCGACCGTGATACAGGGAAGATTGTTAATCCGCATCTCCGGCAGATTTATTTGCAATTTCCTTATTTTACAAAGGATTTGTCGGACTGCCATACATTATATGATAAATTAATTTATGCACTGAAGAATATGAGCAATTGGAATAGAATGCCGGATGCTTTGAAAGAACAAGTGTTTGAACATCTGGCGAGATTGGCAGCAGTTGCCGATCTTTCGGAAGAAAACCGTATCGCTTATGATAAGGCATTAGATCGGTATAGGGTCAACCAAATTGTAGAGGAGGATGAACGGCGTAAAAACGAAGAGATGCGGAGAAAAGCGGCTGAAGAAGGGTTAAAGGAAGGGATGAAGGCCGGGTTGGAAAAAGGAGTGAAAAAAGGAAGGCTAGAGGGAATAAAAGAGGGAATAAAAGAGGGAATAAAAGAAGGGATGAAGGAAGGGTTGGAGAAAGGAGAGCAAAAGAAGCAAATTGAAATTGCTCGGAAGATGAGAGAGGACGGAATATCCATTGATATAATTATCAAATACACGGGTCTTCAATCTTCTGATATAGAAAATCTATAATATATCTTCATAGGAAAATTGTTGTAGTTATATTAGGATAAAATATAAAGTAGGCGGGAATATTCAGGAATGGATACTTCCGCTTTCTTTTTTTGATTCGTAAGATGTTCAAAGATGTCTGTAATACCATAATTAATCGATGAAATGGACGATTTTAGACAAATTTGGAAGAATCGTAGCTAAAATAGAACATTCTTTGCTTTTAATATAGCCTACATTTGTGGCAGTGATTGTCAAAAGGGACAGCACAATTATTAAATAAAGCTAATCTTAATTATTAAATTTATGAGAAACAAATTCCTATTTCTTTGTCTCCTCCTTTTTGGAACGTTGACAGCTTGTAAAGACACAAAATGGGTAGACGTTCCAACTGGTACTCCTCCTGAAGGTGCAATCACAGGAAAACCTGGTGAACCGGAAGAACCGGATGATCCTACTGTAAAATCATTCATTAATTGCTCTTACATTCGGGGGGATTTTTTTGAAACAAACCGTATTTCAGCAGCCAGTATGGGTGCTTGTACAGATTTGATTTATTTGGCGGCGCGTCCTTATGCAAATGGTGAGGTAGCTTTTGAATTGCCGTTGAATGATGCGACGATGACAAACGTATCTCATACTGGCACTTTTCAAGGTCGTAATGGAGTGGTTAAATTTGAAGGAACAAGTCTTATGAATGGCGGTGATGGATTACTTCACTCTGCTGATGGGGCCTTTAATAAATTCACCTTTGGTACCTATATATATATAAGTGAATGGGTGGACGGAGCTTTTCTCTTTAAGAAAATGGATGGAAATTCCACGATCATTGCTTTTCAAATGGGTGCGACAGCTAATAGTTTGAAACTGTCTATTGGAAGTTCGGTTGCAACCGTTACCACTCCTGATCTGGCAACAGGCTGGCACTATATTGGGTTGACTTATGAACAGGGAACGGCGAAACTTTATGTGGATACAAACAATACTGCAATAAATTTTGTAGGTGCTCTCCCTAATGAAATACCTAATACACGTACTGATTTTTTGATTGGAGATAAATTTAAAGGTTATTTAGATGAAACTTTTGTAAGCAGTCTGGTAGTAGGTACATCAGGTAGAAACCCTATCACCTTTGACAATTGGAATAATTCAAAAATACTTGCTTACTGGAAATACGATGATGCCACGAAACCTGGCAAGGATTCACATTCCTGGCTGGGGCGTTTGAATAATATACGTACCGCTTTACAGGGACAACAGGGAGATAGAAGATTGCGCTTGGGCATTGCTGGTGGAGAATGGAAAAAGATGATGGCTGATGCCACTGCCCGTACAAGATTTGCTTCCGAGGTGAAGAAGATTATCGAACAATATGATTTTGATGGAGTTGATTTTGATTTTGAATGGCCTGCAAATGCCAGTGAATATAATAATTATAGTGCAACTGTAATCCAAATGCGTTCTACATTAGGAAAGTATGTTTACTTCACCGCATCGTTGCATCCGGTTTCTTTTAAAATTTCCCCGGAAGCTATTGATGCTCTGGATTTTATCTCTTATCAATGTTACGGCCCTGCAGTGATGCGTTTTCCTTACGAGCAATTTGTAAAAGATGGAGAAGCGGCTGTGGCATATGGAATCCCTAAAAATAAGCTGGTGATGGGAGTGCCTTTCTATGGTTCTACGGGTAGTCTGATTGCTGCCTATTGTGATTTCGTGAATGATGGTTTGGCTACTACGAATGAAGATACATATACATATAAAGGAAATACATATACTTTCAACAGTATAGAAACGATTCGCAAGAAAGCGAGGTATGTCTGTGAAGAAGACTATGCAGGCATTATGAGTTGGGATTTGGCAACAGATATTGACATAACCAATAACAAGTCTTTGTTGAAGGTCATAAAAGAAGAGTTTGAATATTATGCGAATCCGACGGAATAAAAGAGAATCTAAATTAATCAAATACAATATTATGGAAAAAAAGAAGTTCATGCGAGTACAGAAATTTTTGATTCTGTTTCTGATACTCCTGCTATCATTTCCTTTAAGTGCGTTGGCACAGCAACAAATGATAAAAGGACAAGTGGTAGATGATAAAGGTGAAACCATTATCGGTGCCACAGTGATGGTGAAAGGTTCTAAAGATGGGACGTTGACTGATATTGACGGTAACTTTTCCGTGAAAGGGAAAGTAGGTAACACATTGGTTATTTCTTATGTCGGTTTTACTCCCCTTGAAATAAAGGTGACAAAAGCAGAAGGCAATCGATTTACGTTAAAAGAGGATACAAAAGTATTGGATGAAGTGGTAGTAGTAGGTATGGACAAACAGAAGCGAAGCACCATTACGGCAGCGGTGGCTACTGTGGGTTCCGATGCTATTGTCAACCGTCCGGTCACTGACCTCACGAGTGCCCTTCAGGGTAACGTAGCCGGTTTAAACTTCTCTTCTGATGCGGTTGCTAATGGTGTAGGTGGTGAGACCGGTGCCGAAATTAAATTCAATATTCGTGGTATCGGTTCTATCAATGGAGGCGAACCTTATGTATTGGTAGACGGAGTGGAGCAAAGTTTGCAGAACGTGAATCCTGCCGACATCGAAACCATTAGTGTATTGAAAGATGCTTCTGCTGCTGCCGTTTATGGTGCACGTGCCGCCTATGGTGTGGTTATCGTCACTACCAAAAGTGGTAAAAAGGAAAAAACACGTATATCTTACAGTGGTACTGTAGGATTCAGTTCTCCTATTAATATGCCCCAAATGATGAATTCCATTGAATTTGCCAATTATCTGAACGAACGAGATGATAACGATGGAGTAAAACACTCGATTCCTGATGCGCTCATCGAAAAGATGCAGGGCTTTATGGAGAATCCTTATTCGGAAAAGTTCCCGGGCATAGGACCTAATGCGGACGGTACCGGTTGGGCAGGTTCTAAAGATGCTGTGTATGCCAATACCGACTGGTATGATTACTACTTTAAAAAAGCTTCCATCCGCCATTCTCATAATCTGAGCGTAACGGGAGGGTCTGATAAATTTAATTACTACGTAGGTTTGGGATATATTTACCAGGAAGGATTACTGGATCAAGTAGACGATAACTTGAGTAAGTACAATGTAAACTCGAAGTTTCAGATCCAATAAATGGTTGAAGTTTAATTTCAATAATAACCTTTCACTGAATATACTGAAGCGTCCGATGGCTAACCAGACCATTTTTTATGGAACTATCGGAAGCAGCTTTCCGAATTCTCCTACCCATCTTCCTGTAAAGTCGGAATATAATGACAATTCCGAATACCGTTATCTGAAACAATCGCATTATGTGCAGAACAGAATTTCTGATGCGATGTCGTTTGCCGCTACGATTACTCCACTGGAAGGGTGGGATATT
>ENA-ORNQ01003183-ORNQ01003183.1-human-gut-metagenome-genome-assembly--contig:-NODE-3183-length-10007-cov-2.660169_pt1 | contig 10007 bp, 10 predicted proteins | sample MGYA00242116_ERZ509024 | MGnify/ENA primary metagenome ERZ509024 (study PRJEB26280, sample SAMEA2338697) | human gut metagenome | biome: human gut; feature: human-associated habitat; material: faeces... | reverse complement strand
TGATTTGCGGTGTGTTCAGCTGAAAATGGGCAAAAAAATAACGGTCACACAATCCTGACGGACTGTGTGACCGTATTTATATCATTAGCAGAGCTGCTCCAGTTGAAAGGCCAGCTCGGTGCGGCCCACGACGGCGTGGTGGTTGTTGTAAAGGTTTTTGTCGTGGTAGCGGGGCAGAGAGCAGGCTTCCTCCGGCGTGATGACGCCGAGCTGGGTGAGAACCGAGAGGATGGCATACGGGACGATGGAGGAGGCGCCGTCCTCCATTTTGAGGGCAATGCCGATTCCCTTATCCTTGATGCCCACGGCATAGAATGCGCTGGCGCCTGATTTACAGAAGATTCGGTCGCCGAAGGCGGCCATCAGCTGGGTGCAGATGCGATCGGTTCCCGCCACCATTTCCGGATGTGCTGTCATGGCGGATGTGATGCGCCGGAGGGTAGCGGCCCGGGTGGGGGCGAAAAGCGTGGGGAGGGACATGCGGGCGTAGCCCTGTGCCAGCCGGTAAAGGGGCAGCGCGTGGACCGGAACGCCGCAGCCGTCCACGGCCAACTGGACATCGGAGGTCTCTACGCCGCACATTTCAGCGAACACCGAGAGGATACGCTGCTGGACGGGGTGCTCCAAAGCAGTATAGCCTTCCAAAGACTCCCCTAAATGGCGGGCGGTGATGAGCATACCGGCGTGCTTTCCGGAGCAGTCGCAGTAGATGGGCGCCCGGGGGATGCCGGCGATCTTCAAGGCGTCCTCGGCGGGGACATACATGGGGTATTCCGACCCGCAGCACAGCTGATCAGGGGAGAGACCTGCCTTGTGCAGGATGCTCTCCACGGCCTTTACATGAAAGGGCTCTCCGTTGTGGGAGGAACAGATGACGGCCAGTTCCTGCGGGGTAATGCCATAATGCTCCAGCGCACCGCTTTCTGCCACGGGGATCGCCTGAAGGGGCTTGGCGGAAGAGCGGGCGAACGTAAGACGCTCCGGATCACCGAGCTTCCAAAGGATCCGGCCTGTGTGATCCGTTACCGCGATATGTCCCCGGTGGATCTGATCCACCAGATCACCGCGGTATTGATAAGCAATAACAGCCATAGCATATACCTCCGTTTCTTAAATCACAAAGTAGAAAAAGCGCAGCACATCACCGTAATCATCGGCATCAAAGGCCACGGTGGTGGGAGAGATGAGGCTGGCGCCGGGATAGTGGGAGCATCCATAGGCGTCATAATGATGTACATAGGTGACCTCCACGTGGAAGTGCTCGGGAAGTGCCGGAGGTACGGCTGTCTTTGCCGCCGCCACAGCCTCGGCCATCATGCCCTCGATCTCCTCGCGGACAAGCTCCGGGGTCTTTGTCAGAACGCCGTAGCCGTGGCCGGATTTGGTTGGCACGGTCAGCAGGCCGGGTACGGTGCGCACCGCAGCCGCACACATCCCCTCGTCGCCGCTGGCGAATAGGGTGGGAACGCCCCGGTAAGCGGCGGCATGGGCGTACATCTCGAATTCTCCCCACAGTGCGCCATTGACCGTAAGACGGAAAATGCGGGAGCTTACCATCGTGTGGGACGTGGGATTTCCGGGGGCGGAGGCGGCGTCGTGAAAGCCGACCATCAGCACACCGTCATAGCTCTCGTCAAAAATACCGGTAAGGCCCACAATATCGTGGGTGATCCCCCGAAGGAGACGGGCATCTCTGGGGAGCAGGGCGCAGTCAATGTTGCAGCCGTCTCCGTGCATATCCTCTATGACGACCTCGTCGGCTCCGCCGGAGAAAAGGCCACGGGCCGGCAGCCTCCAACGCCATTTCCCGCGCCATAGGCGCATAGCAGGCGTTGGCGGAACGCGCCTCGTCCCAGCAGGTCAAAGAAGCCACGCCTTCAATGTCACAAAGAATGTAAAATTTCATGCTTGAGTCCTCCTTTATCAGAAGCGTAATGGTAATAAATGCAGAGCCATAGGGATCGGGAAGTATCAGGGATCCACCAATAGCTGCTGTTAAATGAGATGTTTCTGGCCGGCCGCTTTACGCATCGAGACGTCAGCGCGTCCCGCCCGCAGGTGAAGCGCTGCGGCGGAAGATCATATTGCTTCGCTGCGGATGCGCCGCAGGTAGCGGTAGACCGTGGGTTCGGAGATGTGCAGTTCCCTGGCGACCTGTCCGATGGAGCCCTTGGTATGGAATACGCCCTGCACTTCCAGAGAGCGGAGTATCTCCAGCTTGTCGGCGGTATGCATGGCACCGGAGGGGATACCATAGCCGAGGATGGTGGAGTGGATCAGATTGCTGGACAGCTCCGGGATGGAATCATCCAGGTTTTCGGTATAGGCGGAGCTCTCCTCCTCTTGCGGAAGAGAAAAGGAATGGAGCAGGCTGGAAAGATGCTCCGAGAGCACCAGAATATCTTCCACATCGTGGTTCACGCAGATCAGCCCCACCAGATGACCCTTTTCCTTAATGAAATAGGTGGAAGAGACGAAACGCTTACCGCCCCGGGTGCGGCCCTCGTAGTTGGCCACATAGTCGTGCTCCTGATAGACTCCGGTTCGCAGCAGTTCCTTGGCCAACTCCGTCATGGGGTCGCCTATGCGGCGGCCGCTGAGATGCTCGTTGCAGGCGGCAATCACCGAGCGCTCCGGCGTGGAAACGTCATGGAGGATGATCTCATAATTCTTTCCGCAGATCTTTCCCATAAATTCCACCAGAGGAATGTATCGCTCAAGACAGGCGTAGTTGCTCACTGTATCCCTACTTTCTCAACAATAATTCTTGCCTGATAAAAAACTGTCACATAGTGCTGCTGAAAGTCAGTATATCGAAAATGAATGGATAAATCAACCCTAATATGCTGGAAAGCGGTGGGGGGATGTAATATTTTTTTTGCAGACCAAGGTGGAAATAGCCTTCGAGGCAGCAATTTAGACAAAAAATTATCAACTTTCTTGGCACTTATTCAAGCTATTCAAGATTGACAACGGCGGTGTGATAAATTATAATCAGAAAAACTAAAAAGTTGTCAGAAGGGAGGCTCAATGCCATCCCCCCCGCACGTTATATTTTTAAGGAGGCATTTGTAATGGAAGCTGCAAACTATGCGCTGCTGGCGGCGGCAGAGTCCATCATTCCGTGGACCGTCGTTGCACTGGTAGGAGGCGCTGCATGAGATACGATTTTGATACCCCCATCAATCGCAGAAATACCTTCTCCTTTAAGTGGGACTGCGATATGGATTATTTCGGCCGGGACGACGTGATCCCCATGTGGGTGGCGGACATGGATTTCGCCTGCGCCCCCTGCGTCGTGGAGGCTGTACAGAAGCGCGCCGCCCATCCGGTTTACGGCTACGGTATGCGCCAGCAGCCCTATTATGATGCGGTGATGGGCTGGCTGAAAAAGCGCCATGGCTTTGAGGTCAAATATGAGCATCTGGCCTTTGCGCCTCCCGGCGTGATCTACGCCATGAACGTGATGCTGCGCATCCTCACCAAGCCCGGCGACAGGGTCATGGTCCCCATGCCCAACTACGACCCGCTGTTTGACATGGTCACCCGGGGCGGCCGGAAGCTGGTAGAGACGCCGCTAGTCTGGAAGGACGGGCGCTACACCTTCGACTTCGCCGATATGGAGGCCAAGGCTGCCTCCGGCGTGAAGGTACTGGTGCTCTCCAGCCCCCACAACCCCACCGGCCGGGTATGGACCCGTCAGGAGCTGGAGGGCGTGGCGGAGATCTGTCTGCGGCACAACATCTTCATGCTGGTGGACGAGATCCACTGCGACTTCGTGCCGCCGGAGCATCCCCACACCACCTTTGGCCTGCTGGGCGAGGAGGTGCTGCGCCATTCCATGGTCTGCTACTCCTCCAACAAGGGCTTCAATCTGGGCGGACTGGGTATGGCCACCCTGGTGCTGGCGGACGACGACCTGCGGTGCAAGTTCAACGAGGAGATGTCCATTGCCCAGACGCGGCTGGACAACATTTTCGGCATGGCCGCCCTCATAGCCGCCTACAACGACGGCGAGGAGTGGCTGGATCAGGCCATCGCCTACGTCTCCGACAACAAGGCATATCTGGATCAGTTCCTGCGGGAGCGCATTCCTCAGATCCGTATGATCCCCTCCGAGGGTACGTATCTGGTCTGGCTGGACTGCTCCCAGCTGCCCTACCGGGGCATGGCGCTGGAGCATTTCATGATCAATGAGGCCAAGGTGGCGTTCTGTGCCGGCTATGAATTCGGTAAGCAGGGAGAGGCTTTTCTGCGCATGAATGTGGCCTGTCCCCGGTGTACCCTGACAAAGGCTCTGGAGCAGATGGAAAAGGCGATCAACGGTCTGTCGCTTCAGTAATACCTGTAAACGACGCACCTTGTGAGATAAGAAATTTTTTTAAAGGAGAAACAGCTATGAAAAAGAGAACCATCGCAATGTTCCTGTCCGTAGCTCTGTGTCTCTCGGTGGCCTTGACTGGCTGTGGGGCAGACAAATCGCAGCAGAGTGACCCCGCTGATGACGGCAAAAAGAGCCTGACCATCGCAGTGCTGAATGATGTTGTCTCGCTGGACCCCGCAGTAAAGGACAGCAGCGCCGAGATGCAGATGGCGTCTCACCTGTACGATCCTCTGGTGGACTATGATGCGGACCTGAGCAAGAAGCCCGGTCTGGCAGAGAGCTGGAAAGTTCTGGATGACGGCGTGACGTGGGAGTTCAAGCTTCGCCAGGGCGTGAAGTTCTCCAACGGAAACGACTTCAATGCCGACGACGTGGTCTTCAGCTTTGAGCGCATCCTCAACGATCCTACTCTGGAGATGGGCGTGTACCTCATGCGTCTTCAGGAAGTCAAGAAGGTGGATGATTACACCGTGCAGCTGGTGACCAAGATCCCCTATCCCGTGTTTGCCGGCAGCCTGGTGCATATCATGATGCTTGACAAGGAGACCTGTGAGGGCCTTTCCAGCGAGGAGATCTCCGCCAACCCTGTGGGTACCGGTCGGTATCGTCTGGTGGAGCACGTGAAGGAATCCTATATCAAGCTGGTCCGCAACGACGAGTATTGGGGCGAGCTGCCTGATGCAGAGACCGTGGAGTTCCGTGTGATCGCCAATGCAGCCACCCGCACCACCGCTCTCATCAACGGCGAGGTGGACTTTATCTCCAACATCCCCGTGATGGACGTGGACCGTCTGAAGGACGCCTCCAACGTTCAGGTCATTACCAATCCCAGCCTGTCCTGCAACTACATGGGCTTTGATCTGCTCAATGAGCATGGCTCTGCCGGCACCGACGATCCCAACCCGCTTCTCAACGTGAAGGTTCGTCAGGCTATCTACCACGCCATTGACATTCAGACGATCGTCGATACCGTCATGAACGGCTACGCCACCGTGGCTAACTCCTATATGCCCAGCATCTGTGTGGGATATAATGCCGACGCAGAGCGTCCCGCCTACGATCCCGAGCTTGCCAAGCAGCTTTTGGCGGAGGCCGGCTATCCCGATGGCTTCTATCTCCGCATCGACGCCCGCAGCGACAGTGACGTGAACGCCGATCAGGTGTCTCAGGCCATTGCCAGCTATCTGGAGAAGGTGGGCATCAAGGCTGAGGTAAACCTGCTGCCTCGCGCCTCCTTCTATGAGAAGACAGACGCAGAGAACCTCCAGTCCTCCTTCTTCATGGCGGGCTGGGGCGACAGCTCCGGCGAGGGCATGGTCATCTTCAACGATATGCTCTATACCTACGACGGCAAGCCCGGCATGGGCGAAGGCAACCGGGGCCATTACAGCAATGCCGAGGTGGATGCGCTGCTGGATCAGGCATCTGTTGAGACCGATCAGGCCAAGCGCGCAGCGCTGGTGGAGCAGGTAGATCAGATCGCCCGGGACGAGGCCGCCTACATTCCCCTGTTCTTCAAGGAGAATATCTTCGGCGTGCGCGCCGGCATTCAGTACACCCCCAGTTGCGATGACCATATTCTGGCTTGGGACTTCACCTTCTAAGCGCACATAAGAACAGTCAATGGGAGGAGGCAGAAGGGGATATTCCCTTCTGCCTCCCGCCAAAAGGGTGTAAGCCCATAAATGAGGTATTACCATGTTCAAGTATTTCCTGAAGCGGCTGGCGCAAATGGTAGTTACACTTTTCATTGTGTCCATTCTGGTATTTGTTCTGGCCAACTTCATTGGCGATCCCGTCAATATGCTGGTCTCGCCCAAGGCTCCGCCTGAGGTTCGAGAGCAGGTTCGAGAAGAACTGGGGCTCAACAGACCGATCCTGGAGCAGTACGTATCGTTTATTACCAATGCGTTCAAGGGAGATTTCGGCAAGTCCTATATCTATAAAGTGGACGCGCTCTCTCTGATCGCCCAGCGGGTGCCTGCTACGCTGGAGCTGGTTTTTGTATCCGCTGTGCTGGCGCTCGGTATCTCTATCCCACTGGGCGTATATGCGGGCGCTTTCCCCAAACGAAAATCCAGCACATTGGTGATGGGAGGCTCCATTCTGGGCATTTCCCTGCCCTCCTTCTTCATCGGCATCATGCTGATCTACATCTTCTCTCTGAAGCTGCACTGGTTTCCCTCCTCGGGACGGGGTGCGACCGCACCGTTCCTGGGGATGGATTTCAGCCTGTTTGCGCCCGGTGGACTTAAGTACATTATCCTGCCTGCTCTGACGCTGTCTGTGACCAACATCGCATCTCTGGTGCGCCTTACCCGTGCCGGTGTGATGGAGAATATGCGGCAGGATTATATCAAATTTGCCCGAGCCAAAGGTGTGTCCACCCGAAAGGTCCTCTTTGGACACGCCCTGAAAAATGCCCTGATCCCGGTTATCACGGTGTTCGGTATGGAAATCGGTTCCCTTATCGCCTTTACGACGGTGACGGAGACCATCTACTCCTGGCCGGGACTCGGCAAGCTTCTTATTGACTCCATTAACTCGGTGGATCGGCCGGTCATTGTGGCCTATCTGATCCTGACTACGGTGTTGTTTGTGTTTATCAATTTTGTGGTCGATCTTCTGTATACAGTCATCGACCCGAGAATCAAAATCAGGTGATGCGCTATGGGTGAAATGAAAAAAAAGGGCGCGGCCCCCAACAAGAGCTTCTTCCGGCGCATCGCTGAGTCTGAGTTCTTTCACAATTACAAGCGCAGTCCGTCCGCTATCATCGGCACGGTGATCGTGGTACTGGTACTGTTCATTGCCCTTTTCGGGCCGCTGTTTGCTCCGCAGAACCCCTATGATGTAGCCTCTCTCTCCCTTACGGATTCCTACAAGCCGCCTGCATGGGAGGCGGGAGGTGACGCCCGGTTTATTTTCGGTACCGACAGTCAGGGACGGGATATTTTCAGCTCTCTTATTTACGGAAGCCGTCTCTCCCTCTTTATCGGCGTTGTAGGTACGCTGCTGGCCTGCGCCGTAGGTATCACGCTGGGACTGATCTCTGGCTATTTTGGTGGAAAGGTAGACGCTGTCATCATGCGTTTGGCAGATATCCTGCTCTCTTTTCCCGATATCCTCGTGGCACTCTTCATCATGACCATGTTTGGACGGGGTGTAAGTAAGCTGCTGGTCGTATTTACGATCATCGGATGTGTCACATACATCCGTACCGTCCGCGCCGAGGTACTGACGGTGAAGCAGATGGAATATGTAGATGCGGCCAGAGTCATTGGCCTCCCCAATATCCTGATCATCGCCAAGCATGTGCTGCCTAACGTAATGACCACCGTCATCGTTCTTTCCACGATGAAGGTGGGCGGCCTTATTCTGGCGGAAGCCACGCTGAGCTTTCTGGGCGTAGGTGTTCCGGTCACGGAACCCTCTCTGGGTATGCTGGTCAAGAACGGCTTCGACGTGCTGTTCAGCGGATACTGGTGGATCGCGGTGATGCCGGGTCTCTACATCATGCTGATCGTGTTCGGAATCAACCTTCTGGGAGATTTCCTGCGCGATGAGTTCAATCCTAAGCTGAAGTAAGGGGGGAGCGAGATGAGCGAAACACTGCTGCAGGTGGAAAACCTGCGGACCTATTTCCACACCTTCCGCGGTGTGGTCAAGGCGGTGGACGGCATTAGCTTTTCCCTGGATGAGGGACAGGTGCTGGGCATCGTGGGCGAGTCGGGCAGCGGTAAATCCGTTAGCAGCTTTTCCATTCTGAAATTGATCGAGCCGCCCGGTGTGGTGGAATCGGACGGGATCCTTTTCCAGGGCGAGGACATCAGCAAAAAGAGCGAGCGGGAAATGATGAAGATCCGAGGCAAGGCGATCTCTATGGTGTTCCAGGATCCGATGACCTCCCTGAACCCGCTCTATACCATTGAGAAACAGATCACCGAGATGCTGGACCTCCACCAGAAGCAGATGACCAAACAGGAAAAGCACGCACGCTGTGTGGAATTGCTGCATATGGTAGGTATCCCCAATCCTGAGGATCGGCTGAAATCCTACCCCCATCAGTTTTCTGGCGGTATGCGGCAGCGAGTCATCATTGCGATCGCCCTGGCTGCCAATCCGAAGCTCATCATCGCCGATGAGCCTACCACTGCCTTGGATGTGACCATACAGGCGCAGATCCTCAAGCTCATGGATAAGCTGGTGAAGGAGCAGGACGCTTCTCTCATCCTGATCACCCATGACTTGGCGGTGGTTTCCCAGATGGCGGATCGCATCATTGTGATGTACTGCGGCAAAATCGTGGAAAGCGGCTCCCGGGATGACGTGATCCGCCGCCCCAGCCATCCGTATACCGAGGGACTTCTTAACTCCATCCCCAGAATGGGAGAGGAGCAAAAACGTCTGGAATCCATTCCGGGTATGGTTCCCAGTATGCTGGATCTGCCCCAAGGATGTTACTTTGCTCCCAGATGCAAATACTGCCAGGATATTTGCCGTACCGTGGCGCCTGAAAGCCATGAGGTTGGCCCGGGGCATTGTGCGGTGTGCCACTTTCCGCTGACAGGAGGCGAGAGCCATGAGTAAGATTCTTCAGGTGGAGAATTTGGTGCAGGAGTTCAATCTCACCAAGGATTTTCTGGATAAGGTAAAATTCAAAAACGGCCATTTTTCACTGGAAAATCGAGTGGTTCATGCGGTCAACAACGTCAGCTTTGATGTGGAGGAGGGCGAGGTGTTCAGTCTGGTGGGAGAGTCCGGATGCGGAAAGTCTACCACGGCCCGCACCATCATCAAGCTGATCGAGCCAAAGTCCGGCAAGATCGTATTCGACGGACGAGATATCACCCGGCTCAAGCCGCAGGAGATGCGCCCCATCCGTCGAGAGATGCAGATGATCTTTCAGGATCCCTATGCCTCTCTGAATCCCCGGCAGAAGATCATGGAGATCCTCACCGAGCCGATGCTGTTCCACAAGCTGTGCAGCAGCAAGGCGGAGGCGGAGGAGAAGGCGATTCATCTGTTGGAGCGTGTTGGACTCAGCTCTGAGCAGGCCAACCGGTATCCGCATCAGTTTTCCGGCGGTCAGCGTCAGCGCATCGGCATAGCCCGGGCGTTGGCGGTCGAGCCTAAATTTATCATAGCGGATGAGCCGGTATCTGCTTTGGATGTGTCCATTCAGGCTCAGATCTTGAACATTCTTATGGATCTGAAGGATGAATTTCATTTCTCCTATCTGTTCATTGCACACGATCTGAGCGTGGTCAAGCACATCAGCGACAGCTTGGGTGTCATGTATCTGGGAACTATTGTGGAGCGGGCTCCGAAGAAGCTGCTGTTCTCCAACCCGGTTCACCCCTATACCAAGGCGCTTTTTTCCGCTGCGCCGACGATTGATGAGGGCAGTATTGCCGAATCTCAGGAGCTGCGTGGAGAGATTCCCAGCCCAATCCATCTGCCCTCTGGCTGTCCCTTCCATGACCGCTGTCCTGTGGCTTGCCCGGACTGCGCACGGGAGATCCCGGAGCTCAAAGAGGTGGAGCCCGGACACTTCGCAGCCTGCCATCTGCTGTAAAAAAGGGGATTTAGCGCGGGTGGATCACCTCGCATACCCCTGCGG
>ENA-ORNQ01003182-ORNQ01003182.1-human-gut-metagenome-genome-assembly--contig:-NODE-3182-length-10012-cov-7.422316_pt1 | contig 10012 bp, 10 predicted proteins | sample MGYA00242116_ERZ509024 | MGnify/ENA primary metagenome ERZ509024 (study PRJEB26280, sample SAMEA2338697) | human gut metagenome | biome: human gut; feature: human-associated habitat; material: faeces... | reverse complement strand
ATACGTTTTCAAAATTCCGTTTGAGTTTCTGATTTCCTTTACAATCTGCGGTTTCATTCTTTCACCGCCGTTGATAACCGCCGAAACGGCTGTTACAAGCTGTATCGGTGTTATTTGGAAACCTTGACCGAATGAACTTGTCGCAATATCGACTTCACTCATTTTATTATGGTAATAAATACTTGACGCCTCACCGACAAGTTCGACGTTTGTCTTTTCGGTAAGACCGAATGCAGTGAAATATTCCATAAATTTCTCATACCCAAGTCTTTCGCCCAATTCCATAAATACAGGGTTACAAGAGTTTCTTACACCCTCTACAAATGTTTGAGCGCCGTGACCGCTCTTGTTTGCACAACCGATTTTTCTGTCGGCAACAATCTTAAATCCCGGACAATAGAATGTTGAATTAAGGTCTACAACGTGTTCTTCCAAAGCCGCCGCCGCAGTACGGCATTTCACCGTCCGCCCATTCCGGCGGCTGGCCGGGGCGGTCAGAGTCGTCCGTATCCGCATTGGTGCCGGTATCTGACGGCTGCTGCTCCGGAGGCGCGCCCATGCCGCCGCCGAAATCAAAATTTATGAAAGGCCCTTTCCCGTATCCGGCCGAAGACTCCGTTGAGGCTACACCGCTCGAATCCGGCCTCTGAGATGGGTCAAAGGTATCCGGCATCTGACCTGGGGCGGCGGGAGAATTTGTCTGATCGGTATTTTCCTGCGTATTCGGCGGCGTCATGTTTCCAAAATCCATGTCGTCGGTATTGAAATCGCCGAAACCTTTTCCGCTGCCGATATTCATGCTGTCCGGCTTATAGAGCGCGCCGTTTTCCGTGCCGTAATTGCGCAGCAGAAAGCTGTCCTCCACGGCCTCCAAGGCCAGATAGACGCCCCAGTATTCGCCGTTTACGCTGACCTTCGCGTAATTGTAGAGTGAGGCATCGGCGCCGAGATACTGATACATGTCATAGATCAGGGCTTCCTTCATATTGGTCGCGTCGGCGTAGTTGTTGTTCAGGACGAGCTTATCCAGCCCGAAGCAGGTCTGACCCTCCACATAGTGGTCGAATTCCAGCTTGAAGCTGTAGCGGTCGGTCGTGGGATCGTTGGCGATGTTGCTGAGGCTGGTATTGCCCTTCGGGCGGATGCCGACCTGATAGAAGGTCTTTCCGCCGATCTCCACAGTGCAGGAGTAGTATTCCTCCGAGATGGCGTTTTCCAGCATGTCGGCCCAGTCGGCTTCGTCCATGAGAATGTTGACGCTGAGCACCTCGCCGGTATCGAAAAGGGCGGTTTCGTATTCCATCGTGACGCCGGAGCCTCCGGCCGCCGCCGTGATGCTCTCGGAAAAGGCCGCCGCGCAGAAGCAGAGGCAGACCGCAATGGCCATCACGGCGGCAACGATTCGGGTAATATGCCCGGATGCGATCATGCTTCTGCCTCCTTATCCCATGTATTCGCCGTTGTAGCTGACCAGCGTGGCGTTTCCGATGCCGGGAAGCCTCGTCAGCTCGTTTACAAAGGCCACTTCACCGCCCCTGGTGCGCAGCTCCGCCGTCAGCTCGATGCCGGAGGCGTTGACGGTCTTGGCCTTCACGAGGCAGTGCTTTGTGCTTTTGCCGACGATGTCGAGTGCCGCCTTTTCCGCAGCCTCATCCGCGCAGTTCACGACCAGCAGGTACGGGCTTTCATGGAGCTTGCGGTTTGCGAACAGGAGCAGGATCACGCCGATGATGGCCGAGCCGATCACGGCCAGCGGGATCATGCCCGCGCCGATCACGATGCCTGCCGCCAGCGACCAGAACAGAGGTCGAGGATCGCGTGGCCGGACTGGATGCCGGGGCGGACGATTATCTGCCGAAGCCCTTTGCAGCCAGCGAATTTCTGGCGCGCGTCCGGGCGCTGACCCGGCGCAGCGGCGGCTACGCGCCCTATCTGCGCAATCTGAGCGTCCAGAAGCAGTTTATCACGAACGCTGGACATGAGCTGAAAACACCGCTGACCGCGATCTCCACCAGCGCGGACGTGCTGGCGATGGAGTATCCCGGCGACGAGTGGGCGGAGAACATTCAGGCGCAGTCGGCAAGGCTGGCGCGGCTGATCGAGGATCTTGTGACGCTCTCGCGTCTGGACGAGGAAAATCCGTTCCCGGAAAAGACGGAATTCTCTCTGAGCGACGCCGTCTGGGAGATCGCGGAGCCGTTTTCTTCGCTGGCTGCCGCGAAGAGGAAGCGGTACTCACAGGAGATCGAGGACGGCGTCCTCCTGACCGGCGAACGGCAGGCCGTGCAGCAGATGGTCTCCATTCTGCTGGACAATGCCGTCAAATACTCCGACGAGGGCGGCAAAATTTCGCTCCGCGTCTCCAAGGCAGGAAAAAAGGCGCAGATACAGGTGTTCAACACCTGCGCCGGCGCAGAGAGCCTTGACATTTCCCGGCTCTTCGACCGGTTTTACCACGCGGACGAGTCGCATTCCAACGCCGTCGGCGGCACGGGCATCGGCCTGTCCATTGCCAGAGCGACCGCCGAGGCCCACGGCGGCAGCGTCCGCGCCGAGATCGCGGACGGCGGCATCCGCTTCACGGCGCTTCTGTGAATATGCAAAACGCCCATGCGTGCGCATGGGCGTTTGCGCGTACCGGGAGCATGATGCATGACAGGAGCGGGCGCATACAGGCGGAAATACGCTGCCTGTGCCGCTGCGGGCGTAATTTTTCCTTGGGAATTGCCGGAGAAGGTGCTATACTATCTCTGACAGTTCTGCATCGGGAGGTGGGCGCATGGCGAACGGCGAACGCTGCTATCAGATCTTGCGCGGCAGGCTTTATCAGCGCCTGCCGCTGCTGGCGCTGCCGCTGGGCCTGCTCGAATGGCGGGAGGGGGGTGCGCCGGGAACGGACGGAGCATTTTTTTATGCGCCGGAAGCGTGGCTGCATGCGGCGGTGAAAACGCCCGGAGACGCGGAAAAGGTGTTGCTGCACAGCGTCCTTCACGCGATGCTGGGCCATCCGTGGCTGCCTCGTCGAAACCGGGACGCGGCGCGCTGGGCGCTGGCGTGCGACATGAGCGCGGAGCTTCTGCGCCTGCGGCTGCTGGGCCTTCCGCTGGAGAGCACCGCCGGAAGGGCGTTTTACGCCTGCAAAAACGGAACGGCATTTTCCGCAGCGGCGGTCTATGACCAGCTGGGGCCGGACTTCCCGGTGCGCGCGGAGGAGCTGACCGCCGCCTTCCAGCGCGACAGCCACGCCTTCTGGGAGAAGACGACAATCCAAAGGCAGGCAAACGCTGGCTCCGGCGAGGGCGAAGGGCTTCCGGCGCTCTGGAAGCGGCAGGGCGAAAGGCTCCGGCCGTATATGCAGCCAGAGCGGCCAAAGATCGGCTCCGGGTCGGCGCATCAGCGCCTGAGCGTGCAGGACATTCCGGAAAATCAGACGCGCTTTGCCGCGCTGCTGCGGGAGTTTTCCGTTGTGCGGGAGAACCGCCATGTGAGCGACGCGGATTTTGCATATTCGTGGTACGCCTACGGCATGGAGCACTACGATGGAATGCCGCTGATCGAGCCGCTGGAATACTCCGAGGAACGGAAGCTTCGGGAGCTTGTCATTGTGCTCGACACGTCCGCCTCCTGTTCGCGCGGACTGACGGCGTGGTTTCTTGGCGCAGTTCATGCGATCCTATGCCGGGAGCGGCTGTTTTTTGAGCGCTTCCGGCTGCACATCCTACAGTGCGACTGCGAGGTGCAGCAGGACACGCTGCTGACAGATCTGGATGAATTTCAGTGGTATATGGAGCATCTTGCGCTTTATGGCGGCGGAGGAACGGACTTCCGTCCGGCGTTTGCATACGTTGACCGGCTGGTCGCGCAGGGAGAGCTGCCGCAGCTTGGCGGTGTGCTCTATTTTACGGACGGCTACGGCGTCTTTCCAGCGGAAGCGCCGGAATATCCGGCCGCATTCGTCATGCTGCAATACCGCTACGACGATATCAACATACCGCGCTGGGCACAGACGCTTGTGCTGGATGCGGACAAGCCGGGGAGGGACGAAGGATGGATATAAGGCAGGCCAAGGAGGAGCTGCGGCGGATGGTGCTGGCCTACACGGAACGGACGGAGGATGGTCAGCTGCGCATCCCGATGCTGCATCAGCGGCCGGCGCTGCTGATGGGGCCGCCGGGCGTCGGCAAGACGGCAATTTTATCGCAGCTTGCGGACGAGCTGCACATCGGACTGGTCGCGTATACCATGACGCACCACACGCGCCAGAGCGCGCTCGGACTGCCGCTCATTCGGGAGAAGCAGTACGGCGGAAAGACCTGCTCCGCGACGGAGTATACCATGAGCGAAATACTCGCCACCGTCTACGACCGGATGGAGCAGACCGGAACGGATCGCGGGATCCTCTTCCTGGATGAGATCAACTGCGTCTCGGAGACGCTGATGCCCGCCATGCTCCAGCTGCTGCAAAGCAAGCAGTTCGGCACGCATCGCCTGCCGGAGGGCTGGGTGATCGCCGCCGCCGGAAATCCGCCGCAGTACAACCAGTCCGCGCGGCTTTTTGACACGGCCACGATGGATCGTGTGCGGCTGCTGGAGATCGAGGAAAGCTATCCCGTCTGGCGGAGCTATGCGCACGCGCGCGGCCTGCACCCGGCAATTCTTGCCTATCTGGAGCTGAATCCGGAGCATTTTTACTGCGTGGAGCCGCATGCGCACGGGCGGAGCTTTGTGACCGCGCGCGGCTGGGAGGATCTCTCCGAAACGCTTTGCAGCTACGAACGGCTGGGCTTTCCGGTCGAAGAAAGCCTGTTCGGAGAATTCTTGCAGCATCCGCAGATCGCGGCCTCATTCGGAGCGTTTTTTCGCCTGTTTTCCGCCTGCCGGGAGCAGCTGGATGTGACAGCAGTGCTTTCCGGCGCGTCGGCGGAGGCTGCGCCCGCGCTTCGTGCGCTTCGGTTTGACGGGCGGCTTGCCGCAGTGGAATTTTTGCTGCATACGCTCACGCGCGAGCTTGCGCAATGGCGCGCGGACGCTGTGCTCACGCAGAGTCTGGAAAGCTTCCTTGCCGCGCTGCAAGCGGAGGCGGAGCCGCTGGCCACAGCGCGCGGGAACCTTGCCCGAAGGGAACGCGCCGTGCAGATCCGCAAGGAGTGCGGCGCTCTATCCGCGGAGGAAGAGGCGGCGGAGCGGCGCTTTTCCGCCTGCGTCCACGCGCGGCTCGATGGCGCGCAGGAGCTGTCCGCGCTGACGGAGGAAAAGAATGTCCGCGCAGCGGAGCTGGAAAAGCGCGGACAGACGATCGCGGCGCATCTGGAAAACGCGATGCGCTTCGTGCGTGAGACCTTCGGGGCTGGGCAGGAGCTGCTCGTGTTCCTCACGCAGCTGGATACCCTTCCGGAGGCGCGGCGCTTTTTGCAGCACAGCGCGGCCTACGCAGAGCTGTGCGAAGAGATCCTGCCGGAGCAGATGACGAAGGAGCTGTAGATTTTGAAACATATTGAGCCGGCCGCCCGAAGGGCGGGCGGCTTCGTCTGTGTGACCGAGATACCGAAAAAAGCCGCCGCAGAAAATCGTTTTCACAGCATCATGATACAAAAAGCAGCCCGCAGGCCGGAGCCTGTGAGCTGCTTTCCTTGTATTTTGCGCGTTACTGCACCCGATACCCGGTCAGGATCATACGGAGGATTCTCTGCCAGAAGGTATGATCGTCCGTGCTGTAATACTGACTGTCCGGGATCTCATGAAAGGATACGATCCGGTTCTTCTCGTCCAGCCACGCTTCATACCAGGCCTCTGTTTTTTCGGGCATACCGTTTCTCCTTTCATGCCGGAGGCTGCCGCCGCATCAATTTGCTGCACCGTTCATTGCATCGAGCGCCTTCTGATCGCACGCGGCTTTCAGATCGTCGATATACGCCTGATCGTTCAGCGCTTCGTCTGCCGCGTCTGCCGGGAATTTTGCCCGGATGTCGTCGGAATAGCTGCCGTCGCTTGGCTCCCAGTATTCCTCCAGCGTGTATTCGCCCGAGGCGCTGACCGCGAACGTGATCGCCGTGGGGATATAGCTCCCGCTCTCCTCCGTAAGCGTCTCTCCGTCCACGCTGTACGCTTCCTGAAGCACAAGCAAATATACCGTGATCTTCTCAGCGCCGAATCCGTCTTTTTGCAGAATGACATGGCTCTCCACGTGAATTTGGCCATCCTGGGCAATGTCCGCATGGTAGTCTAAGATAGCTTTGCTGATCGCCGCATCCAATTTCTGCTTGTCCGCTTCGGCAGCAGCCAGCATATCCTTTGTCGCTTCGCTCTCAGTGGGCTGCTCCGGCGCTTGCTCCGACTCGCTTGGAGCTGCGGGCTGGGCGGGCGCCTCCGGCGTGGTATCTGCCGGGTCAGAGGCAGGCTCCGTGCTGGAAACGGCGGCATCGGCCGGTTCCTCGGTTTTGGAGTCAGCCGGGTCGGTCAGAAAGCAGCCCGCGAGAACGACACAGAGGGCAGCCGCCAGAAGGGTGACCCAAAGGGTAGGCTTTTTATAGTTCATAACAGATTTGACACGCTCCTTTACGCCGATCTCGCCGAAGGCAAGCGGACAGGCCGCAATTCTGCGGCGGTTGACACTGCACGAGACAAGCGCCTGCATATAATCCGCGCGCTGTCCGCACTCCAAATCTTGAATTACCTTTTCATCACATGCCAGCTCGATATCCCGGCACAGCAGCACATAGCTGAGCCACATCAAGGGATTGAACCAGTGGATCGTCAGCAGCAGAAAGCCGAGCGGCTTCCACAGGTGATCTCCGCGCCGCAGATGGGCCTGCTCATGGGCAATGACATACTGCCAGCCGCAGCTGTCCATGCGGTATGGCAGATAAATTTTCGGGCTGATCGTCCCAAGCACGAACGGCGAGTCGATGCGCTCGGACTGATAAATATTGCCCCGCAGGCGGACGGCCTCGCGGACTCTGCAGTGGAGGCAGAGGCTGCTGACCGCGCCGTACAGAAGCAGTACGGCGGCTCCGGCCAGCCAGACCCACGCAAGGATCGTCCAGATCGAAAGCGGGCTTGCAGCAGCGCCGGAGGCGGCTGCCGCCGTGGTACCGATTGCCGGAGCGGCTGCGGTCTGGACAGGCACGTTCGTGACTGCCGGGCGGATGACCTCCGTGCGCGGGAGCAGGCTCAGCATGCTTTCAATGGAGAATGGGAGCAGCAGCCGCACGGCCACAAAGCCCCAAAGCAGCACGTTCACCCATTTCGGCGCTCTTTTCAGGCAGCACCGCAGCAGCAGGACCGCCGCCGCGACCCAGCTTGCCGCAGCGCTCATATTCAGGATTTTCAGAAAGATTGCGCTCATTGTGTTTCTCCTCTTCGGATGCGGTCGATCATCTGCTGCACCTCATCGAGCTCGCGCTCGGACAGATCCTGCCGCTTGGTAAACGCGGCGATAAAGGTAGGCAGAGACCCTTCGAATTTCTTTTCGACCAGCTCGTCGATCTCGCAGGCCTGCGCCTCGTCCTTGGAAACGAGCGAGGTGACCAGCCCGTTTTCATTTTTCAGAATTCCGCGCTCACCGAGCCGCTTGATGATCGTGTAGGTCGTCGTGCGCTTCCAGCCCAGCTGCTCCAGACACAGCTTTGCAAGCTGCGCCGCAGTGACCGGCTCATGCTTCCACAGGATCAGGCAGAAGCGATATTCGCCTTCATGAATTTTGGGTACCTCCGTATTCGACACCTCCTTTGTCTACTTCTGTAGAATGTACTTGTATTCTACACAAGTAGACACAAAAAGTCAACAGGCTTTTGTAAAATAGTTTTCCGGCAGAAAAGAGAATAGGCGGGAGCGGAAGGCGAAAATGGCAGCGGAATAAAAAGCGCCTCCGGCTGCGAATGCAGCTGGAGGTGTTTGCAGGCATCGCTTACATACGCAGGCCGCCCTCCGTGTGCTGTACGGAGAGCGGCCTCTGAATCACATCAGTATTCGTAGGATTCCGGCATGATGATCGCTGCGAGCAGATAGGCCCAGATGCCGATCGTTCCGGCGAGGGCGAGGACGACGACGATCAGACGGACGACAGTGGAGTCTACGCCGAGATAGTGGGCGAGACCGCCGCAGACGCCGCAGATCTTTTTATCGATCGATGCTCTGCAAAGTCTTTTGGGTTCCATATAAATTCTCTCCTTTTTGTGTATGGCGGGCTCAGCCGCCGCCTTCTGCGGCGGGCGGAACCTCTGTCAGAATTCCAAAGTGCGCCTTGACGGTCAGGATCCGCAGGACGCTCTCGTTAATGCGCGCCTCGGTCAGCGTGCCGTTCTGCACGGCGGCAAGCACGCCGTCATAGGCAGCCTGAAGGTCATCGGGCATGAGCACCATGTCCACGCCCGCGCTCAGCGCCTGCACGGCGGCCTCTGCGGAGGTGTAATGATCGGTGATGGCGCCCATGTTCTGCGCATCTGTTATTATGACGTTCTGAAAGCCCAATTTGTTCCGCAAAAGCTCGGAAACAATTTTGGACGAGAGATCGCCGGGCGTTTCGTCGCCGGTGACTTCCGGGACGCTGAGATGCGAGACCATGACAAAGGCGGCTCCGCTCTCGATGCCGGAGGCAAACGGCAGGAAGTCGCAGGACTCCAGCTCCTCGAGCGTTTTACTCAGCGTGGATGTGCCGTAGTGATCGTCGGTCACGGCGCTGCCGTAGCCGGGGAAGTGCTTGAGGCAGGAGACAATCCCATTGTCCTGAAGGCCGCTCAGCGCCACGGAGACCATGGACGCGCAAAGCTCCGGGTCCGTGCCGAAGGAGCGGCTGCCGATCACGTTGTCCGTCCTGCCGCCGGAGACGTCGGCCACCGGCGCGAAATCGAGGTTGAAGCCAAGACCGGTCAGCATTTTGGCGACTGTATTCATGGCGTTGTAGAGCGAAGCCGGGTCTCCGGCCTCACCGTAGGACTGCATCCGGCCGACATTGGTGCCGCCCAGAGCCTCGTTGGAGCCGACGCGGCTGACGGTGCCGCCCTCCTCGTCCACGCCGAGGAAGAGCGGGATGCGGGAAAAGCCCTGTACGCCGGTCAGCATCTGCACGACCTGATCGTGGTCCTCCAGATTCTGCGCAAAGTAGATCAGGCCGCCGACGGGCTTGAGACCGATGGCCTCCTCCGTGGCGGGACCGGCCTCTGTGACCTTCGGGTAGCCCGTCAGGGACTCCGGCGTGACGAAGAAGAGCTGCCAGAGCTTTTCCTCCAGCGTCATTGACGCCAGCGTATCCGAGGCCAGCTTTTCCGCGGCGTCCTCCGACGGATCGGGCTGCTCCGGAACAGGCTCCGGGTCCGGATCCGGTGCAGGCTCCGGCTCCGGGACGGTGTCCTGCGCGGGCAGATCGCCCTCATAGGCCTCCTCCCGGTCCGGCTCTACGGTGTTTTCCCTGTTATTATCGAATACGGCATTTGTTTCCAGCGTGGAAACGGTATCCGGCGCTTTTTTCTGCGGCAGCGCCTGAATCAGAAGAAAGGCTGTGCCACCCAGCAGCGCCAGGCATAAAAGAAGGACGAGCGGCGTCAGCGGGGAAGATTTTTTTCTTTTTCTCATGGGTACGCCTCCTGTTCAAAGGGCAAAAGACGGCGGGTCACTTATGGTAAAGGGAATGCGTCTGGTAGACCGGCTCGAAGGTGACGTTCGCGCCGAGCTTTTTGAACACATTTTCATCGACCGGCGAGAGGATCACCGAGGAATGCACCTCGCTGCCGCGCAGTCCGGCCAGCGCCTCCATCGCCAGCTCGGCGGTTGGGTTGGTGACGGCGCTCATGGACAGCGCGATCAGCACCTCGTCGGTGTGCAGGCGCGGATTGGAGTTGCCAAGGTGCTCGACCTTCAGATGCTGAATCGGCGCGAGGACCATCGGGGAGATCAGGTTGACCTTGTCGTCGATCCCAGCCAGAAGCTTGAGCGCGTTGAGCAGCGCCGCGCACGAAGCGCCCATCAGGCCGGAGGTGCGGCCCGTGACGATGCGGCCGTCCGGCAGCTCGATGGC
>ENA-ORNQ01003176-ORNQ01003176.1-human-gut-metagenome-genome-assembly--contig:-NODE-3176-length-10035-cov-3.135070_pt1 | contig 10035 bp, 8 predicted proteins | sample MGYA00242116_ERZ509024 | MGnify/ENA primary metagenome ERZ509024 (study PRJEB26280, sample SAMEA2338697) | human gut metagenome | biome: human gut; feature: human-associated habitat; material: faeces... | reverse complement strand
TTGCTGTGCTGGGCTTTCTGCTGGCTTTTTACTGCATGCCCCAGATCAGGCTGCGGGCCAACGAGCTGCTGCTGACCTTTTTACCTTATTTTGTATTTATAATGTATGCCATCAATAGGGGAACGGGCTTTACCAAAGCGCTGTTTATGAATTGCGATCACAGCCTTTTAACCTATTCGTTTTACAAACAGCCGAAATGCATCCTTCGTTTGTTTCGTATCAGGCTGCGCGAGATCATCAAGATCAATTTGCCGCCTGCGCTGATTTTGGGTGTCGGGCTGTCGGCTTTGCTGTATGCTTCGGGAGGTACGAGTTCGCCATGGAATTATGCAGTCATGGTGATTTCCCTGCCTTGCATGAGCATCTTCTTTTCCGTGCATTACCTAACGCTATATTATCTTTTGCAGCCATACAATGCGGGCACGGAAATGAAAAGCGGAACCTATCAGCTTTTGATGTCGCTGACATACCTTGCCTGCTTTTTGATGATGCAGGTACGCATGCCCACGCTGGTCTTTGGCGCTATGACCATTGTGTTTTGCGCCATCTATTGTTTGGCTGCCTGCCTGCTTATTTATCGATTTGCCCCAAAAACGTTTCGATTGAGGGCTTAATGCAATTCGTTTTAGGCATTCATGAGGATACGAGATAGGTATTAGACATTCTAATTGCGATTCCTTACAATAAAGGTGTCCAGATACGGACACCTTTTTTCTATATTTGTGTTTTTACATAGACATAGGGCGCTTTGGCAGAAAAAACCTGATGCTAAGGAGGAAAAGAGTATGCAATATACAAAGCTGGGCAATGCCGATTTGATGATATCACGCATTTGTATGGGATGTATGGGATTTGGAGACGCCGGCAAGGGTCAGCATTCCTGGACCATTAACGAGGAAGAGAGCAGAAAGATCATTCGTCGTGGATTGGAGCTGGGCGTAAACTTTTTTGATACAGCCATCGCCTATCAAAGCGGCACCAGTGAGCAATATGTAGGGCGTGCTTTGCGCGATTTTGCCCAACGCGATCAAGTTGTTATGGCTACCAAATTTTTGCCGCGTACGGCCGAGGAGATAGAGCAAGGCATTTCCGCACAGGAGCACATTGAACGGATGCTCAATAAAAGCCTGCAAAATCTGGGCATGGAGTATGTGGATCTCTACATCTACCATATGTGGGACTATCAGACGCCCTTGTACGACATTATGGAGGGCTTAAACCGCGTGGTAGAAGCGGGAAAGGCACGGTATATCGGTATTTCCAACTGCTTTGCCTATCAGCTTGCAAAGGCGAACGCACTTGCCGAAAAAGAGGGCTTTGCAAAATTTATATCGGTGCAGGGACATTATAATCTGATTTTTCGTGAAGAAGAACGAGAAATGGCGAAACTCTGCCGTGAAGAAAACATTGCCATGACGCCGTACAGCGCACTTGCAGGCGGGCGGCTTGCAAAATACCCCGGAGAAACCTCAAAGCGTTTGCAGGAGGACAGTTACGCACGCTTAAAATATGATGCTACTGCCGAGCAGGATGGTATCATTATTGACCGTGTGGTACAACTTGCACAAAAGCATGGCGTATCAATGGCCGAAATTTCTCTTGCTTGGCTGCTGACAAAGGTTACTGCTCCTGTGGTGGGAGCAACGAAACTCTCTCACATAGAGGGGGCTGCAAATGCGGTAGATTTGTCTTTGAGCGACGATGAAATTACCTATCTGGAAGAACCCTATGTTCCCCATAATTTAGTAGGCGTAATGGCACAGAACATCCCTGCCGCTGCAAAAGAAAAACACGTGTGGTCTATCGGCAGTCAAAAAATCTGAAAGGAGAAACAAAAATGGATTTGCATAGAACGGATCCCGAATTTATGGAGCGTTTTGAACACTTCGCTGAAAGCGAAATACCAAACGATGAAAACGGGAAATTAGATAAAAAAACACGCTATCTGGCGATTTTGGCGGTGCTGATCGGCTGCGGAGGGGTGGAGGCTTATAAAGAAGCGCTCCCTCAAGCGTTAAAAAACGGTATTACCCCCGTAGCCGCAAAGGAGATTGTTTATCAGGCAACCGACTATTTGGGGTATGGGAGAATGTTGCCGTTCTTAAATGTTACTAATGAAATATTGACCGAGAGCGGCATAGAGCTTCCGCTGGACGGACAGGCAACGACTACCCTTGCCAATAGGCTGGAAAAAGGAATCGAAGTACAGGCAGAAATTTTCGGTGAACATATGAAAGAGGCTTGGAAAACAGGACATATCAATCGCTGGCTTGCGGCAAACTGCTTTGGCGATTACTATACCCGAAAGGGTCTTAATTTGGCAGAGCGTGAACTCATTACCTTTTGTTTTCTTATGGCACAGGGGGGCTGTGAACCGCAGCTTATCGCTCACGCAAAAGGAAATATGAATGTGGGAAATGACAAGGACTTTTTGATTCGTGTTGTTTCGGGGTGTCTGCCTTATATCGGTTATCCCCGCAGCCTAAACGCCATTGCCTGTGTGGGTAAGGCGGTGGAGCAATGAAACCGAAAGCCATTCTCAAATTAGCCGTCGATGTTGTAATGACACTGGCACTGCTTTTCTTAATGGGTTATCAGTTTTGGGGAGAAGCTCCCCATGAATGGGTGGGAGCAGGAATGTTCGTGCTGTTTATTGCTCATCATATTTTGAATGGGAAGTGGCACAAAACCTTATTCAAAGGGAAATACAACGCCATGCGTATTGCAACGCTTGTGATTGATGTTCTCGTACTCGTTTCTATGCTGGCTCAAATGTACAGCGGTATTGTGATGTCCCGTTATGTGTTCGGCTTTCTGCCGACAATCGGCGGTATGTCTTTGGCACGTCGGCTTCACATTCTTGGAGCATATTGGGGCTTTCTCCTGATGAGCCTGCATTTAGGATTGCACTGGAATTTAATTTTAGGAATTGTCCGAAAAGCGGCAGGGATAAAAAGCAAGGCCAAAAGCCGCAGTATGATCGCTTTTATCGTAGGATTGGCTATCGCCGGATATGGCGTATGGGCATTTATCCGCAGAGATTTTCTGACCTATTTGTTTTTGAGAAGCGAGTTTGTATTTCTGGATTACAGTGAACCGAAAGTTTTGTTTTATATCGATTATCTTGCGCTTATGGGGCTTTGTATCTTTATTGCCCATTACAGCACAAAGTTCATACGAAAATTTAAGAAGAAAACGGAGGAATCATAATGGAATTTCAAATTTTAAGTAATGGTATAAAAATCCCCGTGTTGGGGCTTGGAACTTGGTTTATAGACGATGATAAAGCGGATCAGGCAGTCATTTCCGCTGTAAAAATCGGCTATCGTCATATTGATACCGCACAAGCCTATGGTAACGAAAGAGGCGTTGGCGCCGGAATCCAAGCCTGCGGTGTTCCGAGAGAAGAACTTTTTGTCACAAGTAAGGTGGCGGCAGAAGCAAAAACTTATGACGCAGCGGCAAAGTCTATTGATGAAACGCTTGATAGAATGGGGCTTGACTATATTGACCTTATGCTGATACACAGCCCCCAGCCTTGGGCGGAATGGCGTGACGACAACCGCTATTTTGAAGAAAACATACAGGTATGGAAAGCGCTTGAGGACGCTTATACGGCAGGCAAAACAAAAGCAATCGGCGTTTCCAATTTCCTCATGGATGATCTCGAAAACCTGTTTTCTCACTGTAAAATCAAGCCAATGGTAAATCAACTTCTCATTCATATCGGAAACACACCGGCTGAGCTGATTGCGTATTGCAAAGAACAGAACATCGTGGTTGAGGCATACTCTCCGATTGCACACGGAGAGGCCTTGAAAAATGAAACGATTGTGGCTATGGCTCAAAAATACGGTGTTTCCGTCCCGCAGTTGTGTATTCAATATGTCTTGAAATTAGGGACGGTTGCGTTGCCCAAAACTGCCAATGCAGAGCATATGCGGAATAACGCCAAGCTGAATTTTGAAATTTCAAATGCAGATATGCAGGTTTTAAAAGCACTGGATTTCAAGGATTACGGTGAATACAGTTTTTTCCCGGTGTTCAGTGGAAAATAACTGCAATATTGAAATGGAGGAACAGCAATGAAAAAAGGGATTTTACTATTTTTAAGTGTGCTGCTGTGTTTCGGTCTTGCCGCCTGTGCAGATCAGAAAACGATGCCGTCTGTTTCCGAGCAAAGTGCCGGGCAGGAGCAGTCGGATATACAAAACAACACCGAAGTTCCAGAAAATCAATTGGCTAATTCACAACAGCCAGAGTTAACATCAAGCCATACTGAAACGCCGGGAGCACCTGAAACAGGAGAACGAAAACTGAAGCTGACAATAGACGGACAAGAAATTCCAGTAACCTTATATGATACTCCTGCCGCTAATGCACTTTATGATATGCTGCCTCTTGAACTCACCTTTGAGGATTTTAACGGCATAGAAAAAATCGCTTATATGGATAATGAACTTCCCACAGAGGGAGAGCCAAACGAGTTTGACCCTGATGTGGGTGATTTGTGCCTGTATGCTCCGTGGGGGAATTTGTCGATCTTTTATAAAGATTTCCGCAGCTCAAACGGGTTAATCTCTCTTGGACATATTGATTCTGGTATGGATATCCTTAGCAATATAAGTGATACTTTTTCTGCTACGCTTGAAAAGATTGAATAATATATACAAATGGCTATTGGCGATACTACCGGACGGATCGTCATATCAGAGCTTAGGAATCAGATTCAACTGCCTTTGCCGATAGGCTGATTTTTCTTCAGCAATATTTTACTTTAGAAAAGTTGTCTCCGAGCCGATAAGATCTCTCCCCGGCTTAGAAAGCAATTTTAACAGCCCAAAAGGGAGCAACGGTCAAGAGATCGATTGTTCAAGAAACCGATCTGCTTTGTTTGTTGGCGGCAAATAAATAACATACGTTAAGGTATGGGGCGATATACCAGCGGAAAATGAAAAGGATACCGAAGGGGATTACCTCCGTCATTTTTGCAGAAAGCTATGCTCGCTCTTTCTGCCCATTCTTATGGAAAGCGTCTGTGAAATCGGTTCTCGTTCTAAAAGCAATCTATAAATTACATCTTCCCCATGGGTGGAAACGCCTATGGGGATTTTGCTCGCTCGCCCTTATTGGCGGTTATGTTTTTTTATCACTGTTCCTCAATGCTTCCTCCCAGTGAAAGGACTTTTCTTGGGAAAAGATTTCGCTGAAAACAGGGTGTTGTTTGAGGATCGGATTCTAAAAATGTCGTAAGAAAGATATTCGCTCTTTGCCTTGCCGGGAAAGGCCCGACGCAGATCGCAAAACAATTAGAGTGAGAAACATCTTTGTGTCTGCCCTTTGCAGAAAAAAAGACGAGTAATCCGGTCCCGGCGAATATTTATGGCCGGCGGGAAAATACCATTGACCACATTTTGGAAAACCAGGAGTACACGGGCTGTACGGTGAACGGGAAATTCTCTGCCGTCAGCTACAAGGTGTATAAGGTAATCGAGTATCCGAAAGAGGAATAGCAGATTATCCTAAATACGCAGGAAGCAATCAGTGATAAAAATTTGTGGCCTTGGGTACAGGAACTTAGAAAGAACAAACGGAGGCCGAAGAAGACGAATCGGTAACGTTTGTTCTCCGGTTTGGTTTTCTGTGCGGACTGCTAACCGAGATTGCATTTCTGCGCTGCCAAATCACGCAAACGCAATCAAGAGTTTTTTCGCTGCGCTGACTACAAGGATGGCAGCGGGCGCTGTATGATCCATTTTATCCGGGATGTGGTTTTAGAAACGATTGCGAATAAGCTGATCCGACGGATTGAGGTATACAATCCTGAGAAAAGCACGCCCCAAAGTCCGTGCAGGTGGATATTTTACGGCAGCAGGGTTAGTCAGCTTACCGCATAAAAAACGGTGTAACCCGTTAATGGGTTACACCATCTTTCTGTTTTATTCGCACCGGGCATTTCCGCTGCGGCGTTTTTGGATTTACATAAAATGTTTATGGAGGAAGTCTGCACTGCGCTGCAGGCATTCAAAGGCGCCGTCGGGCGTTTGGTCCTGTTCTACCACATAGTATTTTACACCGGCTTTTTCAGCTGATTCCATAATGCCTTCCCACCACATATTCCCACTGCCGATCTCGCAGTATACGGTTTTTTGCCAGTCGCTTTCAGCGGGATCCTTTTTCATGTCCTTCAGATGCAGAATATCGATTCGGCCGGCTAATTGCTCGATCCAGTGACGTACATCGCCGCCGCCGTTTTGTATCCAATAGGTATCTAAAACAAAGGATACAGTATTTTTATCGAGTCCTTCTGCCAGCATTTCCATCATGGTTTTGCCGTTCTCCCGCCGGATAAATTCATGGCTGTGATGATGAAAGGTGAATTTTTTGCCGTGCTGGGCCGCTTTTTGCCCTATGGCATTCGCATTTTTAATAAATTCCTCCGTTTGCGGCACATCAAGAATGCCGATTCCGCCGATGCCCATTAGGTTAGTATGCAATAGGTCATGAAGGCGCAGTGCTTCGTCAAAATGGTTCAGCATAAGATCCCAGGAATCATGCGTGCCCACGATTTCAATGCCTTCCTCCTGTGCAATACGGCCGAAATCCTCATACGAAATTTTAGTACCGGCGGTTTGTGCCTGGTCATAGCCCATGCTTTTAAGCCGTTTCAAAGTTTGGCGTACTTCTTCAGGAGTATTCATATGCTCGCGGACAGTATACAGCTGAACGCCTAATTTTTTTATCCTCATAAAGATTCTCCCTTCTTTTTCTAAACCGTATCATAGAACAAAAGAGAATTTTCTTCAAGACAAGTATTTATTATTTTCGGACAGATATTGCTGTTCTACATCTGTTGACTGCGTAAACGGTCAATCAGCTCCAAGTATTGAATGTCACCCAGGCCGTAGCAGGAAAATCGACGCAGCATTGTTTTCATAAGGGAGTTTCTGTCGGTTTGAGGATGCTCTTTGATATAGCTGGTGAGTTCGTTTTCCTTTTGATTCAGAGTGAGATATCGTTGGATACCTTTTCCCAGCAGTCCAGGAAAGGCGACGGATTGCTTTTTTATTACGGCTTGTTCAAATAATTTTTGGTAATCTGCCTGGGGGATTGCGGCATCATATATTTGCCGATGTTCGCCATCTACAACATGATAGTTTCGTGGCAGAGGGAGTTTTTCCTGCTGTAGATAGGCCAGCAGCGTCAAAAGATTGATCTGGCAGAACATATCCTCCTCAAACCAGAGAACATATTCGCTGTAGTTTTTTAATGCTTGCAGGGGAACCACGATTTTTTTTTGATATTCTTGTTCTGATACGTTAAGAGAACGGCAGCGCTCAAGGATAAAGTTTTCCCCTAAAATCGGCAAAGCCGCTGTGCCGGCACACATGGCCTCTTCAAAGGCAATAACGGAATAGAAAGGATGTTCTTTTTTAAAATAGGTCAGCATACAGCCGCCATTTACAATGTGCAGAGCATTCATATATTATCTCCTTTCCGCGCACAGACAGTAGACGGAAAGGGGACGAATCCTGTCTGCGGGAATTTTTTTGAGTTCCTCCAATGCGGCGAGCAGCAAGTGCCTGAGCTTTGGAGGCATTTTAAAGGCGTTTTTTTGCAGCGCCGGATACAGCTCCAGAGCATTTTGCACTTCCCAGAAACCGTCCTGAAGTTTAGGAGAGTGAATAAGGCGTTCTTTTGAGATCTGCCAGCCGCTGCAGATTAAAGCATTTTGGATATCTGAAGGATATAGCAGCGTACGAATATTTGCTTGTTCATCTTGAGAAAAACATGCGCATACAGCTTGCAGCCATGCGGCTTTTTGGTGAAAAAATTGCCGGGAAGTTTGAGTGCATATATTCCATTCTGCTATACAGAGCCGTTTTCCCCAAGGCCGGATACGCTTTAAGATTTTGCAGAAAGTTTCGTAAGAGGGGAGATACCAAAGGCTATGAGAAAGCAGAATATAGTCAAAATTGTCATTTTCAAAATTTGTTTCGGGCGATAAGATATCAAAATCGAGGTCAATGGTAAGATTTTGTGTTTTGCAGCGACGAAGGAGCCTGTCTTTTGCCTGCCCTAATGTCTCGGGCGAACCATAGCCGGACGGGGCGAGATCAACACCGTGGACAAATCCGTTTTCTCCTACAGCAAAGTATAAAGCGGCAAGCGTATCTCCCTGTCCGCAGCCGATTTCAAGAACTCTGGCACCGGGCGGAATGCGCCAGAATCGAATCAGCTTCAGCCGATGATATGTTTGAATTTTTTGTTCTTGCCATACTTCCGGGGGATAAAAGCACTGTAATATATTCCGGCAACTTTTATATAAGCTGCTCATAGCGCACCTCCTTTTATGCTGTTTCTTTTGATACTATAGCATCTTCGTCCGCTGCTGTCAATATTGCCGTACTATGTGCTGAAAAGTGCACATAAAATAGAAAAGGAACGGCTGTTTGAGGAAAAATTTTTATATGCTATGCATAACGATATTCGTGTTTTTGCGCCAAAATACAGGATTTTACAGATGAAATATTGATGAATTTTCCCGTTTTACAGCGTTATTTTGTTGACATTCCATAAGAAATAGGAGTACAATTTAGGTAATCTTTTCATTCTCTTTTTAGTCTTTCCGGGTTCTGTTATACTTTTTTAGGTGCCTTTACCGGGATATTTGTATGCATATAGAATTCGTCTTGTCCGCTGCTGTATGAAAGTGCTGCGGCAAAAACTTTAATAATAAAAAAGGAACTGCTGTTTCATGAATGAATTTTACACATTGGGAATTGATATCGGTTCTACTACGGCCAAGCTTGTTCTGCGCAGAGACAATGAAATTTTGTTTCAATGCTATGAACGCCATTTTTCACAAATAAAGAGTAAAATACAGGAGCTGCTTCAGCGTATGGGTCGTGAGGTGCCGGGGCTTGCCGCGGCAAGGATCAAGGCAGCTGTTTCCGGGTCTGCCGGTATGGGTCTTGCCCAGGGAGCGGATCTTCCGTTTGTTCAGGAAGTTTTTGCTACCAGTGAGGCGGTAAAAAGGCTTGATGGAGATGCTTCCTGTGTTATTGAATTGGGCGGGGAAGATGCCAAAATCATTTTCTTTGATTCCGGTATTGATGAGCGTATGAACGGCAGCTGCGCCGGGGGCACCGGAGCTTTTATTGATCAAATGGCAACCCTTTTGAATGTTACGGTAGAGCAGCTTGATCAATTGAGCCTTTCTTATGATCGCATTTATCCGATTGCGGCGCGCTGCGGTGTTTTTGCTAAAAGTGATATCCAGCCGCTTTTAAACCAGGGGGCAAAAAAAGAAGATATTGCTGCCAGCATTTATCAGGCAGTGGTTAATCAAACTGTTACCGGGCTTGCCCAGGGCCGTAAAATTACGGGAAAGGTGCTGTTTTTGGGTGGGCCGCTGTACTATTGCAAGGGGCTGCGCAAACGCTTTCAGGAAACGCTTGCCCTTGACGAGGCGCACGCTGTTTTTCCCGAATACGGCCGCTTTTCGGTAAGTATCGGCGCGGCCATGTATGCCGCTACCTCCGGCAATACGTATACTTTGGAGGAATTGCTGGAGAGGATCTCCGCGGCAAAGAGTGAAAACGGCGCACGGCGTCTGGCGCCGCTGTTTGCCTCTCAAGAGGAATACGAAGCTTTTGCCGTGCGGCATGCATGCGCGAAAGTTCCTCAAAAAGATAAGAACACCTATTTCGGAAACGCATATTTGGGAATCGACTGCGGCAGTACTACCACAAAGCTGGTGTTAATCGCAGAGGATAACAGCCTGCTGTATTCGTTTTATTCTTCCAATAAAGGAAATCCTGTGGAACTGGTACGGCAGCAGCTGGAAGAGATCTATGCTTTTTGCGGTAACCGGATTCAGATTCGGGGCAGTGCTGTTACCGGCTATGGAGAAGAATTGATACAAAGTGCATTCAGCGTTGATTACGGACTTGTGGAAACTATGGCGCATTTTACCGCGGCAAAATATTTTATGCCTGATGTGGATTTTATTCTTGATATCGGCGGGCAGGA
>ENA-ORNQ01003166-ORNQ01003166.1-human-gut-metagenome-genome-assembly--contig:-NODE-3166-length-10062-cov-2.469172_pt1 | contig 10062 bp, 9 predicted proteins | sample MGYA00242116_ERZ509024 | MGnify/ENA primary metagenome ERZ509024 (study PRJEB26280, sample SAMEA2338697) | human gut metagenome | biome: human gut; feature: human-associated habitat; material: faeces... | reverse complement strand
CAGACGGACGGGCTGTTCACTCCGGATATGCTGTCCCAGCTGGAGGCAGTGTTTCAAAAAATGGATTCTCCGCTGAAGCTGAAGCTCTATCTGGACGATACGCCTTTGTCTGCGGAGCTGAAGGGATATATAGAGGCGCTTTGTGCGCTGACGGATAAGCTTTCGCTGGAAATGAGCAGTGAAGCGCTGGAAGACCGCCCCTGCGTGCGGGTATGCAGAGAGGCTGGCTCCTGGACGGGACTTGCGTTCCACGGGGCACCCGGGGGGCACGAGTTTACTTCCTTTGTTCTGGGGCTTTATAATGCGGCCGGACCGGGGCAGGCTTTGGATGAAGAAATTCTCCACGGAATACAATCCCTGAAACCGGCGCATATGAAAATCCTGGTTTCCCTTTCCTGCACTATGTGCCCGGAGCTGGTAACGGCAGCCCAGCGGATCGCCGCAGAAAATCCCGGCGTGACGGCGGAAGTTTACGATCTGAACCATTTTGCGGATCTGAGAGAGCGGTATAAGGTGATGAGCGTCCCCTGTCTGGTGCTTAATGACGGAGAAACCGTTTCGTTTGGGAAGAAAAACATTTCGCAGCTCCTGGAACTGTTAGGCAAATAAAGAACAGGAAAATGCCCATTCGCATCAATGTGTGGATGGGCATTTTTCTATAAGCATGTGTATTTATGCCAGTTTTCAGCTGGCGGGCTTCTTTATGGGCGTTGAAGGAATCCGCATACAGACCTCGGAAGATATAGCTCCTATTTTTTCAGCATATCCCGAACAGTCTGGGGTGTGCTTCCAAACTTCTCTTGAAAAGCATGATAGAAGTTGGATACGCCATGGTACCCAATCGCCGCCGCTATCTCCTGCACCGTCATATTGCTTTGCTCTAAAAGTTCAAGAGCCTGTTCCATCCGCAAGGTCCGCGCATACTCGCCGATGCTTTTTCCCTCCGTCAATTGAAACGCCTTTTGAAGCTTGTTTTTATTCATGGCAACACATTTGCAAAGGTCCAATATGGAGGGCATATTGCGCAGATTGCTTCGGATGAGTCGTTTGGCCTCCGCAACGGCGGCAAGCTCAGCTTCGCTCAGATAGACGGGTTGTGTGGTTGAATATCTATGAACCAGCTCCAACAGAAAACCAACTGCCGCCAGCCCCTGCCCCCGCATCCAGATTTGGAAGGGCTCGCCTGTCAGGGGGCATCTCTCGATACGCTGGTAAATAGAGGTCAGTTCCGGGGAGTGGATCTCGCCGGAGCCGATGGAATGTTTTGCGTCTTCCCAAAAGCTGCCGTAGAGATGTACGCTGTTTTCCCGAAAGAATTGTTCCTGAAAATACATGCCGTGGAACCGCAGGCGCTGTCCTCCAGTCAGCTTTAGGAAATGGGGTGCCGGTGAATTGAAAACAAAGCAACTGATTCCGGAAGCAGAATACCGGGCATTGGCCTTGCGCATGTAGCTGGTATAATGCCCTTCTTCATGGAAGCCGATGCCAAGGTATCTCTGGGGAATCTGGGAACGGAAAATAACATCTTCGGGCGGCGTAAAATCAACCGAGGCCATGCAAAAGCCGTGGAGCTCGCCCCAGAACCGGACGTATGAGTCCTTGCCGGGAAAGGTAAAGCATGTTCCGTTCCCTACGTCCCTTTGTTCTGCCCCAAAGGAGCCGTAAAAACGGAGCGTTTCATCGATATTGCGTATAGTGACCATCGTATCGTCTCCTTGCCGTGTGCTGAAATGGCACACGGTTTTCTGTTTTGGCACAAATTTTAGTTAGTTTTCACTAACTCATACAAAAGAGTATATCGGAGAAATGGCGTAAAATCAAGTATTTTTCAGCGGGACAGATAGAAAAACGCTTATTTTGAGGCACTTGCGGCGCTATTGACGCAAAGCGGCGCAGACGGCATAATAAATTTGGTTAGCTAATACTAACCATATGTATTTTGCTCCTCAGGCAAGAAAAGGGAGGGAAACACCCTTCGGGTGTAACTGGATGGCGTGAGAAACACGCCAGATAGAGGAAAGGAGTAACATGGGAGAGAAAAAGAAGAACACCGTGTTCCGGGTGTTTCAAGCCGCACAGTGCAAATCGATAAAATATGTGTTTGGCGTGTTCTGTTCCTCCGCCAGCATTTTATGTACGGCGATTCCATTTTACACGGTCTACCGAATCATGCGTATTTTTCTGGAGGCATCGCTCAATCAGGCTGCGGTGGATTCCTCTCAAGTATGGTTCTGGGTGGGCGTAACGCTGGCGAGTATCGCAGCGGGCATTTTGCTGTCCGTTGCGGGCAGCGTAATTTGCCATGCCTGTGCCTTCCGAGCGCTCTACGACCTGCGTATGCGTATTCTGGGACACATGGGAAAATTGAACCTGGGCTTTTTCACTGGCGGACAGTCCGGCGCTGTACAGAAGACCATGAGCGACAACATCGAAAAGATGGAGGGCATCACCGGCAAAAAGTTCGGCGATAAGGAAAATCCCCTTTTGGTTTCGGTTCGCTCCGGTGCGCGCGCTTCCATGCCGGGTATGATGGATACCATTCTGAACCTGGGCTTGAATGAAGAAGTTGTTGAGGTTATTGCAAAGAAATCCAACAATCCCAGATGGGCTTGGGACTGCTACAGAAGATTTATCCAGATGTATTCCGACGTTGTTATGGAAGTCGGCAAAAAGTATTTTGAACAGCTGATTGACCAGATGAAAGAGAAAAAGGGCGTTGAGCAGGATGTTGAGCTGACTGCCGAGGATCTGAAAGAGCTGGCAAATCAGTTTAAGGCTGAATATAAGAGCAAAATCGGCACGGATTTTCCCACGGATCCCAAAGAGCAGCTGATGGGCGCTATTAAGGCGGTTTTCCGTTCCTGGGACAACCCCCGCGCCAATGTTTACCGCCGCGACAATGATATTCCGTATTCCTGGGGTACGGCGGTTAACGTACAGATGATGGCTTTTGGTAACATGGGCGATACGTCCGGTACGGGCGTTGCCTTTACGCGTAACCCTGCAACTGGTGAGAAGAAGCTGTTTGGTGAGTTCCTGATGAACGCACAGGGCGAAGACGTTGTTGCCGGTGTTCGTACACCGCAGCACATTGATGAGCTTAAAAAAGTTATGCCCGAAGTATACGAGCAGTTTGTTGGCATCTGCAATACGCTGGAGAATCACTACAGAGATATGCAGGATATGGAGTTTACCATTGAGGATAAAAAGCTCTATATGCTTCAGACCAGAAACGGTAAGAGAACTGCGGCTGGCTGCCGCATTGAAGATCGCCTGCGATTTGGTTGATGAAGGCATGATTACCGAAAAAGAAGCCGTTTGCATGATCGACCCGAGAAACCTGGATGCGCTGCTGCACCCGCAGTTTGATGCAAAGGCGTTAAAGGAAGCGGTTCCGATGGCAAAGGCTTTGGCGGCTTCCCCCGGCGCGGCCTGCGGTAAGGTCGTATTTACGGCAGACGACGCGAAGGAGTGGGCGGCAAGAGGCGAAAAAGTTGTTTTGGTTCGCCTGGAGACAAGCCCCGAGGATATTGAAGGCATGAAGGCTTCCCAGGGCATCCTGACCGTGCGCGGCGGTATGACTTCTCACGCGGCGGTTGTTGCCCGCGGCATGGGCACCTGCTGCGTAAGCGGATGCTCGGCCATCAATATGGATGAAGAAAATAAAAAATTCGTACTGGGCGGAAAGACGTTTGTGGAGGGCGATTATATCTCCATTGACGGTTCCACCGGTAATGTGTATGAGGGAATTATCCCCACGGTAGACGCTTCCATCGGCGGTGAGTTCGGCCGTATTATGGAGTGGGCGGATAAGTATAAAAAGCTTATTGTAAGAACCAATGCTGATACACCCCGTGATGCCAAGCAGGCATATGCATTGGGCGCACAGGGCATTGGCCTTTGCCGTACCGAGCATATGTTCTTTGAGGGCGACAGAATTGCCGCGATTCGTGAAATGATTTGCTCCGATACCGTTGAGCAGAGAGAAAAGGCCCTTGAAAAGCTGCTTCCGATGCAGCAGGGCGACTTTGAAGCAATTTACGAGGCGATGCAGGGCTATCCGGTAACGATTCGTTTCCTGGATCCTCCGCTGCATGAGTTTGTTCCTACCGAGGAAAAGGACATTGAAGCATTGGCTGCAGCTCAGGGTAAGACCGTAGAGCAGATTAAGGCAATTATTGCTTCCCTGCATGAGTTCAACCCCATGATGGGCCATCGTGGCTGCCGTTTGGCGGTAACGTATCCTGAAATTGCAAGAATGCAGACGAAGGCAGTTATCCGCGCGGCTCTGAAGGTACAGGCTTCACATCCGGAGTGGACGATTGTGCCCGAAATCATGATTCCTCTTGTCGGCGAGGTTAAAGAGCTTGCTTATGTGAAGAAAATCGTAGTTGATACTGCAGATGCTGAAATTCAGGCCGCCGGCAGCAATCTGAAATACAAGGTAGGTACGATGATTGAAATCCCCAGAGCTGCCCTTACGGCGGATGAAATTGCTAAGGAGGCGGAGTTCTTCAGCTTTGGTACCAATGACCTTACACAGATGACGTTCGGCTTCAGCCGTGACGACGCCGGTAAATTCCTGGATGCTTACTATGATAAGAAAATCTATGAGAATGATCCGTTTGCCAAGCTGGATCAGGTTGGCGTAGGTAAGCTGGTAAAGATGGCTGCTGAATTGGGCCGCAGCACGCGCCCCGATATCAAGTTGGGCATCTGCGGCGAGCATGGCGGAGATCCTTCCACGGTTAAATTCTGCCACAGCATTGGCCTTACGTATGTTTCCTGCTCGCCCTTCCGTGTACCGATTGCTCGGCTTTCGGCTGCACAGGCGGCTATTGAGGAAGAAAAATAAGCGGATACCTGAAGAATGCTCTCAGATCTTTATCTGGGAGCTTTTTTTATCCAATCTGCAGCGGGGGAACAGGAATTTGCGGTAAACGGAAAGAACTGTACAAAAAATACAAATTGAACCTGTATTTTTTTGATAAAAACGTTTTTTTACGGGAGAAGAAAAATGCAAAAAGAAAGGAAAGCAAAAGTTCTGTTCCGGCAGAAAAAAATCCGGCAATATGCCGGATTTTTAACAATCACATATGAAATAATATTGTTTGAATAAGTTAATTATAGAGCTACAGATCTTTTGCAATTACAGTCTGCTGTTAATGTAATTTGTTATAGTCGTCGTATCTCCGTCAGGGCACCAAGCGGCTTTGTAAACATAAATACCAGTGCCTACAGCACCTCGATGGCCTACCATATGAAGTTTATTGGTATATCCCTTCGTGCCATAGGAATAATAATAATCTGCCGTGTCTGTTTCATAGGAACCGCCGCGAATATAGGCGTAATCAGTTGCATTTTCACCGTCGCTGACGCAATGAACGCACCATTTTACCCAGCCGCCGCCTACGCTTTCAGCCGAATAGCAGACATTCCCAGCACAATCCATAGTGGTGTTCTTATATCTGGCAACGGAATAGAGTATATTTGTATCCCAAGTATATGCCTCCGGAGAGGTCCAGCCGTAGGAACCGATATCCAGCCCTCCGTAAGTCGCGGCGGCGGGCTGAACCGGCGCCGCGTCGGCATTATCCGCCGCGCAAAGACCGGCCACGGAAACGGCCGCAAGTACAATGGAGCATACCGCGAATAACTTCAGCAATTTTTTCATGTTTTTATCTCTCCTTTTTGTATATTTCATATGCGAATTGTTTTCTCGGTATTATCCGTTATCCCAATTTCCCGCCCAGATTTGATCATAGTTTTCAAACGGTGATAACTGGGAGGAGGCGTTAATTCTAAAAGCCACAAGTTGAGGCGTTCCCTCGTTATAGCTTATGTAAAAACGAAAGGTTGCATTTCCTTTATCCGGAGGCAGGGCATATTTTTGATTGAACGCCTCGCTGCCGCTTTGCATATAAACATATTTTTCTATTATATAAACATCCCCGTAGATGGTATCCTTATAGCCCTTTATAAACCCTGTTGATAGAGTTTCCGCCTTTGAGGCGCTTACAGGGTCCAGCGCAATGGTTACGTTATACTTTTGGGCATCCTGGAGCATTTGCTCCAAAATACCGGCGGATTGCAGCTGCGCTTTTAAGCCGGGAGAGCACAGCGCGTAAAATCCCTGAAAATAATCGTTGGAACAATTTCCGTTTAATTGAATCAGGTATTTATAAGCTTCAATTGCCTTTGCCTGGGCTGCTTTCATTTGGTCTGTTTCGAAGAAAGAAACGTATTTGGTAAAGGATTCATCCACCATCACCGGAAGATACCGAACTTCCTCTTGAACGCTTACCGTATTCTCCGTTGCTAAAAAGCATCTTTTAGCAGCGGCGTTTTCTTCCGTTTGATACGCTTCCCGCCAGCCGATGATCTTGTTTTGTTCGTTTAAAAATACCGTAAAATAAACAGGCAGACTTGCTTGAAAAACGCCTTCTTCATCGCTGGTAAAATTAGAGTAGGATCTTTTTTGATTTTGATAATACTGCGGGATCACTTCATAAAAGCTGCCGCCGGTAACGACAAAATATGAAGAAAGCACTAATCCGCGGATATCCTTTTGCTGGGGATCCCTGTAATATTCCATGCATTGTAAGTTGTATTTATTATTGTTAGTAGATAATATAGTTTGCTGAATGCCGGAAAGCGTTTCGATATGTTCTTCCAGCATACTGCTGAAATCAAGTCCTTCCTGTAAATAAGGGAGCCTGTATTCAACATTTTTTTGGAACATTTCCCTGTCTTTGTAATACTTTGTGTCATACAGGCACGAAATCCAGTCCATACACGCGTTGATGGTTTCCTGATTTATGGAATCGGTATAAAGATATTCGGCTTTTTCAAATTCCAGCTTCTGTGTCAAAAAATCCACACATACAGAATCATCTTCCGCCCATAGGCGGTTCCCCTCATATAATTGATGCACATAATTATGATATTCATCGGAATACGCATCTTTTGCTGTATTCTCAAACGTCACGATTCCGTCATTGATACTGACGCTGGGCGTTGCTGTAGGATTATAATCTCCGGAGGGAACCGATTGTCTGCACCCCGCCGAAACCGACAAAAGAACAACGCTTATCAAGATAACCCCTATTTTTTTCATAGCTATTTTACTCCTCGCTTAAAATTCCGTTATCCATACTATAAACCTTGCCGCAAAGCGCCTCGATATCTTCCGGATGATGGCTTGTTAAAAGCAGGGTGAGCTTTTCTTCTTCCCGCAGCTTTTTTAAAAGCGCATGGATATCGGCAACGCCTTGCCGGTCAAGGCCGTTCATCGGCTCATCCAGTATTAAAAATTTTGGTTTTTCCATAATTGCCTGGGCAATGTTCAGCCTTTGGCGCATTCCCATGGAATATTTTTTGGTGGGGCGCTTATCCTTGGGGTCAAGCCCTACTAAAGCAATGGCGTTTTCCACGTCTTCTTTTTTGATATTGTTCCGGATGCTTGCCAGCAGGGAAAGGTTATTAAAGCCGCTTAAGTTCGGTAAAAAACCCGGTGATTCAATCAATACGCCTACATCGCTTGGGAATTTCCCCTTGGTGCCCACACGCTCGCCGAATACATACACCTCGCCCGAAGTTGGCGTAATCAGATTGCAGATTGCTTTAAACAGCATACTTTTTCCGCTTCCGTTTGCGCCTACAATGCCTACAGCTTCCCCTGTGTTTACGGTTAAGTTGATATTTTTTAAAATTTCTCTTTTGCTGATGGTTTTACATAAATTAATGATTTTTAACGCTTCTTTCATTTTTCCCTCTCCTAAGCTTATTTTTCTCTTGAAAGACTGATCAGGTCTACCTTCCGCATCACCAGGCAGTAAATGGTGATGGCCAGTGTTAATGCTGCGGCCCAATAGAGGATAGCATAATTAACAAAGGTAAAGTTATTGATTTCCGTTAAGGCTTTAAAATGACCATTATAAAACGGGTAAAAAGAAAATTCCTGATAATTTCTTGCACCGAACAGCGCTACCACCATTACGGAGAAAATACAGATGATGCTGCCTATGGATTGCTTGAACAGCGCGTTGACCGTCATGCTGACAACGGCAAGGAAAAAGGAGTAGAGAATTAAAAACAGCATTTCCAGCATTACCGCTCCAATCGGAGAAAAGGTTCTTATCACGATGGGGGCAGGATACAGGCTGCCGTATCCTTCTTCAAGATTCGCAGTTGCAAGGACCCCGGGGGACCATTGGTTGGCTAACGACATGTGATTATGTAAGCGGAAAAACAGGGCGTATATTACTAAAATAGCAAAAGCGAAAACAAGGACCGCCAAAAAAGCAGAAATCAAATTGATGCGGGCCACCGTCTGCCGTTTGCCCATTCGCAAGTATCTCGTGGCGTCGTCCTCCTTGGCGATGCCGATGCCCGATAGCAGCACTAAAAGCGACATCGGCACCCATAATTTTAGTAAGAAGGAATCGCAAAAAATGTTTTCCCAAAAGTTGTTGGATATGGAATATGCAATTCCGCGGCCGTACATAAAGTAAATGGGAATTAAAAGGGATACGAGGATGATCCAGCCCGGAATCCGCAAAAGTGTATTGGTAATCATGGTGATATTGCGTTTAAACATCTGTTTTGCTCCTTCTGAAAAAGAACAGAGCGTACACCCCCAAACTGATTAAAATAAGCGCCGCGTATTGAAACAAAACCTCCGAATAGTTATTTTGACTGGGTTCCAAAGCCCATATATTGATGCAGGAGGTAACATATGGAATTGCTATGTGCCGATGAATTTCTTCAACTACAATAGTAGACAATAAAAACCCTGTGGAATAAGCAAGGTATTTATTGTTCCACAGTGCGGAAAAGCACATGGTTAAAAGAGAATATACCCCGCCGAATAAAATTAGATTTGCGGATTCAAAAAGGCTGAAAAGCGGCAGGGTGTTTTCGTAAAGTGTTTTTAAAAAATTACGGTCTGTCAGCAAATCCAACTGAAATAAGGGAATGGATGACGTAGGATCTATTAGCAAGCAGAAAAGGAATAAAATAATTTCGCCGCACAGTACAACGGCCATACCGGCGATAAATGCGATAAAAATTTTTGAAAGGAAGTATTTTGCTCTGCTTGTTCGAATCAGCACATTACGCAAATATCTGCTTTTATATTCCTGCAAATAAAAGTTCGCGCAGGGAATCGCGCAGATTACCGGCAGCAAAAACGGCAGAAATATCTCCGCAGGTGGATGCAATATAGCGGTTTAAAAAACCGAAATTCGTAACGCCGAATGTTTGTAACATCCGGGCTTTTCCGTCAGTATAACTCAGCTGCTGAAGAATGCCCGTAACCACAAACAGAGCAACCGCTATGTAAAAACCATAGGAATAAATTATTCTTTTAAAATCGTGCCTGAGCATGTTTTCCTCCTTATGTTTAAAATAATTGATTTTTGTGCTTGCCAACAGGCTTTTGCAATTTTTTGATATATTTTGCAAAGAACCTTTCTGTATTATTTAAAATATTACACGTTTGATCATCTCCTTTCTTTCATCATTATTCCTTCAAAAAACATACATTTATATTATACTAAAAATCATATTGAATTGCAAGATTATATATAATAATTTATTCATTTTCATAAATCTACATTTATGTCTTATTATTCCATTGATTATTATATTAAAAATTATATCCTTTATTTTTCAAAATGTCAAGACTAAAATGTAAAAAATTCCAATAAAAAAATATATAGATCTTTTTTGAAATAAATCCCTTCTATGTAAAAACCATAAAAGCAGAAAATTTTTATGGTTTTTAACATATTGCGAAAATACAGTATTTATGGAGGAAATGTCAAAGATAAGAAAGAGGTGGGGAAAGGGATCCCCAGTGTGATCGGAAAAAGAACGAATAGCTGAAGAAACGCTGGACACCATAGGTAAAGGCCCCTATATTATGCTTTTTTAAGTGCCCTTGTTTTCTTGTAAAAAAATGAAAGCGCCGTAAAACGGCGCTTTTTGGATTATATTTTACTTAGTTCAATATCGTCGATGCCAAATCGGATAAAAGCATATCTTTGTCTGAACTCCGGT
>ENA-ORNQ01003164-ORNQ01003164.1-human-gut-metagenome-genome-assembly--contig:-NODE-3164-length-10067-cov-2.870455_pt1 | contig 10067 bp, 10 predicted proteins | sample MGYA00242116_ERZ509024 | MGnify/ENA primary metagenome ERZ509024 (study PRJEB26280, sample SAMEA2338697) | human gut metagenome | biome: human gut; feature: human-associated habitat; material: faeces... | reverse complement strand
TATATTGTAAAGGGTAGTTAAGAAAAAAGCACAAGAAAGGACAAAAAATGAGAACAAAAAAGCAGAAAATGAGGAGTTGTTTATGCCCCATATTCGACTGACGAATGCGCATGACAAATCCTGTGTGTATGAATATGATTTAGAGGGGTGCATGGTCGTTGGCCGTGCACCGGATTTATGTGATGTGGCACTGGTAGATGAACCGACAGTGTCCGCGCGGCAGTGCCGGCTGTATACGGAGTGTGGCAAAGTGTATCTGATGGATTTAGACGGAACCAATCCGACGTATCACAACAATCTTAAAGTGATTGAGGACGTTGCCCTTAGAAATGGGGATGTAATCAGTTTTGGTGAAGTTGATTTATATGTTGAAATGAAGTAAGAGAAAGTGTAAAATGGAGAACAGAAGAAATACATTTGATGTAAATGAAGAAGTCAGTAAGTGTGAGAGTCTTGCTGAACTTCAGGAGATTTTAAGCCGTAATAGTAATTATTATTATGTGTGGAAAAATTATATTAATTATATGGTCGAAAAAAATCATCTGAATTATGTGCAGCTTGCAAAGACGTGCCATTGCAGCCGTAATACGGTGAAGAAATGGTGCCGTGAGGGTGCGATGCCACAGAACAGGGAGACTTTTATTAAAATTGGTCTTGGGTTTCGTCTTACATTGGATGAGTTTAATGACCTTTTGATGCGGTATGGCAAATACCCGCGCCTATATGGGAAAAATATGGAAGATGCGGTTTGTATCTTTGTCATTCACCATTATCCAAAAGATGGCGATGCGTATGAGTTTTATAGGCAGTTAAAAGAGCAGCTTTTGGCGCGGATGAGGGAGTACACCGGTGTCGTGACGGAATCCAGAAATACGCACGAAATCGAAGAGGGATTGATGACAAAAGAAAGCAAAGAGGAATTTGAAACTTTTGTTTGTGAAAATCGAAAGTCTTACGAGGAGTCATATCAGAATCTGGAGAAATTTTTGAAGATGTTTATTGAAGCAAAGGATGAGAATATACATCATTTTGTACAGACAAATTCACTGAATTTTTCCTATGAGAAAATGATGTCGGCGCTTAGACTTAGAGGCGAGTGTCCAAGCCGTATGAAATTGATTCTGCTTGGCGTGAATTTGAACATGTCCTTAGAGCAGATTAATTATATGCTTTCTTTGGCGTATATGAGTCCAATGTGCGCGAAAGATAATGTAGAGTGCGTCATTATGTATGCAGTGGAAAGTGCATATCTGATTAATCCGGCGTATTCGGTGGAAAGTGCAATTATTTTACAGCACTACAATCAAAATCCGGTGCTTCAGGAAAAATGCAAGGAGATTTTAAATAAATATTGGAATGAGAATGTATATGCAGCAACAGAAGAGAAAGAAGCGCTTGGTTATTTGGAAGAAAGTATTGGAGATTATCTAAAACACATTCTTGAAGAACTTGAGTGGGATGAGTATGATATTTTCCGGTATATTTAATATAAAATGGGAAAGGGGACCGACTGTGCGAAAGAAGACAAAAATATGTTTAGGCTGCCTGCGTGAAATTTCGCTCTATGATTCCGTTTGCCCATTTTGCGGATTTGACCCGATTAAGGTGAAAAATCCGCGTTATTTGCGTGCAGGAACAAGGCTTTTGGACCGCTATCTTGTCGGAAGAGAGTTAGGTGAGGGTGGTTTTGGTATTACTTATGTGGGATATGATACGAGGCAGAAAAGACCGGTGGCTGTGAAAGAATATTTTCCGGCACACATTGCATCACGTGATACAACGTCCGGACGTTCGCAGGATGTGATTTGTTTTGATGGAAAAGATGGAAAGTTTTTTCAGTCCGGTTTAGAGCGTTTTAAGAAAGAGGGAAAAACGCTTGAAAAGGCGTCGTCTTGTGACAGTGTAATACAAGTTTATGATTATTTGGAGGAAAATAAAACAGCCTATATTGTGATGGAGTATGTGCCGGGAATTACGGTGCAGCAGCGAGTGGAGCGTCAGGGGATATTTACGCCGGAAGAAATGCTTCTTGTCGTAGAACCTTTAATGAATGATTTGCAGAAACTCCATGAAAAGGGGATGCTTCACAGGGATATTAGTCCGGACAATATTATTCTGCGTCCGGATGGCGTGGCAAAATTAGTTGATTTTGGTTCTGCACGCCGAACGGTGTTAGATGCACAGGGCAACAACAAGAGCATGACGGTTGTTGTGCGGCAGCAGTACACACCGAAAGAGCAGTATTCGCGGAATGGAAAACAGGGGCCGTGGACGGATATTTACTCGCTGGCGGCGACGATGTACTTTATGCTGACCGGCAAAGCGCCGGTGTCAGCACTTGAGCGTGAGGCAGAGGCGGCAAACCAGAAAATGAGGACCGGCATGCAGCAGATAAAGGCGTCTTTAGCGGATGTGTTAGAAGAGGCAATGGCATTAAATCCGGATGACCGATATGCTGACATGCAGTCTTTTTGTGAGGCACTGAAAAAAGAAATTCCTATAGCGGAAGGCGCAAAGCCAATCGAGCGGACTGTTTATTTTGACAGGGAAAAAGAGGGACGAAAGATTCTTCCTCAGTGGAAGAAGAAGCGTCTTTATTTGGGGTGCGGAATTCTGGCACTTATTCTTGTGATGGTGATTGCGGGAAAAACAATGCTTTCGGGTACACAAAAAGAAAAAGCGGCTATGGCGGAAAAAACGCCTTTGGCAACGAAAGCGGTTACACCAAGTCCGACACAGGCTCTTGTTACTATGCCGGATGTTGTTGGAAAGGAAACATCAGATGCGATAGCGGCGGTGCGGACAATGGATGCCAATATTGCTATTATCATTGAACGCGGCTACAGTGAGAAGAAAAAGGAGACTGTTTATAGGCAGAGCATCAAGCCGGGGCTGCAGTACACAGCGGGCGATAAGAAAGAGGTCATACTTCACATAAGCCTTGGCATCAAACGTGTGCGTGTGCCAAATGTAACCGGTAAGACACTTACAGAGGCAAAAGCGGTTTTGAGTGCAAGAGGACTGAAATACACAGTGAAAAAACAATTTTCAAATAGCCGTAAAAATAGTATAATAAAACAAAGTAGGAAAAAGAATGTTAAAGTGAAAGAAGGCACGGTAATTCACCTGACGGTGAGCCGGGGAGAAAAGAAGGTGTCTTTGGCATCTATACAGACAAGAAAACCGGAACCTGTGGCAACAAAGAGGCCAAAGAAAATTCAGATTGTTACGGATTAAGAGGAGAGAAAGAAATGGACAAGCGGAGAGTCAGCCTGGTACTTGTTTTTGTGATGATTATTAGTGTAATAAGACCGTATGTGTGGTATGGGGAAAATGCGTCACAAAAAAAGATGACGGCAAAGGCTGCGATGGTAGAGGTGTGGGATGGCTCTGTCGATACGAGCTGGTATGATCGTGAAGCAAAATCTTTTAAAATTTCGAATGCAAGTCAATTGGCAGGATTGGCACAATTAGTGAACCGTGGGGAGACAATGTATGGGAAAAAAATTACAATTACAGCAGATATTTATTTGAATCGGGATTGGGGAAATTATGATTCATGGGGAAATCTTGCACCAGACAATCAGTGGACTCCAATTGGTTCATATCAGCATGCATTCCGAGGTACCATAGATGGAAATAATCATTGCGTATATGGAATTTATATTAACATGCAAGAAAATGTACAGGGACTCTTTGGAAGAGTTGAAACCAATTCCGACTATGATGAACAAGCAATTAAGGATTGGCATATAAAAAATTCTTACATCAGAGGAGCAAGCTATGTGGGAGGTTTTGTTGGGTGCGCTTATCGGGTGGATATTGCTGGCTGCAGCGTTGAGGATAGTATTGTGATAGGAGAAGGGGATCGTGTGGGGGGCTTGGCTGGATCTAGTTATTTTTCATGTTGCATAGAAAGGTGTCATGTCCAGGGAAAAATAAATGGGGAAAACTATGTAGGTGGAATTGTTGGGGAAATTTTGGAAAATCATGGTGGGGTTCAAAATTGTTATGTAAAAGGAAATGTATCTGGAGCAGATTATGTTGGAGGGGTGGCAGGTTTCATAAAGACGAGATATGGTCCTCATTATTCATATTCACAGGGTAAAGTTTCAGGCGAGAAATATGTAGGAGGCCTGATTGGGAGTTTTGTGTCTGATAATGCGATTAGTCAAGGCTGTTATACGGTGATGGAAGTAAGTGGTCTGTCGGGAACCGGAACTATTTATGGACAATACAAAAAGAAGCCATCTAGTGTGCAGGATGCAGTCTATTTAAAGAAAAATTCGATTAATCAGGGGTTGTGTGATGTTGGCTGTGACGAATTTAGCAGCGAGTATCGTTGGAATCAATTGGAGGGTTCCGGCGTAAGTGAAGAGTATTTATGCGGAGGAGAGTTTTGTTATAACAATTCAGAGTATTATGGAGTTAGTCTTGGGAAAGATAAGTATCCGTCTTTTGTAAATGCTAAGAATAAGGTTTATCAAGCTTCTTTTTATGATGATAAATCAGCTATGTTTACGCAGAGATATTATAATAGTGGAGATAAGATAGACAATCTTCAGCCGTATATTACAGAGGGGAAGATGATACGATGGGCCACATATGATAAGTCCTTACAAAAGTATGTTGTATGGGATTTTCAAAATGACTGGATAGCAGAGGATATTTCACTGTATCCTTTTGAGATTACTTCTATGAAAAATGCAAAGTTGAAGAAACTATTAGGTAGCGTGCATAAAGAATTGAAAGGGAAAGACGTAACGAAAAAGAGCAGATATAGTGAGAAAAGTAATTATAACCGTTCAGCGGAATTAACAGTGAAGGAAAATCCTGTTATATGGGATGGAACAGAGGAAACAGATTTTTTTAATACGCGTAGTGAGGCTTTGATTGGGGTCGAGTGCAAAATATATACGGCAAGTCAATTGGCTGGAATAAATAGTCTTTTGCGATCGCAGGATGAAGAAATTCAACAATACATAAAATCCGGGTACGTTGAGTTTAAGTTGATGAACGATATTTATCTCAATGAGGACTGGGAGAATTATTTGTCATGGGATAAAGAGCCGCCTAAAAATAAGTGGACACCAATTGGTAATGAAAAATCTCCTTTTACAGCATCGTTCAACGGAAATGGACATACAATATACGGTTTATATATTGATACAAAAGAGGATGCACAGGGATTATTTGGAGAAGCAGAATATTGTGGTTATGAATCGAGCATAAAGAATTTAACAATAAAAAATGCATACATAAAAGGCGGTAGTAGAGTAGGAGCGATTGTAGGTGAAAGTTTAGAACAAATATGTGTTTTTGACTGTAATGTGCTGCAGTCTGTTGTTGGATGCGATGCGGATGGAGAGTATGCAGGTGGTATTGTTGGATATGGGAATCAGATTAATTCTATTGTAGGAGTAAATGTGAATCAGTGCAAGGTTTCTGGTGGTGATACAGTTGGAGGTGTAATTGGGTACTGCAATAATAGTAGTTTGATAGAGCAATGTTCATTTCAAGGAGAGCTAAGTGGTAATTATACAGTAGGTGGCATTGCTGCGACTGTAAATACCTGCAACAAAATAAGTGCTTGTTATAGTTTGGGAACGGTATTTGGAAAGCAGTGTATAGGAGGCTTAATTGGTAAAACACAGTACGTTAATAGTTGGGGAGATGCTTCATATACCGCTTGTAAATTGGAAGGGACAAATCAGGGAGGAATATTGTTTGGATGTTTTCCAACCACAGATTATAATTGTTCCGACGTAAAGGTATATTATCCGAAAGAATGTTATGAGGAAAAAGGATGGCAGGATATCGGTTGTGACTTGAATGGGGTCGGCAGTACGAAAAATTATTTTACAAATGCAGCGAGACCAAGGGAATATTTTACGAATGGCAAGTTCTGTAATGAAAACAAGGATATTTATGGTATGATTTTGATGCAGGATGAGTATCCTCAATTTTTAAACGAAAAAAATAAGGTGTTGAAAATTCAGTATTGGAATAAGAATGATCCAAATACAAGTCAGCAAAAGTACTGCAACTATAAAGAAAAATTGGCAGATTATCAGCCTTATAAAAGTGATAATATTCAAGTGGAGTGGTATGTTTATGCTAATGGTGAGTATACAGATGTAAAGTGGAATTTTAACGAGGATTTAGTTATTACAGATACAAGGTTAGGGCTATGTCGTCAGGGGGAAGTTATAAAACCAACCCCGACAGCAACCCCAACAGCAATTCCAACGGCATTTCCGGATTTTGTAACTCCGTCTACGGCAACCCCGACGCCGAAGCTAACGGCAACGCCAACACTGAAGCCAACGGCAACCCCAACACTGAAGCCAACGGCAACCCCAACGCAAAAACCAACGGCAACGCCAACACGCAAGCCAACGGCGACACCGACGATAACACCAACGCAGGTGCCGATTCGGGTTATTACAGAAAAACCGGAAAAAACGCCGGAACAGACAAAAATTCCTACCGTGACGGCAGCACCGAAACAAGCCCCGGTGGTGAAAGCAGGCAAGGCGTTTGTTGTGAAGAAAATCCGCTACCGGGTCATAAAAGTAAATGGCAGAAAAGGAAGCGTAACCGTCAAAGGGGTGAAAGGTACGGTAAAGAAACTGGTAATTCCAAAGAAGGTTGTTTACAAAGGAATCCGATTTAATGTCGTAGCGATTGATGACCGTGCTTTTTATAAAAACAGAAAAATTCGCCGTGCTCTAATTGGTACAAACATACAGTCAATCGGGAAAATGGCGTTCTACGGTACAAAGCAGTTGAGGTACATAGATATTAGAACGAAAAAACTGAAAGCCATTGGCAAAAAAGCGTTTATTGGAATTTATCCGGCGGCGAAAATTAAAATTCCTCGTACGAGAAAGAAAAAGTACATCAAATTACTTGCCAATAAATACGGTTAAATGAAAAAGCAGAGAGTTCACAAAATGGAATTCTCTGCTTTTTTGATTGGTGATACATTTAAAAATTGCTGCCGTTCCAGCCCCAGTCGTTCACACCGTGGTAAGTGACATAAACTTGATTTCCCGGGATGGAAAGCTCTTCACTTAAAATGTCGCAAATAACTTTTGTCATTTCTGAATAGGCAGACGGAGATGCCTGACCAAACAGACTGACAGAAACATATGCTCCCTTGTCCAATTTCGAACCGCCCATGTACAAATCGTAATTATCTTCAAATCCAACCATCAGATACGTTTCCGATTTGTTTAAAATTTGGATAGCCTCACCAAGTTTTGTTTTGATAGCTTCCTCTTTTTCCGGGGTGAGCGATACGGTAATTTTTGAATCAATAAATGGCATAAAAGTACCTCTCTTTCTTTTTTATGATATAAGTCAAAGGGATTCCAGAAATTTAAGCATAGAACTTAACTGTGTACCATTTAAGCGCTCTGCATAGCGGAGTAAGCGAAACCTCGTTTCATTCAAATGAACAGAAGTGGTGTCTTCCTCCATAAAAAATTCAGACATCGAAATATTAAATGCGTTACATATTTTTTGCAAAGAGGGAATGGACGGCAATGTGTTTTTTCGATACCAGGCTGAAATCGTTGATTGGGTGATGCCGGACTGCTGGGATAGTTGATACTCGGTCCAGCCACGCTCCAGCCGTAATTCCACGATACGGTCTAATACATTCATTGTCAAACCCCTTTCTTAGGTAAATTCATAAATAATATTATACTTGGTATTAAAAAATAAAGCAGTGAAAAATAGCGTAATTAAATAACGCAAATACGAAATTTGTAAAGAGTAATGTATTAGGGGAGGAGTTTTGGCTGAGATAAAAAAATGGAAAGCGATTTTGATGAGGGGGCGTATACTAAAAAATGCAGTGGGGGCTTTTTGATAACTGGTTTTTTGTTTCGCTGTTGGCGTAGACGGACACGGAGGCAGAGAGAACTAAGGTGTGGAAAAGAAAGGAGAGTTTGAATTTGAAAATTGCTACATATAATATATGGAATTCAGAAAGTGGAATGCCATATAGAATTAAATATATAGTAAATGAAACAAAATTAATATATGCTGATGTGCTATGTCTTCAGGAGATATCAAGTAGAAAATTGGCTGAAAGTATTGCAGCAAATGCTGATTATCCCTATTGGTATTTTGATAATTATCCAGATAATGAGGAAGGGTTATGTATAATGGCGAAAATGCCCTTTTTAGATTGTGAGACATGGATAGGCGAAGCAAATGCAATTTATTGTTCATTTTTTTATAATTCTCAAAAAATAGCGGTTGTGAATGTTCATCTTCCGTGGGATAGTGTATTAATCAGAGAGCATCAAATTATAAAAATTGTCAATGCAGTGGATAAAAAAACATACGATTATGTTTATATGGCGGGGGGCTTTAATTGTAGTGATTTTTCAGATGTACAGCGGTTTTTGTTAGGAGAATGCACATTGAATAATTGTGAATCCTTACCGTGTTGGGTTGATTTGGCATCTGCATATGCGGAAATTACTGATAAAAAGGCTGAGAATACTCTTGATTTTCGGAAAAATCCTAGATTTAAAGGAAATACGGTAGAGACAAATTCAAGATTTGACAGAATTTTATTGCAAAATACATATCCGCAGCCATTTCCTGTTTTGAGCAGGTGCAACGTATTTGGCACAGCAATTTATGAAGATATAGCATTGGCAGCAAGTGATCATTATGGTGTAGTAGTAGAAATGGAATAATTTTAGGATGGTGTTATTATGTATGAGGATATTTGGAAAAAATTATACTGTGAAGCAAGAAAAGTGCAAAAAGAGAGAGTGATTTCTCCGTTTATAGAGGCGGTGTTGCAGCTGCACTTTTGACTAAGAAAGGTAGTATTTATGTTGGAGTTTGTATTGATACGGCAAGTACACTGGGAATGTGTGCTGAAAGAAATGCGATTGCTAATATGATAACAAATGGTGAGCATCAAATCGATAAAATGGTTGCGGTTGTTGAGGATGGAAGTGTTGGCGCTCCGTGTGGTGCGTGTAGAGAGTATATGATGCAATTAGATAAAGATAGTGGTGACATTGAAATACTTGTGGATTTTGAAAAGAGAAGAATCATTCGACTTAAAGAATTAATTCCTGATTGGTGGGGAAGAGAACGTTTTTTTGATAGAACATATAATTTCACATAAAAGAGAATTGTTATGTGTGACAATGGATAATTTTAGAAAGTGGTGTGCTGTATGAAAAATGAAACAAGTAAACGGCTGCAAGACAATTTTGATAAAGACAATAAGCTGAAAAGTGAATTAAATTATGGTATTGCGGACATGGAGGCTGGGAGAGAACTTCCACTGGATGAAGCCATGAAAAAAATAACTGAGTTAAGAAATGTTTTTAGTGGGCTGGAGAAAATAGAGAAACTTGACGAAGCTACATTAGAATTATATTCTTTACTTGGTCAGGGATATAAGGCGATGCAAGAAGGTCGAGAAATTTCCATCGATGAAGTGAAGGCACAAATTCGGAAAAGGAGAGAACAACGTGTCCATCGTTAAGTTTGCAAAACAACGCTTTTTACCCAATTGCCTAAAAAAGGTTGCAATTTTAGCCTGTTTTACAGCTTTTTTAGGGTAAATCAATGTGTCTAAACAACTCTTTTCGGTATGCTAGGGCTTTAACGTTGCATTTGGACGAGAAAGATTAAGAAGGAATGCAACGCTTTTGGCTTGGAAATAAGATTAGCGTTGTATGGGTGCATTATTGCAGTTTCTATAACTGGTTCCAGAAATTTTTTATCTCATCGGACGTATAGGGATTTTCGCAAAAACATTCATTTCCTAATCTGCAAAAATTGATTTATCAATTTTGTCTGCTATATTACAACGAATACTGTCAATAGTAACAGTATAGCTTGGTGTTTGAATTAAAAAACAGTATGGTTTTGAAAATAAGATATGTAGTAACAAGGAATAAAAGAATTTATTTAATGGTTGTTATTCAATTCGACACGTGTTAAAATATCTTTACGGAAAGTACCCATGACAGGGTGGTAGCCTCCCAAGTTTATGTACACCGGCTTGCCGGAATACATAG
>ENA-ORNQ01003162-ORNQ01003162.1-human-gut-metagenome-genome-assembly--contig:-NODE-3162-length-10071-cov-15.166933_pt1 | contig 10071 bp, 8 predicted proteins | sample MGYA00242116_ERZ509024 | MGnify/ENA primary metagenome ERZ509024 (study PRJEB26280, sample SAMEA2338697) | human gut metagenome | biome: human gut; feature: human-associated habitat; material: faeces... | reverse complement strand
AAGGAAACTGCGGCCGCGCTTACTGCTGGTCTGCGGCCGTTTGGTTTTTTGATTTATAATGCACATAGATTTGAAAAACACAATTAAAAAGTGACTATAATCAAATCAAATGGATAGCGATATATGACTAAGCGCGCAAGTCTCGACTATGGAGCAAAGTATATGAAAAGAGCCTTGCGGATGGCGGAACCTGTCTGGTTGTATTGGCTTTGGAGACTGTTTATTTGCTGCTAATAACGATGATGCCAACATCTGTGCGATGTGATATTCAGGTTATGGTACTTCTAGCAGTAAGACTCGTTTTTAACAAGACCGTTTTTAACAAGAGGAGAAAACACAAAAATGCGATTCTATGAAAACCCGGAATACATACAAAAAAACCGTCTGCCGCAGCGGGCGTACTACATCCCGGAGGGAAAGAACGTCTTTTCTTCCCTGAATGGCATCTGGCAGTTTGACTTTTACGCCTGCGATGATGATGAAACGCCTGTAAAGAGCGGGCAAATTGATGTGCCGTCCTGCTGGCAATGCCGCGGGTATGAAAAGCCCTATTACACGAATGTCATTTATCCGTTTCCTGTGGACCCGCCGTTTGTGCCGATGGACAACCCGATGGGCGTCTATACACGCAAATTTGAGATAACGGATGCCGGCCGGCAGCAGTACATTGTGTTTGAAGGCGTCAGCTCCTGTCTTGAACTGTACATCAACAGCCAGTTCGTCGGCTGGTCACAGGGAAGCCATCTGCAATCGGAATTTGATATTACGGCATATGTACACCCCGGAACAAATGAGATCACGGCGAAGGTGAGAAAATGGTGCTTCGGAAGCTACCTTGAAGATCAGGACTGCTTCCGTTATAACGGCATCTTCCGCGATGTGTACTTGCTGTCCCGCCCAAAAGGACATTTGACGGATCTGGACATCCGCACGAAGAACGATGGCTCCATATCTGTTTCGTTCTGCGGCACGGCCGCAATCTCGGTTCTGGATGCAGCCGGAAACTGCTTGGACAGCGGGCGGTTTTGCGATATTGCGGCGCTCCATATTGACCACCCGATTTTGTGGAATGCAGAAAAGCCCTATCTCTATGAGCTGGTCATCTCCTGCGCAGGAGAAACGATCCGCCAGCAGATCGGCTTTGTGGAGTATGGCGTGAACGCACAGCACGCATTTACTGTAAATGGCGTGGAGGTCAAGCTGAAGGGCGTAAATCATCATGACACGCACCCGACGAACGGTTATTCCATGACAGAGGAAGAACTGCTGCAGGATCTTCGCCTGATGAAAAAGCTGAATATCAACTGCATCCGTACCTCGCATTATCCGCCGCACCCCAAGTTCCTTTTGTTCTGCAATCAGATGGGTTTCTATGTGATGCTGGAAACAGATCTGGAAACGCACGGATTTTCCTGCCGCACAGCAGGTGGGAATGGCTTTGACTGCGTGGACGGAAATCCGGCATGGCCCGGAAACCGCAGAGAGTGGCTGCCTGCGTTCCTCGACCGGATGCAGCGGGCGTATCATCGGGATAAGAACCAAGCCTGCATTTTTGCATGGTCGACCGGAAATGAAAGCGGCCACTGTGAGAACCATTGGGAAATGATCCAGTGGCTTCGGAAAACGGACACACGCAGACTCATTCATTGCGAAGATGCCTCCCGTGCAGCCATTTCTGACGCACACCCGGCTCCCACTTATTATTCCCGCCCGAATCTGCATTCGCGGATGTATCCGGATTATGCGGAAGTGGAGGCCTACGCAAGGGACGAATCGAAGCCACTTCCATACTTCCTCTGCGAATACAGCCACGCAATGGGCAATGGCCCCGGTGATGTCGGAGATTATTGGTCGATCATCGATCAGTATCCAAAGCTGATTGGCGGCTGCATCTGGGAGTGGGCCGACCACGTCTATCTGGAAGACGGAACTGCAAAATATGGCGGTGACTTTGGCGAAGCGACCCATGACGGTAATTTCTGCGCAGACGGTCTGGTCACCTATGACCGAAAGCTCAAAGCAGGTTCCCTGAACGTAAAATATGCGTATCAGCCTGTTCGCTTCCACTTGGATGACGGAAAGCTGTGGATCAAAAACTGCTGCAATTTTACAAATCTGAATGAGTATGAGTTGAAGATCGAAGTAACGGTAGATGGTGCGTGTTATGACGAGCATACGCTGCGCTTGGACCTTGCGCCGAACGAAAGCTGCATAGTCTCTTTGGCCAGACCGGAAAGCTGCAAGCTGGGAGCTTTTGTTGTCGCGCGGATGTTTGACGGTGATGGAGAACAGACAGCACTTTGGGAGCAGGAACTTCCGGTAACGCGGATCACGGCATACGCGACCTCTGAATCAGCAGAAATTACGGAGGAAAAGCAGTCGTATTTCATCCGAGGAGCACACGTCCAATATGAAATATCCAAGCATACGGGCCTGCCGGTGCAGATCTGGAAGGATGGCACAGCGCAGCTTGCAAAGCCGGTGGAGTTGACAGTGTGGCGCGCACCGACAGATAACGAGCGGCACATCAGAAACAAATGGGGGCACCCGGATGTCTGGCAGGGAGAAAACCTTGACCGGATATCCAATCATGTGTATGAGAGCCATGCAGACGGAAATACGCTGCGCGTAGCTGGAAGCTTGGCTGGGATTGGAAGAATGCCGTTCCTGCATTATAAGCTGACCTATCGCTTTTTTGCAGATGGACGGGCCGAGCTTCTCCTCAAAGCGGATGTGCGCGAGGACTGCGTCTGGCTGCCCAGATTCGGCTTTGAGTTTACCATGTTCCCAGAACAGACGCAGTTCCACTATTTTGGCCGTGGCCCGGAAGAAAATTATCAGGATATGCGCCTGCATACTACGACAAGCTTCTTTGAAAGCAGTGCAGAGAAAGAATATTTCCCGTATGTCAAGCCACAGGAACACGGAAATCATGCCGGATGCCGACTGCTGCAAATGAAAAACGGACTGCAATTTTCATCGAAGCAGCCGTTTGAATGCTGCGTTTCCCAGTATTCTGCGCAGCAGCTGACACAGGCCGCGCATGCCAGCGAGTTGAAGCCGGACGGATATGTTCATGTGCGTGTGGATTATCAGGATTCCGGAATTGGCTCTAATTCTTGTGGGCCAACAATGCTAAATAAGTATCGCTTGGAAGAAAAACAAATCAGTATGAATTTCGCTATCATCTGAAGAACAATTCAGGAGGATAAACTTAGTGCTATTTCAGAATATGGACCGTATTGTTTTTGCCGGGGACTCTGTCACAGATATGGGCAGCGTCAACCCGGTTGGTGAGGGATTGTTTGATAACCTTGGACATAGCTATGTGCGCATCATTGAGAATCTGCTTGCTGCACTCTACCCGGAGGTACATCTGCGTATCACGAATTCCGGCATTTCGGGCAATACCAGCCGCGATCTGCTTGCCCGCTGGGAGCGTGACGTGCGCGCGCTGAATCCCCAATGGGTCAGCATCTGCATCGGCATCAACGATGTCTGGCGGCAGTTTGACAGCCCAGCCATGCCGGATCAAATGGTTCCACCGGAAGAATACCGTGAAAATGTCCGCAAAATGATCCTGACAGAGAAGCCGCACGTCAAGGGCGTCTTTCTTATGACACCCTACTATATGGAGCCGAATGCAGGCGACTTCATGCGCGCGAGAATGGACGAGTACGGCGCGATCTGCAAAGAGCTTGCAGATGAATACGGCTGCATATTCATCGATTTGCAGGCGATGTTCAGCAAATACTGCTCCATTCGGCATTCGTCGTATCTTGCGTGGGATCGCGTGCATCCGAACCAGATCGGCGCAACGCTCATTGCGCTGGAGTGGCTGAAGCATTGTGATATGAAGCGGTTACATGTAGAGCATGACACAGGCTGCTGAAACGCTACTGCAGCTATGAAAAGAACAATGGTTGTTTTGAACGGCTGGAGGATTTAGTCTATGAAAACAATTCTGGTACTCGGCGGTGCAGGCTACATCGGCAGCCACACGGTGTATGAGCTGATCGATAACGGCTACGACGTGGTCGTGGCGGACAACTTGGAAACGGGCTTCCGCAAGGCCGTCCATCCGAAGGCGCGCTTCTACGAGGGCGATATTCGGAACAAGGAATTCTGCGACCAGGTCTTTTCCAGCGAAAAGATCGACGCGGTCATCCATTTCGCGGCGAACTCGCAGGTCGGCGAGAGCATGGTGAACCCTCTCAAGTACTATGACAACAACCTCGGCGGCACGCGCACGATGCTGCAAAGCATGATCGAGCACGGTGTGAAGTACATCGTGTTCTCGTCTACAGCGGCCACCTACGGCGAACCGGAGCGCGTTCCGATTCTGGAAACTGACCCGACGAGGCCTACCAACTGCTACGGCGACACGAAGCTGGCGATGGAGCGGATGTTCTACTGGGCTTCCGTCGCACACGGCATTCATTTTGTCGCGCTGCGCTACTTCAACGCCTGCGGCGCGCATATGTCCGGCAAGATCGGTGAGGCGCATAACCCCGAGACGCACCTCATCCCCATCGTGCTGCAAGTCCCGAACGGCCAGCGCGACCATGTGTCCATCTTTGGCGACGATTATCCCACGCGCGACGGCACGTGCGTCCGCGACTACATCCATGTGACAGACCTCGCTTCCGCGCACATCCTCGCTGCCGAATACCTGATGAACGGTGGCGAAAATAACGTGTTCAACCTCGGCAACGGCGTCGGCTTCACGGTCAAGGAGATCATCGACACCGCGGAGAAGGTCGTCGGCAAGCCGATTAAGTGCGAAATGGCGGCACGGCGTGCTGGCGACCCGGCGCAGCTCGTCGCGTCGCCTGAAAAAGCAAAGACCGTCCTCGGCTGGAAGCTGAAGTATGACGATATTGAGACGATCATCGGTTCGGCCTGGAACTGGCACAAGGAGCATCCGCATGGCTATGAAGACTGAAACCGTGTACGCTGCTATTGATTCGCTGCTCGATTACGCGAAGAATTGTGACCTCCTGCATCCGCTGGACGAAACCTTCGCCAGAAACGCACTTTTGGCGGAACTGAAACTGGAAAGCTATGAAAAGCAGAAAGAGCATTACGGTTTTCCGGAATGTCTGAATGTTCTGTGTGATTATGCGGCAGAACAGGGACAGATCCACGACACCATTGCGGAGCGCGATCTGTTTGACACGCGGCTTATGAGCTGCGTCACGCCGCGTCCGTCCGAAGTCGTGCGGAAATTCTGGTCGCTCTACGCAGAAGCGCCGAAAGCAGCAACGGACTATTTCTACAAGCTCAGTCAGGACTGCAACTACATCCGCCGCGACCGTATCGCGAAGGACGAGCATTGGACAGCGCAGACGAAATATGGCGAACTTGAAATTTCCATCAACCTCTCAAAGCCGGAAAAAGATCCGCGCGATATCGCGGCGGCGAAGCTGAAAAAGGCGTCTGGATACCCGAAGTGCCTGCTCTGCGTCGAAAACGTCGGCTACGCGGGCACGATCTCGCATCCGGCGCGGCAGAATCTGCGCGTCATGCCTGTGACCGTGAACGGCCAGCCGTGGGGATTCCAGTATTCGCCGTATGTCTATTATAATGAACACGCCATCGTCATGAACACGCAGCACACGCCGATGGTCATCGACCGATCGGCGTTTGATAAGCTGTTTTCGTTCGTCGAACAGTTCCCGCACTATTTCCTCGGCTCAAACGCAGATCTTCCCATCGTCGGCGGCAGCATTCTGGCACACGAGCATTTCCAGGGCGGCCACCACACGTTCCCGATGGAGAAGGCAGAAAAGGAATTTGGCTTTGAGGTTCCGTGCTTTGAGGATGTGGACTGCTGCGTCGTGAAATATCCGATGACGGTGCTGCGCCTGAACTCTGCGAACAAGCAGCAACTCTGTGACCTCGCAGGCAGAATCCTTGCGAAATGGCGCAAGTACAGCGACTCGGACGCGATGATCTTCGCGGAAACCGACGGCGAGCCGCATAACACCATTACGCCCATCGCACGTATAAGAGACGGCAGATATGAGCTTGACCTTGTGCTGCGCAATAACTTGACGACAAAAGAGCACCCCATGGGGCTTTACCATCCACATGAAGAGCTGCACCACATCAAGAAGGAGAACATCGGTCTGATCGAGGTCATGGGCCTTGCCATCCTGCCCGGGCGACTGAAAAAAGAGATGGCCGACCTCAAAACTGCGCTCTTGAACGGCGAAAATCTGCGCGAAAACGACGAGCTTACCAAGCACGCGGACTGGGCAGAGGAATTCATGGGCAGACATCCGGAGTTCAACGCCGAAAACGCGGAAGACATCATCAAGGATGAGATCGGGCAGGTGTTTGCCAAAGTTCTCGAATGCGCGGGCGTCTACAAATGCACAGAGGAAGGAAGAAATCACCTCAAAAAGTTCCTGACGGAGGTTCAGAATGGATAAAGTTTATCATTTTTCCGCGCCGGGGCGCACCGAAATTGGCGGCAACCACACTGACCACCAGCACGGCTGCGTGCTGGCTGCGGCGGTCGACATGGAGACGACGGCGGAGGTGCGGCTCAACGGCACGAACACCATCCGCGTGGATTCCGAGGGTTACAAGCCGGTTGAGATCGACCTGAACGACCTCGCCGCCAAAGAGACTGAAAAGAACACGACCGCGGCGCTGATTCGCGGTGTGGCGGCGGCATTTGCCCAGCGTGGATACAAGCTGGTAGGCTTCGACGCAAAGGTCAGATCGACCGTGCTGCCGGGTTCGGGGCTTTCCAGCTCGGCAGCGTTTGAAGTCCTGATCGGTCGTATCCTGAACGGCTTGTTTGCGAACAATGCGGTGTCGGCGATTGAAATTGCGCAGATCGGGCAGTATGCCGAAAATGTATATTTCGGCAAGCCATCCGGTCTGATGGATCAGATGGCATCCAGCGTTGGCGGCTTGGTTTTTATTGATTTTGCGACCCCAACACAGCCGACCGTTGAGAAGAGCGATTATGATTTTGCGCACTGCGGCTATACGCTCTGCATCATCGACTCCGGCGCGGATCACGCCGACCTGACGGCTGAATATGCAGCAATTCCGGCAGAGATGAAAAGTGTTGCAGCGTACTTCGGAAAGACCGTCCTGCGCGATGTGGACGAGCGAGATTTTTATGCAAGGCTTGCGGAAGTGCGTAAGGCGGCAGGCGACCGCGCCGTCCTTCGCGCGATGCACTTCTTCGATGAGAACCGGCGCGTACAGATGCAGGTGCGGGCGCTGAGAAATGACAATTTTGCAGCGTTCTTGAACTACGTCAATGAATCCGGCAACGCATCATGGGAGCTCTTGCAGAATATCACGCCGCTCGGCGCAACGGCCCATCAGGAGATGGCCCTCACGCTGGCGCTGTGCAGGAAGCTGCTCGGCGGTGAGGGAGCCGTCCGCGTCCACGGCGGCGGATTTGCGGGAACGGCGCTTGCATTTGTGCCGAATGATGGCTTTGAAGACTTCAAAACTGCTGTAGAAGCAACACATGGAGTTGACTGTTGCCACAGAATTAAAATTGAAAATAAGCTTAATACGAGTCTATAAATGTGCTCACTGCGGAGGATTGAAAAATGAAACACGAGATATTGCACATAAAAGAGTATTTCCCGGTGCTTGGTGAAAACGACTGCGATGCGACGCTGACAACGTACCTGCCGGATAATCTTTCCGAAATAAACCGGGAAAATGAAAAACATCCCTGCCTGCTGATTTGCCCCGGCGGAGGCTATGGATGCTGTAGCCAACGGGAGGCTGAACCGGTCGCATTGAACTTTCTCCCGGATGGCTTCAATGTATTTGTGCTGAACTATTCTGTCGCTCCGCACAGATACCCAACACAACTCAGAGAAGTCGCAGCAGCAATGGAACTGATTTATCGGAATGCAGAGACGTGGCATTGCGATACGACACATATTGCGATCATGGGCTTTTCCGCAGGCGGGCATTTGGCGGCGCACTATTCTACCGCATATAACTGTCCGGAAATCCGGGCAATGTTCCCAGACAGCAAGCCGGTACAGGCTTCTGTACTCTGCTACCCTGTGATTACCGCTGATCCTGCATGGGCGCACCTTGGCAGTTTTGATGCACTGACCGGTAAAACAAGCCGTACGTCGGAGGAGATTTTGAAGTTTTCCTGTGACAAGCTTGTAACGATTCATACGCCGCCCGCGTTTCTCTGGCACACAGCAGCAGATAGTTGTGTGCCGGTCATGAACAGTCTCCTGTACGCGCAAGCGCTTGCAACGCACAAGAGACCGTTTGAACTGCATATCTATCCGCAGGGTGAGCATGGCCTTTCTACCTGCGACAACACAACACTGGATTCCGTATTACCCGAACACAAATACAATCATGTATGGCTTTCCTGTGCAAAAGAGTGGCTTAAGCAGGATAGAAAGTCCAATAGCGGTATCCTGAAATAAGGAGGAGGAAGGAAAATGCCAGTCATTGAGCATAGCGAGTTCTCCGGATTCCAACAAGAACACTTTACGTTCCAAGGACAATGTGCAAAAGTCCTCATTCCAGCAGAAAAAGCAAATGGAAAATGGGCAATCAAAACAGAGTATTTTGGTGCGTTTCCGGAACTGGAAATTGAACTTCTGAAAAGAGGATGGCATGTTGCATTCATTCAGAATGATAATCGGTGGGCAGAAGAAAAAGATTTGCATCGTAAGTGTGATTTCATACGCTTTGTATCAGAAAAATATAGGCTCGAGACAAAATGCGCTGGAATTGGAATGAGCTGCGGTGGACTGTTTGCTGTAAAAACGGCTGCGATGTGTCCGGATTTGTTTAATTGCCTGTATTTGGATGCGCCGGTTATGAATCTGCTCAGCTGTCCATGCGGACTTGGTGATGGGGCAAATTTCTTTGCCGAGTATCACCAGTGTACCGGACGAACCATTTCACAAATGCTTAACTATAGGCAGAATCCAGTTGATCTGATGTATGTGTTAGCCGAACATCATATACCGATTATTCTTGTTGCTGGAGATGACGATCATGTGGTGCCATACAAAGAAAACGGAGAAATACTTGTAGAGTATTATCGTAAGCAAGGTGAAACACTTGAAGTGTACTTAAAAAAGAATGCCGACCATCATCCGCACGGCTTGAAAGATCCGAGAATTATTGCTGACTTTTTGGAAAAACATAGTGCAAGACAAAGCGATGTCCTCGGAAGGTGGCACTAATCAGAACGCCCAGTTTATTCCCATAAATCTCAAATAATGGATTATTGAATACCCCCAGCACTGCTATAAAAAAACGGCAGTTTTGGGGGAACATAGCTGCGCGCAAGCACTTCATTTCTGCTGGAAATGGAGTGCTTTTGCTATATTCATGTGAAAAATCGGAGCATTTCAAATGCTCTGTGCGGTGCTCGTAAGATGAGCACATCCAGCTTGACTGCATCGCAGTCTGCCAAAGAATAATCGGGGCACAGCCCCGCGCGCCTCCGCTTTTGAAATTTTGGTTTTCTCAAAATTTCAAAAGATTGGAGAACGCGAATGTACAACTGGAAAGATGCGCGGAACTACAGACGCTTCCGCGACGAAAACGGCAATGTTATTGCCAATATCATTTACGTTGATGGCAAGGAAGTAGCCGCTTCAGATGAATTGTATGAAGCCTACGCAAGCATGGATCGCCGGGAGCGGTATCTAACGAATGAATCAGATACCCCGCAGAATCTCTCATTTGAACGATGTGTGGAAGATTTTGTTCCTTTTGAACTGTTGTATGAAAACGGCTGCGGCAGTTTGGAAGAAGATCTGGAGAGGAAAGAAATGCTTTGTATTCTTCACAAAGCGCTTCAATCGATTCCCGCAGAGGAACAGGAATTCATCCGTGAACTGTTCTTCCTGCATCGTACAACACGAGAACTTGCGCAGAAATATGGTGTTTCACAGCCAGCCATTGTCAAGCGCAAGCAGCGTGTGCTATTGACTTTGAAAAAATATTTTGAAAATTTCTGATTTCGTGGTTATCAAGGGGTCGTTTTTTCGGGAGGGATAGTGAGGGGATTCGAAACGCCCCTCACTGGACCTTGAA
>ENA-ORNQ01003157-ORNQ01003157.1-human-gut-metagenome-genome-assembly--contig:-NODE-3157-length-10084-cov-2.620301_pt1 | contig 10084 bp, 6 predicted proteins | sample MGYA00242116_ERZ509024 | MGnify/ENA primary metagenome ERZ509024 (study PRJEB26280, sample SAMEA2338697) | human gut metagenome | biome: human gut; feature: human-associated habitat; material: faeces... | reverse complement strand
TCCGGTTATAATACTCCTACTGACAATATTATTGCAGCTTACGAGCAAAGAGGTGCGGGGGCTGATAAACGTCTGGATGTGAATATCGCCCAGAAATATTTCAATACAACTACTCAGACGTGGGTGACGGAAGGTAATTGCCGTTACTGTAAGAAGTATGTAAATCCTGTAACTACACAGTATGATGGCGAGAGTGACTGGCCTGTGATTCGTGTGGCTGATATTGCTTTGCTTTATGCTGAATTGACAAATGAAATCTCGGGGCCTTCTGCAGACAATCTGAAGTATTTGAATATGGTTTGTGAACGTGCCGGTGTTTCTACATATACACTGACCGACCTGCCAAGTCTTTATGATTTTAGAAAGGCTGTACGTAATGAGCGCAGGCTTGAACTGGCTTTTGAGAACCAGCGTTGGTTTGATCTTCTTCGTTGGGGGATCGCTACTCAGACAGTAAACAACTACTTGAACAGCGAGCTTCTTTATACGGAATATTCTTATACGGTGAATGATATAGAAGATTGGCAAACATTTCTGCCTATTCCGGTGAGTGTGATTGACATTAATCCAGAGATAGCACAGAATACGGGTTATTAATCTTTTAAATGCTTACGAATATGAAACAATATAGAGAATGGAGTCTGGCATCATTGTTTGTTTGTTTATTCTTTTTGTGTGGTTGTGATTCTACGTCGATGAAGGATGTGGCGGTTAGTTCACCGGAAATCCTTTCTTTCTCGCCCGAGAGTGGAAGCATAGGTAGTGAGATTGTTGTTACCGGAGAATATTTGGATGATGTGGTAAGTGCTACTATCGGTGGTGGAAAAGCCGTTATCCTACAGAAAGTGTCCAACCGGCGTTTGTCTTTGAAAGTGACAAATCAGGCACGCAGTGGTAAAATTGTATTGGTAAATTCGATAGGTGAGGGTGTGTCCGAAGGAGATTTTACCCTTGAATATCCGGCTCCTGTCGTTTCACAGGCCGGAATGCCCTCGGAAGTTGAAATGGGCAATAATTTGTTGCTCTCCGGTAGTTCCATGAATGTGGTGAGTGCTGTTCTTTTCACTGCCGAAGGCGGGACAGAAGGAAATGAGGCAGAGATCATCTCACAAAGTGAGAATGAGATAGTAGTAAAGGTTCCTTATGTGGAAAGTGACAAGGCTATTGTAACATTTAAATATTTTGATGGAACAAAAGAAGTGGAGACGTCAAGTTCGTCCGCACCCAAGTTAACGGTGAAACGTTATCAGCCTGAGGTTACAACTACTGTATTTGAACCAGCCAACGTGGGAGATATGGTAGTGCTGGAGGGAGCATATCTAAATAAGATTGATAAAGTGCTGTTAGGTGATATTGAGTGTACTATTACGTTGCAGACTGAAACTGAATTAAAGTTTGTTGTACCTACATCTGATAGCTTTAAGAACGGTGATAATATGGTACCGTTAAAGATTTCTTATTTTGACGGTCGTGAGACACCGACATTAACGGATGAATTTATTGTAAGGGTGGCTTTTGTATATTATTGGGAGAACAGGACTATTCATGCACAGGCTGGAGAGACTTCTGCATTCTTCTCACCGGAAACAGGACGGGTTTATTCTAATGATGTATGGAGCCAGGAAGTGGATATTATTGCTGCTGCAGGAAAGAATACTTGTAAGACAGCGAATATTCCGGTTGTGTCCGAAACAGACTATAATTCTGTAAATCCTTATTTTTTCATTTCCGGCTCATCTTCTAAATTCAATTTAGCTATCAATAGTCCGGCGAACTCTAACGGGCAGTTGAAGAATTTTAAAACTTCCGGTAAGGCTTCCATTACGGGGGGGAGCAGCTATTATGGCACCCCTGCATTATCATTTGCATATTTGGATCCGGAGACTAACCCGGATTGTGCGGAGCTGGTCAATAATGTGAAAGCTGGCAATATCAAAAAGATTGATGAAATAACTTTCCCGCTTGATGTGGAAAAGAAAACATGCGCCGGCATTAAGCCGTCAGTGAGTGCTGCACCTACTACTGATGCTTGGGCAAAAGATAAATTTGAAGCAGGTGTGGAGAAAACTAATGTGACAATTGATGCTGTGTTCCTGGTATTCTATTACAATGTGAAAGGATATGACAATAAAGCAGCTGATAAGAATCCGGTTAGGGATGTGAAGCGCATAGGGCTGATGTATATCAAGAGTGCTGATTTCAAGATGAAAGAAGGTACGGAAAAAGACCCTTCCGCAAGTTCTATTACCTTTGATATGTACTGGCAGAAACAAGATTACGATTACTCAAAAGTTCAATAATTAATGATGATACGAAATATACATAAGGCAATTATAGCTCTCCTGCTTATCGGGCTACCGTCAGTCTCTTTTGCAAAAAGATACGACGTAACGCTCCCCGAAGTAGCTTCCTGCTTGAAGACTGCACAACCGGGTGACCGGATTTACATCAAGGACGGTCAATACAAGGACATGCAGTTGAAATGGATAGGCAAAGGAACGGAGAAATCTCCTATTACCATAGAAGCCCTGAACCCCGGAAAGGTAAAGGTAGAAGGTGGTTCCACCTTGCGGATAGCGGGCGAGTGGCTATCTGTCAGCGGATTGCATTTCACTGACGGATACGCTCCCAAAGGTTCCGTAATAGAATTCCGTAACGGACAAGAACTGGCTAATCACTGTCGTCTGACGAATTGTGTGATAGACAAATTCAATCCGTCTCGCCGGGACCAGGCTTACAGCTATATATTGCTTTATGGTCGTCACAACAGAGTAGACCATTGTTCGTTGACAGGAAAACTTAACTTGGGGGTGACATTGATTGTCATCCTCAACGACGAACGTTGTCTGGAAAATCATCACCGGATTGACCATAACTACTTTGGAGAAAGACCCGTGTATGGCTCGAACGGTGCCGAAACAATGCGTGTAGGAACTTCCCAGCAAGCTTACAGTTCTTCAAATACGGTGATTGAGAATAACTTGTTCGAACGTTGCTCCGGTGAAGTGGAAGTAATTTCTATTAAATCCAGTGATAACATCATCCGCAACAATACGCTGTTGGAATGTGAAGGAGTGGTAGCACTGCGTCATGGTGACCGTAATACTGTGAATGATAATTTGTTTATCGGTAACGGACGTCGCAATACCGGCGGTATCCGTGTCGTCAATGCCGGACATCAGATTTACGATAATGTATTGGTCGGCTTGGCAGGTACCCGTTTCTTCTCAGCTTTGGGAGTTATGGATGCCGTACCCAATTCGTTACCTAATAGATATTGTCAAGTTGTTGATGTCAAGATGTACCGTAACACATTCGTAGATTGCACGAATATAGAATTTGGTACAGGCAAGGATATGGAACGTACTCTTGCACCGGAAAAAGTCTCATTCACGGATAATATCATAATAAATAAGGAACTGTCTCAACCTTATATAGCCGTTGATGATGTATCAGGTATTCAGTTCAAAGGCAATAAAGTGCAACTGGCAAAGAACTATTCGGCTCCGGGATTTACTACGGAAAAAGTAAAAGCTCCCCAGTTGCCCGACGATGCTGCGATACGTAAGGATAAAGGCGCTTCCTGGTTTAAGAACCAAGTGGCACACCCAGCAGCGAATGTTCATAAGGAATACAATGTGTCTCCGGGAACAAACTTGTCCGAAGTCATTCATTCGGCAGAACCGGGTGGCGTCATTATTTTGGCGAAAGGCACATATCCTATCCAACGTGCTATGTTCATTGACAAACCGTTGACTATCCGTGCAGCCGATGCAGCCAACAAGCCGCTTGTCCGTTTCAACGGAGATAAGCCGGATAATATGGTAACTATTGCCGATGGCGGCAAAATGGTCATTGAGAATATAACATTCGATGGCGTATTAGAGCCCGGAAAGGCTTTGGCTAAAGCAGGAATTTCTACTGCCTTTGATATGATACAACCTTATACACTGATAGTAGACGGCTGCGAATTCCAGAACTTCGGAGAAGGCGGATTCTTTGCCATTAAAGGAACAAAAGCTACTTTTGCCGAAAGCGTTACCATCCGCAACTGTCTTTTCCGCGATTTATCAGGAGATGCTATCAACTATGCGGCAGAGAAAGATGATATAGGTCGCTATAATGCCGACGACATGTTGATTGAAAACTGTTCCTTCTACCGTCTGTTGGGTTTACCTATTAATATTTATCGTGGCGGAAGCGATGAAAGTACGGCAGGCCCTTATATTACTATCAGACATTGTACCTTTGTAGACTGTTGCAACAAAGAACGTGGAAGTGTCATGCGCCTGATTGGCCCGCAAGTACTGACAGTAGAGAACTGCAATTTTGATAATAGCGGACGCGGCGGGGCAACTATCCGCCTGGATGAGGCGACCTGGGAGAAAGTACGCATTGCAAACTGTAATCTGTGGAATTCCGGTAGAATGATGACTACCACTTCCCAGGCAATACAGGGAAAGATGTACAATTTCCGTCCCGCATATATCAATGCCGAAGCATACGATTATACTCCGGTTGAGGGTAGCGAACTGGAAAAACTCTCTATCGGCTTGAAAAAGAAGTAGAACAGTTGTCATACGATACTATTATTGAAATAGAAAATGATGTAAGATGAGAAAACTTATTATTTGCATATTCATGGTTTTAGGTGGATACCTCTTTTCATTTGCCCAACATCCGTCCCTTCTTTTCACACAGGAAGAAGTGAACGAGATGAGGGCAGGAAAGGGGACAGTACCCGCATTCGACAAATCTCTTTCGGAAGTGTTGGCCGCAGCCGATGCAGCAGTAAACTCTCCTGTTTCCGTACCGGTTCCCGTAGATGGCGGTGGCGGTGTGGTACACGAACAGCATAAATCCAATTACTATGCCATGTTCCATTGTGGAGTTGCCTATCAGTTGACAGGGGATAAGAAATATGCCGCCTACGTGGGCGATATGTTGGAAGCCTATGCAAAACTATACCCTACTTTAGGGTTCCACCCCCTGCAACTTTCCCCCGTCCCGGGACGTCTGTTTTGGCAGACACTGAATGAAAGTGTATGGCTGGTGCATACAGCGGTTGCTTATGACTGTATCTATAACACACTCTCATCCAAACAGCGTGCCACTATCGAGAAGAATCTTTTCGTTCCGATGGCGGACTTCATCATGGACGGTATGGGAGACAACCATGCAAATAACAAGACATTCAATAAAATGCACAACCATGCTACATGGGCTACGGCCGCCGTCGGTATGATTGGCTTTGCGATGAATCGTGAAGATTACGTAAAGAAGGCACTTTACGGTTCTGACGGAACAGGCAAACGGGGCGGCTTTATCCGCCAGATGGATTACCTGTTCTCTCCCGACGGTTACTTCACGGAAGGAGCCTACTATCAACGTTATGCCATCTGGCCTTTCGTCATCTTCGCCCAATGCATCGAGAATAAACTGCCGGACTTGAAAATCTTCAATTACCGGGATAGCATTCTTTCAAAAGCCCTCTCCACATTGATACAACTTTCTTATGAAGGCGAATTCTTCCATATTAATGATGCCTTGCTGAAAGGGCTTTCCGCACAGGAACTGGTATATGCGGTAGACATATTGTATAATGTTAATCCTTCGGACAAATCACTGCTGTCCGTTGCAAATAAGTACCAGCATACTTATCTCCCTACTAGCGGCGGTTTTAAAGTAGCCCGTGATATTGCCCGCGGAGAAGCTGCTCCGATTATCTATCGTAGCAGTGTATTTCGTGACGGGCGCAAGGGGGATGAAGGCGGTGTAGCCGTAATCCGCTCCACAGATTCTAATCTGAACAGCGCCTTGACACTGAAAGCTACCTCACACGGCTTGAGCCATGGACATTTTGATAAACTGACAATGGCTTATTACGACAATGGGAACGAGATTCTGCCCGACTACGGTGCTTCCCGCTTCTTGAATATCGAAGCCAAGTACAAAGGTCATTATACCCGTGAAAACCAATCGTTTGCCAAACAGACTATTGCGCACAATACATTGGTCGTGGACGAAACATCCCACTTTGCCGGAGATATAAAAGTCTCTTCCCGTTATCATTCAGATATTATTTACCATGATTTCAACGGCGGACATTTTCAGGTAATGGTGGCGAAAGACACCAATGCCTATCCCGGAATAGAGATGAAACGTACACTGGCTTACGTGACTACCCCTTTCCTGCAATTCCCGTTAATCTTGGATGTGCTGCAAGCAAATGCGGACAAAGAGCACCAATACGATTACCCTATCTGGTATAACGGGCACTTCGTTTCCCTGAACTTCCCTTACGCCAAAGCAACTAACGAACTGAAAACTCTTGGCACGAAAGACGGCTATCAGCATCTTTGGCTGGAAGCCTGGGGACAGAACAAGAGCCGAAATACATCAAGCTTCACCTTTGTTAATAAGGATCGTTTCTATACTATTAGTATAGCTACTACTGCGCAAACAGAGATGAAGATGCTTCGTCTGGGTGCCAATGACCCTGATTTCAACTTGAGAAACGAAACCGCTTTCCTGATAAGGGAAAAAGCACGGAAGAACCATACATTCGCCACTTCCATCGAAACGCATGGAGAATATGATGTGGTAATGGAAACTTCCAGTAACCTGACCTCATCTTGCGAAGAGGTGAAAGTCGTGATGGATACGGCTTCCTATACAGTGGTGAAAGCAACCTATAAAGGCGGGCATTCCGTAATGCTTTGCTTGAGCAATACCGATGCCGACAAAGAGAAAGGGCACCGCCTGACGGTCGAAGGCACTATGTATGCTTGGAACGGTCGTTGCGGAGTATTTATGAAATGATGATTAGTTTTCCGTTTCTCAGGTATTAATACCTGTCTTCTCAAGTATTAATACTTATCGGCTCAACTGTTAACACTTGACAACTTAACAGTTAACACTTGACGAACGGTGAATTAACTTCTGAAATACAGTGAATTAACAACTTGATTACAGGATGTTAATATGGGATGAGATAACTAATGAAAGATGAGTTATAAATGAATCGAGAATATAATAAACCATTAATAGACAGAAATATGAAAACATGTAGTGAAACTTATCAGTTTGAGAAAGATTTGAAGTGGGAAAATCCTGCTCCGGGTGTAAATCGCCAGATTATGGCGTATGACGGTCAGTTGATGATGGTCAAAGTGAAATTTGACAAAGGTGCAGTAGGGAGTATGCATGAGCACTACCACAGCCAGGCGACTTACGTAGTAAGTGGCAAGTTTGAACTAACCATTGGCGATAAGAAAGAAATCCTTTCTGCCGGAGACGGCTACTATGTAGCGCCCGACGAGCTGCATGGTTGTGTTTGCCTCGAAGCCGGTATCCTGATTGATACGTTCAGCCCTGTGCGTGCAGACTTCTTAAACCTGTAAACGTATGAAGGTAAAAGGACTCCGATGGATGGTTATCGGGTTAATTATGCTGATAACCATCATCAACTATTTGGATAGAGGTACGCTCAACTATATGTGGGTGGCTAATATCGACTATCACTTGGTTTCCGAAGCGGATGCGTCGGCAGATAAAGGTAATCATGCCGTCCTGGCAGGAGAGCAGTATATCCTGACAGCCGCTAATGGCAACCGGGATTCTGTCAGCGTAGCCAACGTACAGATGAAGGAGAAGAACGGCGTTACGTTCGTAACCAATCGCGAAGGTATCGCTATCGACCTCGGCTTGATAGACCGCAACGACCCGGATGCTTCGCAGAAAGCGAAAGATATTCTTGGTCTGATAACTATCTTCTTTATGATAGCATACGGTATCAGCCAGCTTGTCTCCGGGAAACTGTACGACAAGATTGGATGCCGGAAAGGTTTCTTCTGGAGCGTGCTCGTCTGGGGGGCGGCAGATGCATTAGCATCCCTTTCACGGGGAATCTTCTCGCTGACCTTCTTCCGGATGATGCTCGGATTGGGGGAAGCCGGTCCGTGGCCCGGTACGACGAAAAGCAACGCCGAATGGTTCCCGCAGAAGGAACGCGCTTTCGCACAGGGTTTGTTCGGGGCGGCAGCATCCATCGGTTCAATCCTTGCACCGATTATTATCCTGATGCTCTTCATTGCTTTCGGCTGGGAACTGACTTTTATTGTAGTCGGCGGATTAGGACTGATTTGGTTGATTCCCTGGTTGATTATCAATAAGGAAGGGCCGAAGAAGCATCCCTGGATTACAGAAGAAGAACGTACCTATATCTTGAGCGGTCAGCCCGAACAGGAGCTGAAAACCGAGGATAAAGGAAAAAGCTGGGGCGAACTGCTCCGGGTGAAAAAGAACTGGTCTGTCATTTTGGGACGGTTCTTCCTCGACCCTATCTGGTGGATGTTCGTGACATTCCTGCCGTTATATCTGGCAGATGTGTTCCACTTGAATATCAAAGAGGTGGCATTCTCCGCTTGGGTTCCGTATGTAGGTGCGGCATTGGGAAGTATTGCCGGCGGCTGGTATTCCGGTTGGCTGATAAACCGGGGACATACGGTGAACTATGCCCGTAAGGCGGCAATGCTGCTTGGTGGGATTATCATCATCCCGTCTATCTTGGCAGCTATCATGTCTACTACGGCTCCGGTCGCTATCGTTTTCATGGCATTGGTACTGGGTGGATTCCAGTTCTTTATGACGAACTTGCAGACTATCCCGAGCGACCTGCACAGCGGCAAATCTGTCGGCTCGCTGGCAGGACTGGGCGGTGCTTCGGCCGTATTAGGTACTATCCTGGCAATCCTTTTTGCCAGTTATATTACGAATTGGATATTATTATTCAGTCTGTTGGGAGCTTTGGTGCCGCTATCGCTGTGTTCCATCTTCCTGACAGTAGGAGAGATTAAACAAATAAAAAAATAAACGTATTTTAAAAACAAGACAATTATGAAATTAGAAGGAAAAGTAGCTATCGTAACAGGTGGCGCACGCGACCTTGGTCGTGCAATATCAGTGAAATTGGCAGCAGAAGGTGCAAAAGTTTGCCTGAACTATTTCGACAATGAAGCCGATGCACAGGAAACATTGGCACTGATTAAAAATGTCGGTGGCGAAGCAATCGCAGTTCAGGGTGATATGACAAAGGCTGCTGCGGTAAAGAATCTTTTTGCAGAGTGTAACAAGGCATTCGGCGACAAGGTAGATGTATTGGTGAATGTAGTAGGCGGCATTGTAGGCCGTAAGAAAATCACCGAACAGGACGAAGACTGGTATGACTTCCTGATGGATGTCAATATGCGTTCCGTATTCCTCTGTACCCGTGAAGTGGTTCCGATGATGCCGGCAGGCGGTTCTATCGTCAACTTCTCTTCATTGGCTGCCCGCGACGGCGGTGGCAATGGAGCTTCCATGTATGCAACCGCGAAAGGTGCGGTAATGACATTTACCCGTTCCATGGCGAAGGAACTCGGCCCTCAGGGAATCCGTTGCAACGCTATCTGTCCAGGCACGATTGCCACTTCTTTCCACGACCGTTTCAATACGCCGGAAAAATCACTGCATTCCTCTTCTGTCATCAGACCATTGGTAATTAGCCTGCAAACGATATCGATCAGTACCGGAAGATTCTGGGAAAAACCAGTCAAATCGTATGACAGCAGATAATATATTTTTAGGATCTCGTCATGTACATGCCAAATGTTTCCACTCTGTTCCAACTTACGCAAAACAGCCTTCAGATATTCATTCGTCTTTCCTTCCGACAAGCAACGGCAAACTTTCAGTTTCAAAGAAAGACGATCCATCCTGTCAAACAGTTCAGTTCTTTTTTTATCCGCCCTCCTCTGGTATACTGTTTGCAAATAGTCCGATTCCTCTCCCATCCACCGGCAAAGGTCGAAGGCCTTCTCTAAAGCTTTAGCGGCATCCTTTCCATCCAAGGCCAGGCAATCTCCATGTTTTTCCTGAAAAGCAGCCAATGCCTCGATCCATCTAATCTCCTGATTCCGATACAGGAAACGAGCTTTTTTCAATAATACATCTGAAGCAGGATAATGCGAGACTTTATTCTCCACCAGCAACTTCACATCAAGATTTGACATGTGACTCTTGATCTCTATTCCCTTTGCACCAA
>ENA-ORNQ01003156-ORNQ01003156.1-human-gut-metagenome-genome-assembly--contig:-NODE-3156-length-10086-cov-2.998505_pt1 | contig 10086 bp, 9 predicted proteins | sample MGYA00242116_ERZ509024 | MGnify/ENA primary metagenome ERZ509024 (study PRJEB26280, sample SAMEA2338697) | human gut metagenome | biome: human gut; feature: human-associated habitat; material: faeces... | reverse complement strand
AGCGGCTATGACGCACGGTACTACCTTGCTGCCGCTGCCGTATTTTTCACCTAAGCCTGCTTTGGCCTGCATTAATATGGAACATATTACCTGTTTCCATGGGGTACCTACGATGTTTATTGCCATGTTGGAGCATGAGGATTTTGCTAAAACGGATTTTTCCTATATGCGCACCGGCATTATGGCCGGATCCCCTTGTCCGATTTCTGTTATGAACGATGTAGTGGAAAAGATGCATATGACGGAGATTACCATTGTATTTGGTCAAACAGAATCCTCTCCGGGCTGTACCATGAGCTCTACCGACGACCCCGTAGAGGTACGTGTGGGTACGGTAGGCCGTCCTCTGCCGGAGATTGAGTGCAAAATTGTTGATCCTGAAACAGGGGAAGAGCTGCCGGATAATGTAACGGGGGAATTTGTAGCCAGGGGCTACAATATTATGAAAGGGTATTATAAAATGCCTAAGGCCACCAAAAGCGCCATTGATGCACAGGGCTGGCTGCATACGGGGGATCTTGCCTGTCGTACGCCTGAAGGAAATTTCCGCATTACCGGGCGTTTAAAGGATATGATTATCCGCGGCGGCGAGAATATATATCCTAAGGAAATCGAAGAGTTTATCTATACGCATCCCAAGGTAAAGGATGTTCAAGTTATCGGCGTTCCTGATGAGCAGTATGGAGAAGAAATCATGGCTTGCATTGTGCTTAAAGAAGGGGAAACTATGACTGAAGAGGAAATGAAGGATTATATTCGGGCCAATATGGCACGGCATAAAGTGCCCAGGTATATCGATTTTGTTTCGGAATTTCCTATGAATGTTGCAGGGAAAATTTTAAAATATAAAATGAGGGAGGATGCCATAAAGAAACTTGGACTGGATAAGGCGTCCAAAATCGTTACGGCATAAATCATATGATCATTGATTCACATTGCCATATTTACCCGGATAAGATTGTAGAACATGCCACAAGGGGCATTAGCGAGTTTTATGAGCTGCCCGTCCGGCTGGATGGAAAGACTGCTACGATGGTGGAGACGGGCCAGAAAGCAGGCATCGGGCATTTTGTGGTGTTTTCAGTAGCGACAACGCCCGGACAGGTAAGCTCTATTAATCATTTTATTGCGTCGGCCGTAGAGGCAGCCGATGGAATATTCACAGGGCTTGGAGCCATTCATCCGTTATGCGAGGATATTCCTGCGGCAGTGGAAGAGATTCTTGCCTTGGGGCTTCGCGGTGTAAAGGTACATCCGGATTTTCAGAAGACACCGGTAGATGATGAAAAATATATGGAATTGTTCTCCTGCTGTGCGGGGAAATTACCGGTGTATCTGCATACCGGAGATCGGAGATTTGATTTTTCTAATCCCGCGCGCACCCGGCGTGCAGTAAAAGCAAATCCGAATACGGTGTTTGTTGGCGCGCATCTGGGCGGGTGGTCCGTGTGGGAAGAAGCTGTTAGGCAGCTGCAGGACTGTGAAAATTTATTTTTTGATACTTCTTCGTCCTTTAAATGGCTGGGAACAAAGCGTGCGGCTGAGATTATTCGAACCTACGGTACACAGCGGGTTCTGTTCGGTACGGATTATCCCATGTGGAAGGCGGAAAAGGAACTGGAAGCTTTTTTTGCTTTGGGATTGAAGAGGGATGAAGAGGAGCAGATTTTATACCGCAATGCCTGCGGCTTGTTTGGTATCAGGGAGGCGTTATGAAACATATAGGAACGGTTGTATTGGAAACGAAGCGCTGTATCCTGCGTCCTTTTGTTTTAAGCGATGCACGGGCGATGTTTGAGCATTGGGCGGGGGATACTGAGGTTACCCGATATCTTACTTGGCCGGCGCATAAAAATGTACAGGAGACGGAGCAGGTGATTTCCGCATGGATCAGCCATTATAAAGAAGCGGATTTTTATCAGTGGTGTATTGTGGACCGGGAAACGCAGCAGGCTATTGGCTCCATTGCTGCGGTAAAGGTGCTGGAGGAGATTGAAGCGGTTGAAACGGGATATTGCTTGAGCCGTGCCTATTGGGGGAAGGGCTTGATGACGGAGGTTTATACTGCTGTGCTGGAGTTCTTTTTTGAAATTGTCGGCGTTAACCGCGTACAGGCGAGTCATGATGCAAGAAATTCAGCTTCAGGTAAAGTGATGTTGAAATGCGGCCTTTCTTATGAAGGAATGCGCAGGATGGGCGCAAGAAATCAAAGCGGTATTTGTGATATCGTTTTATACGGCAAAGTAAGGCAGTAAGGCGCTTATGCACAAATTCGTAAAAATGCGGAGTCTTTATAGCCGTGTAAAGGCGGAATGTGGGCAGGCGCCGAAGGAATTTCCATCTGTATGGGGGGAGAGAGCATGCATTATGTGGATCATTACGCTTCGCCTTTGGGCGGAATAACGCTTGCGGGCAACGGACAAGAGCTTACAGGGCTGTGGTTTGACGGACAAAAATATTTCGGTAAGGTACAGGAATATGAGGAGAAGGCTTTACCGGTTTTTACTGTGACAAAACGTTGGTTGGACCTGTATTTCAGCGGCAGCGTGCCTGATTTTACACCGCCGCTGAGGATTGAAACCACGCCTTTTCGTAAAGCGGTTTGGGAGATCCTTCTTACAATTCCGTATGGGAAGACTATGACTTACGGAGAAATTGCAGAAAAAATTGCGGCACAGAGGGGCATGGCGCATATGTCGGCACAGGCGGTTGGCGGCGCCGTGGGGCACAATTGTATTTCGTTGATTATACCGTGCCACCGTGTGGTGGGAACAAACGGCAGCCTGACAGGTTATGCAGGCGGACTTGAGAAAAAAATAAAATTACTCACCCTGGAAAAAGCAGACTTGTCGACATTCTTTCTTCCAATGAAGGGAACGGCTTTATGAGAAAAGCCTTGCATAATGCGGAAATTCAGAAATCGTTTGCGCAGCAGGCACAGAAGTTTGAAGAAGGAACTATGAGCTTTACCAAACAGGAATATTTGGAATATACGGTTTCCTGTATTAGACCGGAAAAGACGGATGCGGTTTTAGAAGTAGCTGCGGGTACCTGCATTTGCGGGCGTGCATTGGCGCCTTTTGTGCAGCAGGTAATTTGTTTGGATATGACGCCGGCGATGCTGCATGTCGGAAAAACAGCGGCGGAAAAAGAAAAGCATTCCAATATGACCTTTCTCCTGGGAGACGCAGAGGAACTGCCGTTTTTGGAAAATAGTTTTGATGTGGTTCTCTCCCGTTTAGCGTTTCATCATTTCTCGAATCCAAAACGGTGCTTTGAGGAGATGGCACGGGTTTTAAAGCCGGGCGGAAAATTGGTTTTAATCGATATGGAAGCCGCAGAAGAAAAGCTTAGGACTGCGGAGGATGAAATAGAACGCCTGCGGGATCCTTCCCATGTGCAAAATCGAAGCCGAGAGGAATTTTTGCAGCTGTTTAGGGAATACCGCTTCAGCATCGAGAAGGAGAATACCACAAAGATTCCTGTATCACTGGAGGCCTGGATGGAATTGACCCAAACTCCCCGCATGACTGCTGAAGAAATTACTGCACGTTTTCTTAAAGACCTGGCCGGCGGAAAGGCTACAGGCTTTTATCCTTATCAAGAAGAAAACAGTATTTTCTTTTGTCAGCGGTGGATTTTACTTATTGGCAGAAAAGAGAGTTTATAATAGGAATAGGAGCAAGATAGGATAAAAAAACCGGAATCAAGCGATTCCGGTTTTTTTGTTTTATTCAAAGATGGGCTGTACAAACAAGGCGCGGTAGCTGGGAATGCTGCAGGTATTGCCCTCCAGCACGGTAATGCTGCCGTCTACAGGGTTATACAGGCGATATTTGCTGATACCCTCATATTGAAGGGTAACGGAAGCATCCGTCTCACTGGCGTTGGCCAGAAAATAGAATTCACTGCCGTTTCTTTCATAGGGGGATACATAGATCGTCTGGCTGGATTTTACTGTCAGCGGAACGGTAGTGGTTATACGTTCGGGCAGCGTTTCAATGCGCATGCAGAGATTGTTGCTGAATTTCTGGGCAAGCTGCTCTACCTCAGCCTGATCACTTTCTTTTGCGGCGATTTGTGGAACAGAATACATAAAGATAACGTTCGCTCCGTTTTGAATCAATTGGTCAAACACACGCATCGTAGCGGCATCAATAATTTCCGCTCTGGGTACGATGATGGTTTTAAAGGTAAAGTTATTTACCGTGAGCGCCGCGCCGTTTACTTGGCCCTGAGCGATGGCGTTGTCATCTAAAAAGACATAGTCTAAACCGTTGCCGCGCAGGGAAAGAACGATTTCATCCACTGTTTTGTCAGTAATTTTGATCATTTCATCGATGGAATATACGCTTTGATCCTCCGGCGGAATGTAATTGGCCGCAACAGTATCAATGCTATAATAAACGGCAATTTGATTTTTGTTTTGCGCTTCGGTTACGATGGAGCCCAAACGGCCTACGTATTCATTAAAGGCAATACCGGTAGCTTCATCCGTGTTTGCCTGCGTATAATAGGTAGCGATTTGATTGCCGCCGTCAAAGTAGGCAAAAGTCATGGTGCCAAGAGCGTAATCCAAATGGTTTTTTGCAAATTCATCGGGATCACTTACCGGGCAGATCTCTACAAATACACGATCTTTATTATAGAGCCAAGCCACACTGGAGGCATATTTTCCGCCGGTGCTGATGCCATTGATGTACTGCGCCGGACGGGGATTTAAGATATCAAAGCCCGGGTAGCCTACCTGCTGTGCGCAGAGCATAAAGTTGCCATATACGGGAATGTGGTACATCATTTGCTCTTCCAGCAGCATATGACCGGAAAGCTTGGTACCGTTTTCCTCACACCATTGAGCGATCTGACCGAAGAAAGTTTCACTCAGCCGTGTGCCGATGTAATCATAGAAATTGCAGCGTACACGCTTGGCTTCTGCAGAGGAACCGGAGAACAGCATGGGCAGCACTTCTGTCAAATCATACCCGTATTTAGAAGCAAAATCTTCAAACATGTCATAGTCATAGGGGACTACGGGGTTTGTATGGTCACTGGAAAACAGGTTTCTTGTTCCGCACAGCTGTGGCTCGTCGTCAAAGAACGCTTCGATAATATCGCTGAAGTCGGTAATGCTGTTTTTATAGGTTTCGTAGGTAACGTTGATAAACTCGCGCACGGCATCTGCGTTTAACAGGTTGGGATATGTTTTGTTGCTGCCCTCCGGATTTTCCGGGTACGCTACAACACAGTAGATATAAGCCGTCCAATTGCCGGCGGTGCCGGTAAAAGTCAGTCGGCCGCCTTTGTTTTCCACCGTAAGGGGGGTCCAAGTGGTTGCCTTAACGTCTTCGGTGATGCACGCGGATTCCACTTGAATAAAGTCCTCCGGCAAAGCGACGGACTGCGCGCCGATGCCGCTGCCGGTAACCGTAATCTGTTCCAGCATAACGGCGCGGTATTCAGGGTGGGCGTTTACAACCAAATCGCCGGCGGTACCGCTGGGATAGACTTTTTCATCATACAGCCATACGCGGAGACCGTTTGCATGTGCTTCCTGTATAAAGCGATCTAAACGCTCTAATTTCCTTTCATTTATCAGATATTGCCCATCCCATCCATCGTTGGTAATTACGCCGCCAAAACCGAAGTCAAGAAGACTTTGAACCCATTCGGAGGTACTTTTCCCTGGAAAATTGGTATCATAGCTGTGAGCGATGCGCAGGGCACGGTACTTTTTGGCGGGATTTAAAAATTCCTCTTCTGAGATCAGCGGGTCGCTGTTCTTTTGTACGGGCGTTTCAATGATGCTGCCTGGTGTATTAGGCGTATCTGGGTTGTCGCTGTTTGAAGGTATCAGTAAGATGCCGGAAATGATCAGCAACAAAGCCAGTGCACCGCCTGTACAGGCGAGGATCAGCTTACTTGTCTTGTTCATTCTTCTTTCCTTTCTTTAATGAAATCACAAATGCTACACATCCGCCGACAAGAATAACGCCGGCAACAATGAGAATAATCGGGAGCACGCTGCTGGAGCCGCCTTCATTTGTGGTATTTGTATCCGTACCGGCTGTCGCACTGCCGGCCGGAGCATTGGTATTGTTTGCAGCGGGCGCTGTAGTGGCAGCATTGGGATCAGCTGTGGGGGCTTCGGTCGGTTCGGGAGTCGGCTCCGGAGTGGGCTCGGGGGTAGGCGCTGTATAAGCGTCTCCGGTATAGCCTACTTTGGTCAGGCTGCAGGAATCGATCAAAAGATTTGCAAAGCTGTCAGCGTCCTGTTCATTGGTAATAAAATAGAATTCTCCTTCCGTGAGTTCACCGCTCCAGGAAACCTCTACCGTGCCGGAAACGGCTCTCCACTCGGTGGCAGAAAGCGTAACAAAGTTGGTGGTACCCCAGACCTTATCTTTTACTTCAGTACCCTTGTAGGCACCGACTACACCTTGCAGCTGAATCTCACTGTCCCACTCTTCGGCCAGCTTGGCATAAGCGGTAAACTGATAGGTGCCGGGACCATAGAAATTTAATTCATTGGTGATGTATTGGCGAACAACGTCCGTTGAATGCGTACGCTCGGAAACGAACAGGCAGCTTTCGCCTTCGTAAGCGCCTTCAAACTCAAAATCGATCAGACCGGCAGTATATTTGACCCAAACCTCATCGTTTTGATCTTCAAATGTACCGTCAATCAAAATTTCGTATTCGCTTGCGGCGAATGCTGTAAGGCCGGTAAAAGAAACGGCGGCCGCGACCATCAGTATGGCCAGGGTGATACTTAGGATTTTTTTCATAATGCTTCTCCTTCATTTTCAAATATTATCACTCCGCGTTCTGCACGGAGAGTAAAACAGGAATTCAGAGGCGACCATTGATCGGTCTCCGGATCATACAGCGTCCCGCTGCCTTTTACGGTTACAGTACGGTCTTCTTCTGCAGTATTGATGCAATAATAAAAGCGTCTGCCGTTCAGTCTATAGGGAGAGACCAGGACGTTTTCTGCTTCAAAGCGAAGGTTCATAGGATAATTGATTTCCCGTATAAGTTCGTCTGCCTGCTGCAGGGAGAGCCGTTCGCCGGGCAGGGCGTTGATAAGCTGCCGAAGCTCTTCGTCCCGGCCGGATTCTTCGTATTGCGGAACCGCATCAATGAAAATCAGCTTTCCGCCGGCTGAAGCAAAAGTTTGAAGGGCGCGGGCTGCGTTTAAAGAAATAAATTCGGTAAACGGTACAAGCAGCGTGTCTGCATGCACCAGTCCGCAGCTAAGGCCGTTTTTCATTTTTGCCTGAAGAAGATGATCTTCGTCTAAAATATGATAGTCCATTTTAGCATGATACAGCAAAAGAGACAGTTCCTCCATGCGGTTTTCGATCGCATCGGTTTCTTCATAAAGATCAATTTCGGGCGCATGGCCGAGCGAAGGCGCGGCAAACCAGCTTTGCATTTGCGCAATAGGATAATAAACGGCGACCGGTGTATCCGGAAGACTGTTGCGCAGCAGCAAGAGCAGACGGCCGACGTAGAGATTCAGTGCGTTATGCTGTGCTGTATCCGTAATAAAATGATATCCGTAAGCGTTATAGTGGGTAATGCCTGCAAACAGTACAAAAGTAGAAAGCCCCATAAATTCCTTAAACGGATTTTCTTTTACTTTTTCGGGATAGTTAACGGGGCAGATTTCCATCATCGTTACATTGTGCCCATTCAGCCTTGCAAGTGATGAAGGGTATTTTGCTGCAAAGGACCAGGAGGTCGCGAAAGCACTGCCGCGTTCCCAGAATTTTTGCGCGTCAGCACAAAGAATATCGCAGCCGGGAATATCCTGCCCGCCGACGACGCGCATGTAATCGGCGTAATAGCCTACGTGATACTTTAACCCTTCTTCTAAAAGAAAATGTCCTGAAGACAGTGTATGATGGGCACTGCACCAGGCAGCGACGATATCAATGTAATTTTCTCTTGCCATATAAGAGAGTGTTTTATAATACCGAATCCTTGTACGGCGGGCTTCTATGGACCTACCGGTAAATAAAAATAAAAGCTTTTCTTCCAAGCGCTCGCCCCAATCACGGAAATAATGCTCCATCAGATCTTTGCCGTAGGGGGCGGGTACGCAGGTAAAGTCTGTTTTACCGCGGGCAAAGGTGAGTACAGCATGGGTAAGGGTGGGCTCGTCGGTAAAAAGCGCGTCAAACAACCCCATATCCATCTGCTTGGCCACAGGCTCCAGTCCGTTGGCAATGGAGCTTTCTACCGCGGCTTTGTCTAAGTGGTTTAAATGTCCTTTTGCCTGGCCTAAGGGCTGCTGTGCCTCTTCTAAGTGAAAAGCGATATAAAAGGCGATCAGCCATCCGTTGGCTTTTGGTGTAAACGATAGGGTGTCCTGCAGAGGTACGATTTCCGTAAGCTTAAAGGAATTACCGGTATAAATGCCGGCAAACAGCCATCCGCCGTTGGTATCAGATTTTTTACATTCTATCGGTTCCCCGGCCTTGCAGGGGAGGGAGATAAAATCGATGCTTTGGGCGAAATATTCAGGATGATCTTTTACGGCATAACCATTTGCCAGACCGCTGGGATAGTAGTAGTCGTCATACATCCATACCCCCAGCCCTTTTTCCTTGGCGTATTGTACGGCATTGCGCAGCTTAGCCGTGTTTTTTTCTTCAAACACCCAGGCTGGATCCAACCAGGTCGTATTTGTTACCACGCCGCCCGCTCCTGAGGCGATTGCCCGGTCTATCTGCACGGCATAATCGTTGGCAGGGTCACAAAGATCATGGTAAATAGGAAAAATACGGTATTTTTTTGGCGGATCAGTTAAAAAGGCCTTCATGGCGCCTTTACTGTTGATTTTATCAAAAAATTTGTTAAGCAGGGCGTTCATCAGTATTCCTCCACTGAAAATAATAAGGAAAAAACACTTAAAAATAATTATACTACCTATCGGCAGTAAAAATTATATCACTGATATTCCTATTAGTAAATGTAGAATAATACAAATTTAATGGACAAAAACACCGTGCCCTGATATAATAAAAAAGGTGGTAAAATATGAGAAATATCGTTTATATCGGCATGCAGAGCGAATGGATAAAAGAATGTGCGGAGCACAGTCATTCTTTTTGGGAAATTACCTATTATACCGAGGGATATGGCGTGAATTATGCCTGGGGAAGGGAATATCCTTTTCATCCCGGTTCGATCATCTGTCATCCTCCCGGCATGATGCACAGGGATCATTCCGAAACCGGATATCGGAATATTTATTTTATGGTGGAGAATTTTGATTTTAATTATTCTTTTCCTATTCATTTTGACGATACTCCGCATAAAGATTTTTTGTATATGCTTCGGCTGCTGTACCATGAGTTTTATTTCAGCGGTGACAGCGGACTTCTGAATGCAATTTTAGGCGTGCTGAACGTATATCTTGCTAAACAAATCGGTGCAGATGGCCGGGATGAGTACGTAGAAAGGATCCGGCAGGATATTACGGAGAATTTTTCAAATGGAAAATATGAGATTCTTGAAAAAGTAAAACAGCTGCCGTTTTCGGTAAATCAGTTCCGGAAGAAATTTGAAGCGGAGGTGGGGATGCCGCCGAAGACATATCTGCAGATGATTCGTATCGCGCATGCAAAGAATTTATTGGTGAACAGTTCAAAAAGCGTGACGGAGGTTGGACAGCTCTGCGGATACGGTGATGCGTATTATTTTTCAAGAATATTCAAAAAATATTGCGGAATGAGTCCGCAGCAATGGCGTATGGAACGGAAAAATGAGGAAAAAAACAACCGTAATGAAATAAAAGAGTTTAATAAGGAGAAAAAATGATGTTGGAATTTAAATATGACACACAGCTGCTGATTGAGGGAAAAAATCTCGATGAAGCAGCGATCAATGCGTATTTTACAGCGCATTTTCATGGAGATTGTCTGTTGGCGGTAGGTGATGAGGAATTGATAAAAATTCATTTTCATACCAATGAACCCTGGAAGGTTCTTGAGTATTGTGCTTCTCTCGGTGAAATCTATGATATCGTTGTAGAGGATATGGACAGACAGTCCAGAGGTTTGCACGGCTAAATCATTA
>ENA-ORNQ01003155-ORNQ01003155.1-human-gut-metagenome-genome-assembly--contig:-NODE-3155-length-10091-cov-2.706058_pt1 | contig 10091 bp, 8 predicted proteins | sample MGYA00242116_ERZ509024 | MGnify/ENA primary metagenome ERZ509024 (study PRJEB26280, sample SAMEA2338697) | human gut metagenome | biome: human gut; feature: human-associated habitat; material: faeces... | reverse complement strand
GACCTGCCGTTCCACTTCTTTTACGACATATTGAACAGAATATAGACGCTGGGGAAGTGTGATTTGCTGACCGCGATAGTGCTTATGTAATAAAATCGTATTTTCAATTCCGATGATTTCGGCGATACACGCATAATCGCCGGCAAGGTCATTTGGTGTAATTTCGCTCGTCTCATCAGAAATTGCTTCTGCTGCATACTCCATTTTTTTCCCTTCCTTGTAATAAATTTTTCTTTTATAGTATATCATGGTCATACTGCCAATTTTCCATAAATTGACCAGCCACATCTTTCTTTTCTAAAGAATGTAAAAAAGAAAAATAATATGGAAGATTGGTTACCTTGAAAAATACAACATAAATTTCCTTGCAAAGAACCATGTATTTTACAAGAATAAGGATATGAAATTTTCTTTCATCTGTGGTGTCCTGACAGTCGACTTTTATTAGGCAAGTGCTAAAAAGGCGAGCAGGGCAAAAAGATAGAGGCACACTGCCAGAATCATTTTCCACAAAGTAGCGCTGCGAAATCCCGGAATTTTTCTGAGAAAACGGATGTCAGCAGGGGTGTCTTCCGGTAAAACGGCATCGAGTTGTTTGTAAATCTGATGACAGTTTAAATATCGTTTTTCGGCAGAAATCTGTGTGCACTTGGTTACAATTTTTCGCAGACGTCTGTCTTTTGGAAGCGCCTCTTTTGGCATTTTTCCGGTTGTCATCTGATTGATGAGTACACCGAGTGCGTAGATGTCGGTCCGAGCGTCGGATTGCGTAAACCCGAACTGCTCCGGTGCAGCGTAGCCGGGTGTTCCAAGAATCTGGGTGTCATTTGTCTGATTTTTCTTTACCTCGCGTAAAATTCCGGGGTCAACCAGATACGCTTTTTTCTCCTCGGAAATAATAACATTGGCGGGGGTGACATCACGGTGAATCATATTGTGCTTGTGAAACCATTGCAAACCTTGGCATAAATCCATTGCATAACGGATTACTTCATCTTTTGAAAATGGACCTTGCAGATAAAGGTGTTCCTCAACGCTTTCCCCACGAATCCATTCTTCATTGATATAAAAGTGTCCTTCTTTTTCGTAGACGGAGTAAATTGTAACAATGGCAGGAGAGGGGGATTGCTGCTGGTACTCATAGAACTGTTTTATGACCGGATACTGCTCCCACGTAATTTCTTTCCGCACAAAGTAGAAACCGTCCTGCTCTACAAGTTCGGTAAGTCGGTCCGGCGAGGTATTCAATTTTGCAAGAATTGTCTCTTTTGTTTCCATAAAAAACTCCCTATTGTCGTATTTGTATTATTTTATTTAGCTCTTGTATTATCTCATAATTTGCAGGAACACGTCAATCAATGATTGCAAAAATCGAGTGTAAATGGTTTAATTAGTTCAGATGATAAATGAGGTATGTGAAATGAAAAATAATTATAAAATGACAATGTATGCCTGCCGTTATGGTTTATGCCATCGGTGGCGGTTTGATTGAAGTTTTGATTAGTCCGGTTCTTGAGGCGTGTCCGACGGATAATAAAGAATCAGCCATGAGTTTGTTACATTCATTTTACTGTTGGGGATGTACCGGTGTTGTTTTGTTGTCCACACTTTTTTTTGCTGTGTTTGGAACATCGCATTGGAAGATTCTTGCCCTAATCTGGGTGATTTTGCCGGCAGCTAATTTAATTTTGTTTACGAAAGTTCCTATTTACAGCCTTCATGAAGAAGGGGAGAGTGGGATGTCAATTTCTGAACTGTTTCGAGTAAAGGTGTTTTGGCTTTTGATGGCGATGATGCTCTGCGCCGGTGCGTCGGAACAGGCAGTGAGCCAGTGGGCATCCACATTTGCTGAAAAAGGACTTCATATCCAGAAGACAGTGGGGGATTTGGTCGGACCGATGATGTTTTCTGTTTTGATGGGATTGTCGCGTTTGATTTATGGAAAGTAAGGCATCGGCAGCTATAAAAAGAGGAGGGACGGTCCTGTTTGCAATGCTTGCACTTGCCGGAGACTTAGGATGCTCCGGAGGACCGACCCTCGTTGGATTTGTTTCCAGTGCGTTTTCTAGTAATCTGCGCTTGGGAATATTAACTGCTATTGTTTTTCCAGTATTATTACTTGCCGGATTATGTACTTTTTCACGGTTAGTCGTTAAAAATGTTGATTAACTCAGAGAATGTGTCTGTGATTCCCTGAACGGATTCTTCAATGTTATTGTAAATGGCAGCGGACTGTTCGGCTAAATCCTGCATGCTGTTTGCAACAACGGCAAATCCGGCACCAGCTTCACCATTTCTGGCAGCTTCAATACTTGCATTCAGAGAAAGCATACGCTGTTTGCTGGAAATTGCTTTCAACTGGCTGGTGTCCTTGTTAATAACATCGACAAAGGAGGCAGATTCCTGCGTTTTTTTCTGCAATGCATGAAGCATGGAAGTATTTGTGTATTTGTAGTATTCCAAATTGACTAACTGGTTTACAATTAATTCTAAAAGATTGGTGGCAGCTCGGACTTTTTCCTCAGAACTGATTGTCACTTTATTAAGTGCGGCGATATACTCGTCCTCATCAATGCCAAGTTCTTTTGCTGTTTTGCGGAAAGATTCCTCATCCGGGGTTTCCGGAAGAATCTGTCCTCCGATAATTGCGCCCACTTTTTCATCGCCTACTTTAATATCGACTGAGAAGTCCATAAGTCCTGCATGGCAGAAGTAAGTTCCACTGCCTTCGTTGTCACACTTGACACAGCGACGGTTTCCTTCTTTTGAACCACGTGTGTACTTCATGCAGAAATCAGTAAAATTGCTGCCCTCTGTTAAATATTGTCCGTCATTTCCGACAGCAATTGCAGCAAGGCCGGTAGCGTCGGAAAAATTGTCCTGAATTTTTTGCAGTTTGGATATGTCCATAAATTCTTTAAGTTCCATAAAAACCATTCCCTTCATTTCATTACTTTAAAAATTTATATATATTTTACCACAAAAAACACATTTCGGCAAAAAAAAATTCTAACTATAGACTATTTCTTATTTGTGTACTATAATTTGTTTGTTAAATTGTGGAAGAATTGGGGAGAATACCAAGGTGAAATCGAAGAAATCGACAGGAGAACTGTTACATGAAATTGCGACGACGAAACAGGATTTTGAGTCGTTTGCCAATGAAAACAAGGATGAGTTTGACGAGTTTGACAGCAGAGACTATTTGAATCGTCTTTTGAACACGAAAAATTTACAGCCCACGGATATTATCAGGCGGAGTGGTTTGGAACGCTCTTATGTGTACCATATTTTAAATGGTGAGCGGAAAAATCCGTCGCAGGGCAAAGTGATAGCACTCTGCATTGCATTTGAACTTACCGTGGAGCAGACGCAGAGGCTGCTTCGGTCATGGAAACTGCCGGTTCTGTATCCGCGTAATCAGCGGGACAGCATTATTTTATACGGAATCAGCAGAAAAATGAGCGTTATGGAAATTAATGAGCATTTGCTGAATTTGAATTTTGAATTATTGGAATAAAGGAGAATAAAAAGATGGAGCGATACGAACTTGCAAAAAATCGTATTATGGAACTGGAGACGGAGATTGACGGCGCATTTGGCGATTATATCAAGGAAGCGGCACATTTATTTGTGACGGTTTTTCATGTAATGGATGGTACAGAAGACGCAAAACAGCGAAAAGAATGGATAGGCAATCTTTACGAAGAAATAGCGGGGGATAATTATGAAACTTCGTACGCAAATCCGGCATATTGTGTTAAGAAATTCGGTGAAAAGACCGGACAGTATTTGTGCTGGTTTTATGCCAGATTCCGTGACAGTATTGTAGCGGCGTTTGAAGAGGACGAAGAAGAAGTAACAAGATGCATGGAGTTGTTTTTGCAGGTGGTTTCTGTATTATCTTTGGAGGAGGAAACCGAGCGCTACCTGAAAGAGACAATTTACTACGATGTTCATGATTATGCAGAGGACCGCATTGAGAAAAACATTCATGATTTGCTTTGCCCGGAGGAAACTCTGATTTACAATATTGTGATGAAAAGTGATTTTGCAAATACCGATTATTTGTACCGCTATGGGGAATACGTTACGGAGAATGAAATTCGGATGGCGGAGTTCTTAGGGAAAATGCCAATCGAAAAACTTTCAGCCATGGCGTCTACTTATACGGAAGGCTATCGCAAGGGCTTTGAAATTGCGGGGATTGATTTGATGAAGAAAAAGACCGTGCAGATTCGTTATCATATTGGTTTTGAGCCAATGGTAAGACAGGCGGTTTTACAGTTTGAAAAAATGGGATTAAAGCCGGTATTTACAAGAAAGACAAATACGCAGGCTGTTGGTGTTGTCAGCACATCGCCGAATAAACAGTATCAGTATGATCATCGTTTTGACGATGCTTTGTATCTGAATCATGCACTGGTGCAGGAAAGATTAAAAATCTCTGAGAAAGTATTTGAATCGTATCGGGAAGAGGCTTCTTTGTATGCCGGACCGGCAGTGATTGAAGTGTTTGGGGAGAAATTATTTTCTCCGAAAGTGAAAAAGGAAAGTCCGGCGTATAAAAAAGAGCAGGAGGAACTTTCGGTTTCTTACCGCAGAGATTATTCTTTGCTCCAAAACCGGTATATTCCTCAAGACTCTTACAGCTTCACGATTATCGCCTATCCGATTCCGGAAATTGGTGAGGATTTCGAAGATATTTTTGAGGAAACAGTAAAGGTCAATACACTGGACATGGAAGAATACAAACAAATTCAGCAGCACTTAATTGATGCACTGGATTTGGGCGAAAAAGTTCATGTGACAGGACGAGGTAAAAACCACACGGATATTTGGATTCGTCTGCACGAATTGACGGAGCCTGCGAAACAGACGAATTTTGAAAATTGTCTGGCAGATGTTAATATTCCGGTTGGTGAGGTGTTTACTTCTCCGAAACTGACGGGAACGAATGGCGTGCTTCATGTGACACAGGTTTATCTAAATGAACTGCGTTATGAAAATCTGGAATTTTCCTTTACGGATGGTATGGTTACCTCTTATTCCTGCTCCAATTATGAAAAGGAAGAGGAAGGAAGAAAATATATCAAGGAAAATATTCTTCATAACCGTGAGACACTGCCAATTGGCGAGTTTGCCATTGGTACGAATACGACAGCCTATGTGATGGGAAGAAAGTTTGGCATTGAGGCAAAACTGCCGATTTTGATTGCAGAAAAGACAGGACCGCATTTTGCTCTTGGTGATACCTGTTATTCTATGAGTGAAGATGTGGTTTTGCACAACCCGGACGGAAAAGAAATTATTGCAAAAGAAAACGAGTGCTCGGCTCTCAGAAATACGGATATTTCCAAGGCATATTTTAACTGCCACACAGATGTTACGATTCCGTATGATGAACTTGGTGATATAATTGTCTTTACAAAAACGGGTAAAACCGTTACACTGATAAGGAATGGACGGTTTGTTCTTCCGGGAACAGAACGTCTGAATGAAGTTTTAGATTAAAATGAATGAATGCAGGAGGAATTGCAAGATGGCAAAAGTAGGTATCTTAATGGGAAGTGATTCAGACCTTCCGGTTATGAAAAAAGCAGCAGATATGCTTGAGAAATTTGGAATTGAATATGAGATGACGATTATTTCGGCTCATAGAGAACCGGATATTTTCTTTGATTGGGCAAAAGGCGCTGAGGACAGGGGAATTAAGGTTATAATTGCAGGAGCGGGAAAAGCCGCTCATTTACCGGGTATGTGTGCGGCGTTATTTGACCTTCCGGTTATTGGTATCCCGATTCATACAAAGAGCCTTGGCGGTGTCGACAGTTTGTATTCGATTGTACAGATGCCATCCGGTATTCCGGTTGCTACTGTCGCTATCGATGGAGCAGCAAATGCCGCTATTTTAGCAGCTAAAATGCTTTCGATTTCGGATAAAGACTTGCGGGCTAAGTTAAAAGATTATAAGAAAGAAATGAAAGATGGCGTTATGGCAAAGGCAGAGAAACTGGATAAACTTGGCTATGACAAATATATTGAGCAGATGTAGGAAAAACTCAAAAATATTATAACAACAGCAAAAGAATATAATAGATTATTAGAAATAAAGAAATCAATTTGTAGGAGACTATAACGTGAAGCGTTATCCCGTCTCTCACAAATTGATTTCTTTTTTCCATCATCTCGCCATCAGCAGTCGGTCAAGTGCCATCAGCAAATAGTCGGTGTAGCCGGCTTTTTTTATGTCCTGCATAGCAAGGAGAGGAACTTTGCCAAGCGTTTTTCCCTGATAGGAATAAGTGATAAATCCCACGGCAGTTCCCTTTTTGATTGGAGCCTTTAATTCCTGATATGTTATCTTCTTCTCGATTTTATTTTTTTCATAAGCAGCGGTAAAAGTATGTGAAAATGATTTTTTTGGATACACCGTTAATTTTTCAGGGATTCCACCACGGACAGAAGGATAGTCAAACTTCATGCCGGAATAATCGTCCTGATAGAGAGAACAGTTGGCAAATCCATAATCTAATAATGCCTGGGCTTCTGAAAAACGGACTTTATGGTCCGGTGCAGCCATTACAACAGCAATCAGATTTAATCCATTTCGCTTTGCTGTTGCGCTGAGACAGTATTTTGCTTTGCTGGTTGATCCGGTTTTTAATCCTGTTATTCCATCATAAAAACGTACAAGTTTGTTCGTATTTGTTAAACCAAACTGCGATTCACCCTTTTTGGTTTTGTGGATAATTGTGTCCATCCATACGGTTGAATATTTGGAAATGCCGGGATGTTTCATAATTAACTCGCGGGACATAAGACCTACGTCATAGGCACTGGAAAAATGCCCGGATTTGATATCGTCATCGAGACCGGTACAGTTTTTGAATTGTGTGTGTTTCATGCCAAGTTCTTTTGCTTTTTCATTCATTTTCTTTACAAAATTTGGCTCTGAACCGGCAATTTTTTCTGCCATGGCAACAGCGGCATCATTTGCGCTGGCGATGCTGATGCATTTAATCATGGTGTCTACTGTCTGGGTTTCATTTGGTTCTAAAAATACTTGTGAGCCACCCATGCTGGCAGCATATTCGCTTACACTGACAGAATCGGTGAGTTGAATTTTTCCTTCTTCCAAAGCTTCCATAATCAAGGTCAACGTCATAATCTTTGTGATGCTGGCTGGTACAAGCTCGGTATCCTTATTTTTTTCCAGAATGATTTCTCCGGAATTTCCTTCAATCAAAACAGCCGCTTTGGCAGTAAGATTTACAGCTTGACCACTGGAAGATTCGGCGTTCCCGGCAGGAGCTTTAGACTGGGCATAGGAAAATGGAGCCGCAAAAAATAGTGATAAAACTGCCAATATAAAAATTCCCAAAAGTTGTTTCATGTTGTTTTTTCATCCTGTCTTCAAAGAATCTGTTACATCCTATGGCGTGGAAGGAAAAAATATGACTATAGTTTGAAACTATATAAAAGCGCTGGTTTTCGGTATTATACAAACAAAATATGAGAGGTTATAATGAATTTAAATTCTAGGATAAAAAAATGATTTGAAGGAGGATATTATGAAAACAGCCGTTATTGGATTCCCAAGGATTGGGGCATTGCGTGAATTAAAATTTTCATCGGAAAAATATTTCCGGAATGAAATTACAGAAGAAGAATTGTTAGAAACAGGGAGAACCTTGCGAAAAACACACTGGAAAATACAAAAAGAGGCAGGAATTGATTTTATTTCCTGCAATGATTTTTCCTATTATGATGGTATCTTGGATGCCGCTGTTATGTGCGGAATTATCCCAAAGCGTTATCAGGAGTTGAATTTGTCGGAGCTTGACACATATTTTGCTATGGCACGTGGCTATCAGGGGGAAGCGGGAGATGTAAAAGCACTGGCGATGAAAAAATGGTTTAATACAAATTACCATTATATTGTTCCGGAGGTTGAGGATGATACAGTTATTTCTTTCTCCGGGAAAAAACTTTTAAGTGAGTTTGAGGAAGCAAAAGAACTTGGAATTTCGGTAAAACCGGTTGTGCCGGGAGCATATACGTTATTGAAATTATGCCGTTATACCGGTACAAAAACGGCGGAGGATTTTGCCGATGATGTCATTTTGGCATATAAGGAATTGCTGAAACTTTGCGATAAAAATGAGGTTTCGTGGATTCAGTTCGATGAGCCGTCCTTGGTTTTTGATATGACAGAACAGGATTTAGCACTGTTTCGTATGCTTTATTCTGAAATTCTGCCATCGGCACAGTCCTGTCAGGTATTGGTACAGACCTATTTTGGTGATGTCCGTGATGTATATCAGGATTTGATTCAATTGCCGTTTGCAGGAGTTGGTCTGGACTTTGTAGAAGGAAAACAGACGAAAAAATTGATTGAACAGTATGGATTTCCAAAGGATAAAATATTGTTTGCCGGATTTGTTAATGGTAAAAATATTTGGAAAAATCATTATAAAGAAACACTTCAGGCACTGCAAGAGTTGAAGGAAAAAGGGATTCACACGGTGTTGTCGACTTCATGTTCTTTACTTCATGTTCCTTACACAATAGAACAGGAGAAAGAATTGTCCGATGAATATAAAAAGCACTTTGCTTTTGCAAAAGAAAAATTATCGGAACTGCGTGATTTAAAGGCACTTGCAGAGAATGAGAACTTTTTAGATTCTGTTTTGTTAAAGGCAAATGAAAGTCTGTTTTTGGCAGGAAGAGACTGCGTAAAGGCAGAAGTGAAAAATCGCCTAAAACAAGTGAAGGATGAAGATTATGTGAGAACGCCTGCGAGAAAGGAACGTCAGAAGAGACAGAAAGAGGTTCTCGGTCTTCCGATTTTCCCAACGACAACAATTGGTTCTTTCCCGCAGACCAAAGATGTAAAAGCAAACCGTTCGGCTTACCGTAGAGGTGAGAAAACGAAAGAAGAATATGTAGCATTTAACCGTGAAAAAATTTCAGAATGTATTCGCTGGCAGGAAGAGATTGGATTGGATGTACTTGTCCATGGTGAATATGAAAGAAATGACATGGTGGAATACTTTGGGGAGTCTTTAGGGGGATTTTTGTTTACCAAACTCGGATGGGTGCAGTCATACGGCACACGCTGTGTAAAACCGCCGATTATCTGGGGCGATGTGTACCGCGACAAACCGATAACCGTGGACTGGTCCGTATTTGCACAGTCACAGACCGATAAAATTATGAAAGGAATGTTGACCGGACCTGTTACGATTTTAAATTGGTCCTTCCCTAGAGAAGATATTTCCATCGAAGAATCCATGATGCAGATTGCCTTTGTAATTCGGGATGAAGTGCTTGATTTGGAGAAGAATGGTATTCGTATGATTCAGATTGATGAGGCAGCTCTTCGTGAAAAACTGCCGCTTCGCAAATCGGATTGGTACTCGGAATATCTGGATTTTGCAATCCCTGCTTTTCGTCTCACGCACAGCGGTGTAAAACCGGAAACACAGATTCATACACATATGTGCTATAGTGAGTTTAATGATATTATCAAGGCAATTGACGATATGGATGCGGACGTGATTACATTTGAGGCATCCCGGTCAGACTTGCAGATTTTGGATGCTCTCCGTGACAATCATTTTGAAACAGAGGTTGGACCGGGCGTATACGATATCCATTCAGCACGTGTACCGTCAGTCGAAGAAATTGTGACAGCATTAAAAGGAATGCTTGAAAAGATTGAGCCGGATAAACTCTGGGTAAATCCGGATTGTGGTTTGAAAACCAGAGGTGTCAAAGAAACAGATGCCAGCCTGCGGAACATGGTAGCCGCTGCGAAAGAGATACGATAAAAATATAAAAGAAATTCAATTCGTGTCGAGACAGGATAACGCTTCGCGTTATAGTCTCTCACGAATTGAATTTCTTTTTAACTAAGCACTAATATCGTTTGTTACATATAATTTTGAAACTTGATTGTTAGAAAAACTGGGACAAATATTTGCTGCCAGTTTTTTGTTGTTTGTGTTAAGCGTTCGCTGTCAGTTTCTTTGGGTTCCGGTAATTCCGTAGAAAAACTTTGTGACTCGTGGGTTTTGAGTACGTCG
>ENA-ORNQ01003148-ORNQ01003148.1-human-gut-metagenome-genome-assembly--contig:-NODE-3148-length-10110-cov-2.680855_pt1 | contig 10110 bp, 7 predicted proteins | sample MGYA00242116_ERZ509024 | MGnify/ENA primary metagenome ERZ509024 (study PRJEB26280, sample SAMEA2338697) | human gut metagenome | biome: human gut; feature: human-associated habitat; material: faeces... | reverse complement strand
TCTTGGCGTCGCCGTGATTCTGGAACAGGGACACGGGAACCTTGCAGCTGACGGGGCCGTGGAGCGCCTTGCGCAGCATGGCGGCATTCCAGTCACGGGGCATGCACATACGAACCTTCCGGGCATGGAAAATTTCCTTCATGCCGACGGTGATGCACCAGTCGGGAATGGCGTCCAGATCGGCGCCCGCGTTCATGAACGCGTTGATGGTCTTGGTCTCCCGTGCCAGCTTCAGCACACGGGTGGGGCGCTGGAGGAATTCCTCGTCCGTGCACACCTCACCGGGTTCCGGCGGCTCATTGAAGGCGATATGTCCCGTGATGCCGACGCCGCCCCAGCACATATCCAGCTTGCCCAGCTTCCGGATGGTCTCCCAGATGCGGCCTTCGTTGCCCGGCTCGGGGAAAATTCTCTGCTCCTCCGGCATGAGCAGCTCGGGGTCTACCAGGCCGTAGAAGATCCGGTCCATGCCGCCGCGGAAAGACAGCGGGTCGGTCTTGGGCAGATACTGCTTGTTCTCATCCAGATATTCGTCCATGTTGATGAACCAGCAGTTCTTCAGGCTGACCCGGTGCTTGTTGATAAGCTCCACCAGCCGGGCGTAGGGGCCAAGAGGGCCATAGGGAACGATCATAACGGTCTTTTCGCCCTTGGCGTTGTTCTCCTGAATCAGCTCCAGAACCTCGATCGCCATTTTCCAATAAAGGTCCACCTCTGTCTCGCACAGCTCAACTTTGATGTTGCTGCCCTTGCCCAGCTCGGCGGCGGGAATCGTGCGGTAGTCTGCCATATTGTAACCTCCCAAAATTTATTTTTGAGCATATTGCCCATTTGCTGTTTTTATTGTAGCTGTGTTTTTGCTGTTTTGCAATATATGCAATCTACACTTTCCTTTATCGAATGCACGAATTACAGGGCTATCCAGCGCTCCTGACGGGCGGATTCCAGACAGGCGTCCACGAACCGATTGCCCATAACGCCGTCTTCAAAGGTGGCATAGGGCACTTTTTCTCTGGCGTAGGCTTCCCCGTTCAGGGAGTCATAGAACGCCTGCATGGCATTCGTAAGCGCATCCATCCAGCCGGGGGTGTGTCCGGCGGGGAGATGAATGTAGGGGTGTACCTCGGGCAGAGCCGTGTTCCTGTCCACATAGACGCTCTCGTTGCCCCGCTCCCGCTGGCCTACCCATAGCCGGTCGCATTGCTCCATGTGCCACGCAAACTCTTTTTCATCCCCGCTGACGGAAACCCGCAGGTCGTTCTTGTGTCCCAGCATACATTTGGAGAACAGAGCGCTGCCGGGGGTGCCGTCGGCAAACTCCACCATGACGGAGGTGGTGTCGTCGCTGCGCACCACGATCTCCCGCCCCGTTTCCGGGTCAATACGGATGGGATGGTGGGTGTACATTTTCGCGTACACCTTGGAAATGGGGCATCCCATGACAAAGCCTGCCGTATCCGCCCAGTGTACGCCGATGTCCAGCAGCGCACGGGCGGGCGAGGTCTCCGGAATCCGACGGGGGGTGTAGTCGGTCTTCCGCGCCACAGACTCCTGCAAATACTGTCCCCCCACATACAGCGGCCGGCCTGCCTGTCCCCGCTGAAGCCGCGCCCGCATTTCCAGCACCGCACCGTTCATCCGGCACTGGTAATTGATGGCATGGGCAATTCCGGCTGCCTTTGCCGCCGCCAGCACTTCCTCCGCCCCGGCGGTGGTCAGGCTCATGGGCTTTTCCGCGTACAGGTGCTTCCCCGCCCTGATGGCCGCCAGATTGATCTCGTCATGGAGGGCGTTGGGCGTGCAGTTATGGATCACCTGAATCTGCGGGTCCGCCACAGCCTCCTGCCAGCAGTCCGTCACCACGTCCGCGTCATAGTTTTCCTTCACCAGCGGAATGTCCTGTGCCTTGTGTACCACAATGGTGCGCACATGGACATTGGGCAGCCGCCGCAGAGCGTCATAATGGAGCTTTCCCACAAACCCCAGTCCGATGATGGCCACGTTCCATTTTTTCATTTCATTCCCTCCTGTTATTTTGTTTCCTGCCTACAGTATAATCAAAAATGCCGCCGACCCACATATACCTTTCTTACGCATTTTTTCATACTTTTCACAAAATCTTGCAAAGTGCAGCCTTTCACGCTATACTGGTTACACAAATCCCATCACTTTTCAGGAGGACATTTTATGAACCTGTACACCCTTCACAACGACACTCTGACCGTGACCCTCGACGCCTGCGGTGCCGTTCTGCACAGCATCGTCAAGGACGGCGCCGAATACCTCTGGCAGGGCAACGCCAAATACTGGGCGCGGCGGGACGCCAACCTGTTCCCCTACGTCGGCCGCCTGACCGACGGGCAGTACCTGCTGGACGGGAAGACCTACCATCCACGGCTTCTGCATCGGCACGGACTTTGCCGTGACCGAACAAACCGAGTCTTCCATCCGCTTCACCCTGAGAAGCAACGAGAAGACCCTTTCCATGTACCCCTTCCATTTTACCTTCCACGTATGCTACACCCTCCGGGGAAATCAGATCCGCAAGACCTGTCTGGTGGAAAACCGGGATTCCCGGGAGATGTACTTCGGCATCGGCGGGCACCCCGGCTTCAATGTTCCCCTGAACGGCGAGGGTTCCTTCGAGGACTGGGAGCTGGACTTTGCCGAGCCATGCCAGCCCGTGCGGGTGGATATGGACCCCGCCAATTACCGGCTTGCCGGCACCGAATCTCCCTATCCTCTGAAAAACGGCCGCACGATCCCCCTGACCCATGCGCTGTTTGATCTGGACGCGGTGGTGCTGGGCAATGTCAGCCGCGAATTGACCCTGCGCTCCAGCAAGTCTTCCCGCAGCGTCACGGTGTCCTTCCCGGACATGCCCTTCGTCGGATTGTGGCACGCGCCCAAAACCGATGCCCCCTACGTCTGCATTGAGCCGTGGGTGAGTCTCCCCTCTCACAGCGCCTTCGTGGAGGACTTCGCCAAGCAGGCGCACATGATCCACCTGCCCGCAGGCGAAACCTACCGCAATGAAATGACCATCACGCTGGAATGACCGATTGGGGCCGTATTTATGAAATATAAAACCCGCTTTCTTCTGTTTTTCGTGGCCATGGCGCTGTTCCACCTTGCGTCCAATTTCGCGCACCCCGTAACGCCCACCATCATTCAGGAGCTGGGTCTGCCGGACTATATGTTCGGGCTGATGCTGGCGGTCATGATGATCGCCAATTTCGCCCTGTCCCCCTCCTGGGGCAATATCAACCGGTTCATTTCCTCCCGCCAGTCCCTGCTCATCTGCTGCGTCGGCTACGCCCTGGCGCAGCTGGGGTTCGCCTATTCCACCACGCAGGCGGGCATTCTCTTTGTGCGGCTTCTGGCAGGCGTGTTCATCGGCGGCGTGTTCGTCAGTATGCTGACCTATGTGGTCAACGTCGCGGAGCCTAAGGACATGGCAAAATACCTGACCTACAGCGCCACCCTCCATTCGGTGTTCGGCGCCTTCGGCTACCTGATCGGCGGCGTGGTTGGGGAATTTTCCATCCGTGCCACCTTCCTGCTGCAAGCAGCTACTTTGTTCGTCTGCGGCATCATGTTCCGGCTGTGCTGTGTGCCGGACGCGGAACGCACCGAAAAGGTGTCCATCAAAGAGCTGGCCGCCAAAAGCAACCCCTTCGACTCCTTCCGGGACGGCAAATATTTCATGAATACCGCCTTTGTCCTTCTGTTTCTGGTGAATATTCTCATCAATCTGGGAAATACCTGCTTCGATCAGGTGTTCAACTATTACCTGAAAGACCAGCTGGGGCTGACCTCCGCCTATAACGGCATCATCAAGGCCGTGGTGGGCTTCATCTCCTTCCTGTTCAACATGACACTGTGCCTGTGGATCATCCGCAAGGCCGACACCGGAAAATCCACGGTGGTGCTGGTGGCCGTCTGCACGCTGGCCTCGCTGGGGACTGTCTTCGCGCCGCAGATTTCCGTTTTCCTCTCCTGCGGCATCGCGCTGTACGCCGGGTATTCCGTCAGCGTCCCCGTTTTGCAGGACATGGTGGCCACGCGGGCAGACCCTGCCCAGAAAAATCTGGTCATGGGCTTCTACAACGCGACCAAATCCCTTGGCAGCATCATCGGTTCCCTGCTGGCGGGATTCCTGTACGCCATCCACGTCAAGCTGCCTTTTGTCCTGATCGCGGTGGTTTACGCCCTGTCCGTCGCCGCTGCGGCGGGGTATCTGGTATACTGCCGGGTCGGCGAGCAGGTCAAGTGCTGAGAAAACCATCCCCGAATGTCTCCCCTTTTTCAGGGGAGACATTCTTTATTTCTTAAGAAATGGTATATATACCATTTTCTTCTTGCTTTCCGCCGCCGCTTCCTGTATAATGGTCTTACATCAATCCCCCACGGGGAAGGAAAGGAAGGATAACACATGAAAACCCACTTGAGAAGACTGCTGATGTGCTGTCTTCTGCTGCTCATCCTCCCGATGGCTGCCTTTGCGGAGGAAAACGAATTGCCTGTGGAATGGGTTCGCTATGGCCACGGCCTGCCGAACCCCGCGTCTGTGGACGCCCATGGGCTGACCGAAGAAGCCATTACCCTTGAGGGCGTCGCCTATGCGCCCAAGCTGGAAAACGGCCGTGTCTACGTCCGTCTGGAAGACCTTGCCGCCGCCAAGCTGGTGCGGGAAAACGGCGACGCGCTCCAGACGCTGGGTCTGGCCGTGTCCGATCTGCAAATCGAAAACGGGCAGCTGAAAGCCCCGGGCAAGGAGGAAGCCCTCGCCCAGTTCCTCAGCACCGCCGGTGTCGGGGTCTCGCTGAACGATTCCTTTACGCTGGCAAACGCCGGGGAAGGAAAGCTCATCGTCCGCATTGCGGGCTTTGCGGCGAAGGACAGCACTGACGCCGCTCCCGCAGCCGGTGACGGTGAGGTGGCGGTTGAAGCAAAGGGCGCGAGCCATCTGGATCCCTACGAGGATTCCACCATCCCACGCCCCTCGGTAACAACGGTTCACGTATACTATGTGGGCGCCACGTCCTATCCGGTCGACTCGGCCGCTCCGGGAGATAATCAGGAGCAGTCTCCCCTTCGCCGGGTCACGGTTTCGACCTTCCTCATTGGCGTTGCCTACAGCCAGGAGGATCTTGACAACGGCGTGAGCTATTATCTGACGCTGGATAGTGAAGACCCCAGCAGTGCGCTGAGCTTTGACATTAGGGACGAAAACCATACTTCGCTCACCCCCGGAACGACCTACAAAGCACTGGATGCCGCCGAGAAGTCCACGAACGCTGCGTACAGTGATACCTCAATGAACGTGGCGGGGCACAGCGAAGAAGCGGGCAAGATGTTCCCCACCATCCGCCTTTCCTCGGATCCCGACGGAAAGGACATCGTCAAGAACATCCGCTTCGAGAACAAGACCCCGGAGGGTACGGAATTTGTGGAGCAGGGCGAGAACGGCCATACCCCCACCGGAAATCCGCCGGCGGGCTATCATCACGACCAGAATCGGGACAAAGGGCGTGCCACCGCCTACGCGCCGGACAGCATCACCACGGTCACGACGAACCCGGGCGACCCCACGGACGTCGTCATCGAGATTCGGGACGTGGTCTATGTAGGCGATCTGAAGCCCTCCGCCTGGTAAGCGCCGCCAGCCGAAGACGATTTATTCAGAGGTTCCATAGTATAAAAAGCCGCCCCGCCGGGCGGCTTTTTCCTGTTCCGAAAAAAAATTTTCCCCAAAATGTGACGTTTGTGTGGTAAAAACTTATTATCAGGGTGAAGGACAAAAAGGAAGGAAGTGACCCTCAAATGGAAGACGCAAAAATCCTCGACCTGTATTTTGCCCGGGACGAGGTCGCCATAAGGGAAACGGATACAGCCTACGGCAAACGGCTGCACACACTGGCAAAGAATATCCTGCAAAACCGGGAGGATGCCGAGGAAAGCGTCAACGACACCTATGCCGAAGTCTGGAAAAGCATCCCGCCCCGGCGTCCCAAATATTTCTTTGCGTTTCTGGCCTCGATCTGCCGTCACCTCTCCCTGAACCGCGTGGACTGGAAGCAGGCCGCCAAACGCCGCGCCCAGGTCGTTCCCCTCACCGAAGAAATGGAAAACTGCATCCCAGATACCGTTCACGAGCGGCAGATGGAGGCAAAGGAGCTGGGCAGGCTGCTGGACTTATTTCTGGAAAGTCTGCCAAAGGACAGTCGCCTGATTTTCCTGCGGCGGTACTGGTATGTTGACTCCGTCCCCGAGATCGCCGCCCGATACGGCATGACGGAAAGCAAGGTCAAAATGCAGCTGAGCCGGACGAAGGAAAAGCTCCGCTCATTTCTGGAACAGGAGGGAATTTACGTATGAACGGACAGGAAATCTTTTTGGGGCTGAGCTACATCAGCCGGAAGTACATTGAAGAAGCGGAGACGGAAACCGTCTCCGGCGGCGCCGGCAAAGCCCACCGCATCCGCAGGCCCTTTCTGCTGGCGGCGGTAATCGCCCTTCTGCTGCTTCTGGTGGGGTGCGCGGCGGTCTACGTTCTCAGAATGCAGAGCCTGAAAGTGGGGGAGTTCAGCTTCTACATTCCCACGGAGTATGACGAGAACGGCGAAGCCATTCCCATGGCGAGCCATGAGCCGATCACATTGCTTTCCCGGCAGGGAACCAATATGGAAGCGCTCAAAGAATGGATAGCCTTCAAGAACTCATACGATCAGGATTCGACGGTCATGATTGAGTCGGATTTGGCCATGAAATCCGGTCATCCATGGGACATCCCGGAAAACTATTACTTCACCTACGACTGCTACAGCCCGGAAATGGTGGACAAACTGAACGAAATCGTGGAAAAATACGATTTGAAGCTGCTGTCCACCATCATTCAACTGGATCGGTATGAAGGGAGCGTTCCGCTCGATTCTCTCGGCCTGACTGGGCTAACCTACGATGAACCCAATGTTCAGGTGGCATACGAGGGCGGCAGCTTTCATCTGGAGGGCACCTTCCACATGGATATGCGCATCACCGGGGATTTTGGAGACTGGAAATGGGAGAAAAGCTGGGTATCCGTCCGGTATTCTTTGAAAGACTATTTTGACCCCAGCACCGGCGCCATGCTGGAATCCAAGGACTATGACGAGTGGGACTATACCCGCCGGGACGGGAAAACGGTTTTGCTGGTGCTGAACGAGGACACCGCCGAGATTTTCGCGGACTTGCCGGACGCGTTCATCACGATCGACCTGGATTCCAAAATACTGGTGGACGGCAAGGAGGTCCCGATGACCCGGGCGGCGCTGGAACAGCTTGCGGAGCTGTTTGACCTGTCCATCCAGCCCCACCCCACGACCATGGAGCAGGTGGAGAAATACAAGGCGGACGCCAAGGCTGCCTACGAAGCGGAAAGAGCGGCTGAACGTGCCGAACAAGAGGCCATATGCACCATGGGCTATCAGGAATACGTGAACTACCGGCTGGGAGAAGATGGGGCGGAATGGCAGTCCTATATTCTGTACGACCTGAACGGCGACGGCGTTGAGGAACTAATTATTGAAGGCTTGGATATCCTTTCCATGAAGGACGGAGAATCCTACCGCTATTTTGACATGAACGGAGCCACCGGGTCTAGTATCAGGGGATTTGCTCCGTGTGAAAAAGGCGTTTTTGAGATGTATACGGATGAAATTTTCCGGATGTGCCAATACAATTACTATCGGGCAAATCCGGAAAGCGCGGAATTCCTGACCGGTGTTGTCTACGATACGAAGACGGACAAGTGGTACAGAAGTCTGGACGGCGGTACCAAAAACACACAGCCCATCTCGGAAGCGGAAGCCAGAGGCATCATGGACGCCCATCCACAGGAGGAAATACAGTGGATTCCGCTGGTGAAATTTGGACAGCCCTATACTTTTGTTGCCTACTCTGACCCCTACGCGGCGTATATTGCGAATATTCTGGATCGCTTCAGCAATGGGGAAGACTTTACGTACACCCTCATGGATCTGAACGGAGACGGTGTTCAGGAACTGATTATCAAAATGCCGGACGCACAGAATATGGGGATTTACACGATCCTGAATGGGGAGATAAAAGATTACGCATTCGGCGTCACCTACATCTGCGAGGGCAACATTTTGGAAGAGTGCGAAATATGGGATGATACCGGGCGCAGATACTATGGTTTCTACCGCTGCGGCGCGGAAGAGGCCGAGTTCATTGAAAAAGTCGTCCGCGACCCATACACCCTGTATTGGGGTCACGCGTTTGCCGGACAGGATGGAAAAACCATACGGGAAGATCAGGCTTGGGAGATCATCAATTCATATAAGCACATCGATCTGACCATGAAATCCTTCACGGAATACCCCCTGCGGTGACGCAAAAAGAGCTGACTGGCAAATGGGGTACAGTTCAAATCCGCTATGCCTATATCATTGAATGCAAGCACTCCTTGCCTCTCCCTATGGGAGCGGTAGCTGAGCGAAGTAAACTGTACCCGCATATTGGCATGAGAAATGGAGCGCATCTGTATCGATGCGCTCCATTCGCTGTTTTACGGCCACCCATGAAAGCCGGGGCGGATGGCCTTTTTCATTCGTATTCCTTATGATATTTCCGCTGTGCCCTCACCCATCTGCCGTTCATGCGGTAGAAGGGGGCAGGCGCGTCGAACTCCGTGTCGTCGATGGTCATGTCGGCGCGGATGGCGCTGTCATAAGCCGATTTTCCCAGAAACGGGATGGGCAACCTTGCATACCACGTCAGAAACCGCGCGTGGAAGCGCACCTCGGCGGCGAAGGAATGAACGGAGACGTTCGCCGCGTGGGTCGCCAGAATCGCCCGCTTTTCGTAGACGGACAGGCTGTCCGGATTCTGGATGTAGATTTTCTCATGGTCGCAGACCGTATGGCCCGCGGCCTTGTTGTTTTCCTCAAGGAAGCGGGGGATTCTCCCCGCCCAGCCATGGAAGCCGGCGGCTGCGCCTTTCCTGTAAATTTCCGCGTAGTGTTCGGGAACGTCGATGGAGCCGTCCCCCGCGAAGGAGGCGATATGCCGGACGTACAGCTCCGCAATGAGGTACGGCCCCTCCGCTTTTGGGCTGAGAAAATAGGCTTTCAGCGTCTTGTCGTGCCTCTGCCCCCGCGCCGCCACCACCCGGTTGATCTCCTGATTCAGCCGCTTCCGGTTTGCCACGGTCGGCTCCGAAAGGCACTGCGGCAGCACATCCGTGTCGAAAGCGATAAAGGAAACGGTGACGCCGGGGGTATCCCCGTCCGCGATCAGGCCGTTCTTGGCATCAAACTCCTGCTCTCTCAGCTTGAACAGGCTGTAGACGTACCCGCCCTGCCGAGGAACGGCGTAGCAGTACCAGTCGTCGAAAAATTTGTCGCAGTCCCGCAGCTCGTCCCGATCGTTGGGAAAGGTCGTAATGCCCTGCCCCACGAGAATATCCGCAAGAGATTTTGCCGCCGCGTAAAATCCGTCGGACGCGGCGCGTATCTCCCCGGCGTCCAGACAGCCCCGGCGCATCAGCTCCCGGAAAAAGGTCGGGACGGCCTTTTCCTCCACGGCGGCTCCCGTTATCGATTCCAGTTCCATACCCTAATCCTTCGCCCAGCCGTAGGCGCACTTGACGGCCTTGTTCCAGCCCTTGACCTTGGCTGCGCGATCCTCGGCGGTGATCTCCGGATAGTCCGCCGCAACCTCATGGCAGATGCGGGTGAACATTCCGTCGGTCTTTTTCATAATGTTGGCCTTGGTGACGATGGCCACATTGGTTTTGCCGTTGGCCCGGGCGAAATCAAAAGCGGCTCTGGCGATCCGGCGGGTACCGGCGTCGGTGGTGACCTTGAAATCCATGCTCAGCATACCGGGCACCTCAACGCCCCGGCTGCCCAGAGCGTATTCGCCCTCCGTATTCTCCCGGAAGAAGGTCCAGTCGATGCCCAGCTTCGGGACGGATACAGGCCGCACGTTGGCAAACAGGTCCAGCTCCCGGCGCATGGCCACATTGGCGCTTTCCAGCGTACCGCCCTTTGGAGTCTCCGTGGGGCCTTTCAGCAGCACGTCGCAGTCCTTGATGGCGGCCAG
>ENA-ORNQ01003145-ORNQ01003145.1-human-gut-metagenome-genome-assembly--contig:-NODE-3145-length-10116-cov-6.374814_pt1 | contig 10116 bp, 8 predicted proteins | sample MGYA00242116_ERZ509024 | MGnify/ENA primary metagenome ERZ509024 (study PRJEB26280, sample SAMEA2338697) | human gut metagenome | biome: human gut; feature: human-associated habitat; material: faeces... | reverse complement strand
CGCGGCTTGCCGCACGGCGCTCGCCGCCGCGGCACTTCTCGCCGCAGGCTGCATGTCCCCCCACGGAGCCATTGCGACCGACGTCAATTCGGCGTCGTGGAGCGATCCCGCCCCGCTCACCCTCGCCAACGCCGATACGACGACGCTCCGCGACGTCAACCTTTTCCTGCGCTGCAACGACCGGTTCGCGGAGGATTCGCTGACCGTCCGCATCCGGGTGCGCACGCCGGACTCGCTCCAACACGAAGAACCGTTCGTGATGGTCATTCCCCCGGCACATACTCCGGCCGCGATCTCGCGCGAAGCCGACATCCCCTACCGCCGCCGCGTACGGTTCGACCGTACGGGCGACTACCACTTGACAATCACCCCCTGCCGCCCCGTCGAAGGCGTCGAAGCGGTAGGCATCCATATCGTAAAAAGCCAATAGAGACAATGGGCAAAGATAAACTCCGCAGGTTCCGCGAGAACCTGACTTTCGACTGTTTCGTACAACCCGAATTCGACGAGGTATTCCACTGCGACCATCCCCTCAAGGGGCGCTGGCGCAGCGACTTTTTCCGCAACGACAACCCCATCGTGCTGGAGCTGGGCTGCGGCAAGGGCGAATACACCGTTGCGCTGGCCGAACACGACCCGTCGCGCAACTATATCGGCATCGACATCAAAGGCGCCCGCATGTGGCGCGGCGCAAAGAGCGTCACGGAGCGGAAAATCGCCAATGCGGGCTTTCTGCGCACGCGCGTGGAGTTCATCAACGGCCTGTTCGCCGAAAACGAGGTGGACGAAATCTGGATCACCTTTCCCGATCCGCAGCTCAAAAGCCGCCGGGCTAAGAAGCGTCTCACCTCGCCGCTGTTCCTCGAATACTACGCCCGGCTGTTGAAACCCGCAGGGTGGATCAATCTCAAGACCGACTCGAAACACCTGTTCGCCTATACCAACGAGGTCGTTCGCCGCTACACCCTTCCCTGCGAGGTTTCGAATCCCGACATCTACGGTTCGGGGTATGCCGACGAGGTGCTTTCGGTCAAAACGGCCTACGAGAAACGTTTTCTCGAAATGGGTCTTCCGATCACCTATACCCGCTTTTCGCTGGCCGGACGGCAGGAATTCCCGTGGTTCGACTGGGAAGAGGACGAAAAGGAGGAAAAGGACAACGAGCAGGAGCGCCGGATACACTGACCCCGCTTCCAGCCTGACGGCCCGCCTATCCTTTATACAGCCGCTCTTTTCTTAATTAAATATAGGTAAGAAACTTTTTCGGCTCAATCTACTAATTTTTTAGATATAAAACTTGCATATCTAAAAAATTAGTAGTAAACTTGCATAGGAACTGAAAAAGCGCTTTTTACCATGGAGAAAAAATCAACGGAACTCACACGCGGCGAAGAGGAGATCATGCAGATACTCTGGCGTCTGGGGGATGCGGTGGTCAATGAGATCATCGCCCAGACCGAGGAGCCGCGGCCCAAGTACACCACCGTCGCCACCTTCCTCAAGATTCTGGAAAACAAAGGTTTCGTGGGACACACCCCCGAAGGCAAAAGCCACCGCTACTACCCGCTCGTCGGCCGCGAGCAGTACGCGCGCGGGGTCATGTCGTCGGTGCTGACCTCCTATTTCGACGGCTCGCTGGCCCGGATGGTGTCGTTTTTCTCGCGGAACGAAGACATTTCGGTCAAGGAGATGGACGAGATTCTCGAAATCATGCGGAACGCAAAAAAATAACGCGCTATGAAACGGCTTCTGCTCTTCCTGATTCTCCTGCTGGGCCACGCGGCCCGCAGCAAAGGGCAGACCTCCGGTCCGCCGCAGGACGGCATGCGGCACGCTGCCGAAACAACTTCCGAGACGAATGAGACACACCGGTGCGGCGGCATTCAGGCCGCGGCAATACGACCGTCAAAACACACCGCAGCCGTCCCTGCCGCAGCGCCCACCCGATAAACCGCCAGCCGCAGCGACACGCCCGAAAACAGCGTACGCCAACCGACGATAAACGCCCGAAACACAAGCACACGACCAGTCAAATCACTGACAATGAAACCCGCAATCATCTACATGCTCGAAGTGCTCGTCTGCAGCGGAGTCCTGCTGGCGGCCTACGCCATCCTGCTCGAACGCCGGGTAAAATTCCGCTGGTGCCGGCTCTACCTGCTCCTGACGACCTTCGCCGCGGCCCTGATTCCGCTGCTGCGGATTCCCGTATGGCCGGGGCGCATCGTCGCAGCCGCACCCGCCATCTCGCCCGACCTCCCCGTCTGGACGGGCGAAGTGCTTCCCGACGAGGGCGGAGGTTTCGCCGTAACGCCCGAAAGTCTCTGTCTGGGGCTTTATCTGCTGGGAGCGGCCCTGATCGCCGGCGTCATGGTATGGCAGGTCATCCGCATCCGCCAGCTGCGGCGCGGCGCCGAAATTTCCCGGACCGGCGACTATACGCTCGTCCGCACACGGCAGGAAATCGCTTCGTTCTCCTTCCTGCGCACCATTTACGTCTGGGACAAAACGCCTGCCGGGGAGCTGGCCGCCATTCTGGCCCACGAGTCGAGCCACATCGCCCACCGCCACTCCATCGAACGCATCCTGATGGAGCTGATGAAGGCCCTTCTATGGTGGAACCCCTTCGCATGGATCGCCGCACGGCGGCTGACCGAGGCCGAAGAGTTCGAGGCCGACAACGACGTGCTGAGCAGCGGTTACGACCGCGCCGAATATATGCAAACCATCTTCAGGCAGCTTTTCGGTTATAGTCCGGAAATAGCCAACGGGCTGCGCAACTCCCTAACTAAAAAACGCTTTAAAATGATGACCATGCAGACAAAAAGCAGGCACGGCCTGCTGCGGCTGGCAGGTACGCTGCCCGCCGTGATAGGATTGTTGTGCGCATTCGGTTTCACCACGCGCGCAGCGGTGATCGTCGCCCCGGCGGCCGCAACCGCAACGACCGAAGAGCCGGCCGACATACGAACCGTGGCCGACGCGATGCAGAAGCAGGACAAGACCTGCACGGCAACGCTCACGGTGGTGGATGAAAAAAGCAAACGCCCGATCGAAGGAGCGCTCGTACAGACAATCGGCACCAAAAAAGGCACTGTCACCGGCAAAGACGGCCGGGCCGTGATAACAGTCCTCGAAGGCAGTGAACTCAAAATCAGTTATATCGGCTACGAGTCCCGAACCATCGCCGTAAACGACGAAAAACCGGTCGCCGTATCCTTGATACGAAATCCCGAAGCCGGCTTTACCCCCACCGACGACCTGCCCGACGCGCCGCAGGAGCAACAGCAGGAGCAGGTGACCGTCAGCGTCGCCACCTATAAGGACAAAGCCCCGCTCGCCGGTGCGCTGGTCAAGGTCAGCGGCTCGTCGAAAGGTGCGGTCACCAACTCCGCAGGCTTGGCCGAGCTGCGCGTTCCAGCCAATTCGGCTCTCGAAATCAGCTACATAGGATGCAAACCGCATATTGCACAAGTAGGCGACAAGGAGCGTCAGATGTTCATGTTCGACATGCAGGCCGAAACGGCCGGAACACCAGAGACACCCGGCACATCCGAGTCGCTCGCAACAGCGACCGCAATGGACAAACCGCTCTATATCGTCAACGGAATCGAAACGAAGGAGATCGGCAAACTCGATCCCGACCGGATCGAGAGCATGAGTGTCCTCAAGGACAAGGCCGCCACAGCACTCTACGGCGAAAAGGCCCGCAACGGCGTGATAGTCATTACGCTCAAAGGAGCGGATATGGGACCTGCGACGTCCGAAAGCAACGGCAAGGCGGATGACGCCGAACAAACCGCGGCAAACGCCATCGCGATTAAAAACGGCAAAACCGAAAAGGAAGAGGCGTTCCTTGTGACCGAAACGATGCCCCTCTTCCCGACCGACGATCCCGCCGTCCCGTACGGCGACCTCGGCAACTTCCGGGCATGGGTCCAGAAAAACGTGAAGTACCCGGCCGAAGCTTTCGAAAAGGGGATCGGAGGACGTGTCGTGCTGTCGTTCGTCGTCGAGAAAGACGGCTCGGTAAGCGACATCCAAAAACTCCAAGCGCCCGACGCGTCGCTTTGGGAGGAGGCCCGCCGCGTCATCGCCTCTTCGCCCAAATGGAAACCCGGCGAACAACGCGGGCAGATCGTGCGCGTGAAATATACGCTTCCCGTGGACTTCCGGCTTACGAAAGCGTCCGACACACCGGCCCCGGAATCCGGAAAGTAGTTTTTCAACCGGCTACGACCAAGCAGACCGCGCGGCGCCATAACCCGGATTCCCCAAACCGACCGGCCCGGATTCCCCGAATCAACCGGCTCCACGAATCGGCCGCCCGGCCTGCTTTTCCCAAGCCAAGCTCCCGCGGACCGGCATCCGCTCCTGATTTTCAAGCCCCCGCCGGCAGTCCTCAGAGACTGCCCGGCTTTCCCAAGCCACCGAACCGACCATAAGCGGAAACGGCGTCCACCCTGAGTTCAGTGGACGCCGTTTTTATCGGCCTGCCGGGGCGCCGAATAGCGATACCTGCGAGACCGCCCCGGCCGCTCCGGACTTTTCAGCCCTATCCCCGAACGGCTCTGCGACTCCGCCGCTCCGGATTACTCCCTGCAACAGCGAACGTTATAGCCGTATGCCGCATCGGATTTCGAAGAAGACTGCGGCTGGAGCAGTTTGCCCGTACTGAGCTTTTTCGAAATATAGAAACAGGAGATCGTGTTTCCCGAACGATAGTTGGACCAGTAATGCCCCGTACGGGTCGTAGCGAGACCGGCGAGATTGCCCTTGTCGCGGTTACGATAACCCGACGTCGGGTACCAGTCCCTCAGATCGCCGAAAATGTAGGTCATGCCGTACTTCTCCCCATCCCATTCCGAGGTTCCGTCCACATAGCGGTCCTGCTCGTCCGCAAAATCGTCCCACGTATCGCGGTCCGGCACCTTATACCCCACGGGGCACGGATCGTAGCAGGTTTTCGCGGTATTCCACAAATCGGCGCGGGGCTTGACCAGCCAGTCGTAAACTCCGGTCGCACCCTTGTTCGAAAGGAACGAAAGCGGATGCGCCGCGGCGTATTCCAGCGTCGAAACGGCCGCCCCGCTCTCCTGCTTCCACGCATGCGTATCGGCGAAGGCCGGATTGACGACCGAATTTTCCGCCGCCTGCGCAAAAGCAGTCGCCGAGGTTTCAGTAGTCGTACCGCCGCAGAACGGGTCCTTGCGGCCCCACTGGTAATAGAGTCCGTAAGCTTCGGCCGATCCGGGCGTCGTGCCGACGGCTCCCAGCGAACGGTCCAGCAATACGCGGCCGTTGGCATAGGTCACCATCCGAGGTTCCGGCGTGAACCAGAGATGCCAGCTCCACACGATCTCCCCCGCGGCATCCGTAAGCGCGATGACGGCATTGCCCTTCGCGGCGCCTGCCGCCGTAAAGAAGATGCGGCCTTTTCCGGCATCGAGCGAAACGGCCGAAATTTCCTGCTCCAGCCCTTTCGTCACCCAAAGCCAGTCGGCTTTCATACCGTCGGCAAGCGCGATCGCGGCATCGTCTCCACTGCCGTTGCCACGCACCGCAGCGTCGAACATATAATCGCCGGCCTCGCTGACGATATAACAGTTGGCGGTTCCGTCCCGACTCAGGTCGATGGCCGTCACCGGCGCCTGCACGGCCGTCAATGTCGGCGTAGTCGCACTCCACGGCTTGCCGTTGCGGTCGGTGACGGTCAGCGTCACGGCCGTTTCCGACGGAGTTGCGGACGCCGTAACATCGAGCGCGCCTGCGTAGGCATCCCCCTCGCGCCCGGCGGAGACGACAACCGTCCAGCCGGAGAGGGCCTCATCAGGCTCGGCGGCGAAAGTCAGCCCCTCCAGATCGTCGCCCGTCACCGTGAAGGCGAGCCGCTTCTGCTCCCCGACCGTAAATTCGACGGGATTCTCCCCGGCGAACGAGATTTTCAGTTCGACCGGTTTCTGCTCCGGTTCGTTGTCGTTACAGCCCGATGCAAACAGGGCCAGCAAACATCCTAAGATCAGTTTTTTCATCTTTTATCCGTTTTTGGTTGAACACTGTTCCGTTCCGGCGGACCGCAAAGATGAAAAGGCACACTCCGACGCACACGCAACAAAGCGCGCGCAGTCCGGCATCCGAGGTTGTTTTCGACACACTCAATACGTTCGGTTGAAAATGACCCAAGACCTGCTCCATTCACCGTAGAAGCGAAATCCGTATAATCGCGACGGCAGGTCTTCTGACTCGCCCTTCTCTCCGGCGCCTTCCCGGTCCGCGGAGGACCAGTGGCCAAGAATGCCGGAAAATAACTTTCAATCAAGAAAGCCGGGCACACAGCAACGGGAATTGTTACCGATTCTCACGGTATTCCCTTTTAATTCCCGGCGACCGCAAAGGGACCGGGAAACCGTAGCGAAGACAAAGGTAGCACAATCCCTCAAATAAACAAAAAAACCGCAGCCGGAATTCGGGCTGCGGTACAAATCCCCTCCGTACCGTCAGCCGCCGGGTCCGAGCGGCGCCATGATCCGCCGGACCTGTCCGGTGTTGTCCATCACGCCGCAGCGGAATCCGGCACGCGGTTGTCGGCCGGCGGGTCCGAATCAGGGCCGCGCCCTGCGCACGGTCGAATGCCTTCGGCACGTAACCGCCCCCGATCACCGGCATCGAGACCTGCGCCAGCCCCAAGCCGTCGCCGATCATATAAATCAGCGTCACGGCCCCCTTCGGCGGTTTTTCCGCATCCGCGCACGCCGCAGTCAGCAGGCAAAGCGCAAAAAACAAAACCCCTTTCCTTATATCGGCAGCGAAAACAGCTGGAATTTGCCGACTTTTTACTACATTTACACCACTTTAACCACCTTGCAACATGGATGTAAAGATCGCCCCCGACTGGAAAGAGCTGCTCGCTCCCGAATTCGAAAAACCCTACTTCGCCGACCTCACGCAGTTCGTACGGCAGGAATACGCCACGCGGCGCATCTATCCGCGCGGCAGCAACATCTTCCGCGCCTTCGACAAATGCCCGTTCGACAAGCTGAAAGTGGTCATCATCGGTCAGGACCCCTACCACGGGCCCGGACAGGCCAACGGACTCTGCTTCTCGGTAGGCGACGGCGTGCCGTTCCCGCCCTCGCTGCAGAATATCTTCAAGGAGGTCGCCGACGACACCGGGACGCCCCCTCCCGCGACGGGCAACCTCGACCGCTGGGCCGAGCAGGGCGTACTGCTGCTGAACGCCGTGCTGACCGTCCGCGCACACGAAGCGGCGTCGCATGCGGGCCGCGGCTGGGAAACCTTCACCGACGCCGTGGTACGCGCGATCTCCGAACGCAAACAGGGCGTCGTATACATGCTTTGGGGCAGTTACGCCCAGAAAAAGGGAGCTATCGCAGATCCGCAGCGGAATTTCATCCTCAAGTCCGTACATCCGTCGCCGCTCTCGGTCTACCGCGGATTCTTCGGCTGCCGCCACTTCTCGCGCGCCAACGAATATCTCCGCAGCATCGGCAAGGAGCCGATCGTATGGTGAACCGTCGCCTGCCGGTCCGGTCTTGCCGGTCGTCGTATCGGTCGGAAGTTTCCGCCACCTCAGGCGGCGCGGGGACTTCGGCCTGCGCCAATCCGGGATCGCCTGACTACGCTCTGCCCCGGAACAAGCGCCGGAGTAGCGCCCGTACCCGGCCCGGCAATCAGACATATACGACAACCGGAGCCGCAAAACGGTTATCCGACCAAACAATACAGCAATAAAACCACACGCAGCGCATAAGTCCGCTCCGGAAACATGAAAACACGAACAGCCACCAATTCGTTTCGGGCATGGATGCTCGCGGCGCGGCCCAAGACGCTGACGGGAGCCACCGTACCGGTGATGCTGGGCTGCGCTTTAGCCGCTTCGGACGGAGATTTTCACCTGCTGCCCGCCGTGTTGTGCCTGCTGTTCGCCTTCCTGATGCAGATAGACGCCAACCTCATCAACGACCTCTGGGATTACCTCAAAGGCTCCGACGGCAAAGACCGGCTGGGACCCGAACGGGCCTGCGCGCAGGGCTGGATCACACCCCGCGCCATGCGTCGCGGAATCGCCCTGACGACCGCGGCCGCCTGCATCACGGGCTGCGGACTGCTCTTTTACGGCGGCTGGTGGCTGATCGCCGTCGGCGCGCTTTGCGTCGCATTCGCATTTCTCTACACGGCGGGCCCCTATCCGCTGGCCTACCACGGGTGGGGCGACCTGCTGGTGCTGGTTTTCTTCGGATTCGTCCCCGTCGGCTGTACCAGTTACGTTCTCAGCGGCAGCTGGACATGGCAGACGGGCGTCATTTCGGCGGCCTGCGGACTGGCGATCGACACCCTGCTGACGGTCAACAACTACCGCGACCGCGAGCAGGACGCGCTGAGCGGCAAGCGCACGCTGGTCGTGCGCTTCGGAGCCCGTGCCGGCCGGATTCTCTATCTGGCGACGGGCTCGGCGGCCGTGCTGCTTTGTCTGTGGTTCGTGCCTCGGGGGCGACTGTGGGCCGGTCTTTTCCCGTTGCTCTATTGGCCGTTTCATGCGGCGAGTTGGCGCCGGATGACGCGCATAGGCAGCGGCAAGGCGCTCAACGGCGTGCTGGGCGAGACCTCGCGCAACATGTTGCTGTGGGCCGCGCTGCTTTCGCTCGGGCTGATACTCGGCTGAATCGGGTTGTGGCCTGCCTGCCGGACCGGTTTCTGAAGCTCGAGCGCGTTCCGATTGCTTGTCGTTAGACACGAGCCGGAACAGACTTTTTAAGTTTTGACAAGTTTCTAAATTTCGTGTTATGAAACGCCTTATTGCATTTTTGTTGTTTACAGGGCTTTGTTTGCAAGGTGATCGGGCTCATGGCGAAAGGCCGATTCCCCCCGAAGATATCGATCGTACTTTCAATGTTGATTATGAAAGTCAGCCGATTCCTTCCATAGAAGAGCCTGAGCCTATTCCTTCCGAAGATATCGGTCGTACTTTCAGCGTTTATTATGAAAGTAGGCCGATCCCCAAATGTTATGATGTTACTTTATATAAGTATGGTGGTTATACGATCAGTTTAACTTGTTTTCCTTCGGAAGATATAATATCGACGGCATCCATTGCCAGAGGTCATTGGAAAAAAGATTCCGACGGGATGGTTTGCCTGACGGACGGTTCGAACGGGACCGTCATGAAAGCGACGATAGAGAAAGATTCGGTACTCCGCTTCGTTTCGGCTTTTGACGCTTTAATGAAGAAGCCTTTGGAAAGAACGGATCTTTATGTTCAAGATGACCCTTATCTGAGTCGGGATTCTGTCAGGTCTTTCATACGAAAACATCAGCGGCGGCCGATTGTAGAAGCCGGAAACCTTTCAGGTCATTATGGCGATACGACAAAGCCTTATTCTTTATTTCTGGAATTAACCAAGATGCACAAATACCGTTTGTACATGATTTCTCGTTCGAATTTGCTTTCTACCGGTACTTGGTGGCGCGATAAGAATCTGATCATTCTGACCGATAGTACGATGAAGCAGAACTTTTACGGTCTGATCGATGAAAAAGGGATTCAGAGTATGGTTTTCCCGGGCGGTAACAGGGGGCAGTATCTGCCCAAACAAAATTGACAATTCCGTAATTGAAAAATGGAGCCGGCAATCCGCCGGCTCCATTCTGTTTATCCGTTGATTTTTGAAATATTACGGAGCTGGGTTTGGGAAAGTCATGTTTCTCCGATGAAGCTCGTCTGAAAAACGACGGCAGAGGCGCGCTGAACGGGATAGCGGAGATGTCCGTCGCGATTTCGGTGTTATGTCGGACATATTCGCTCGGGGAGATAGCAAGAAGAAAATCCGGCCGGGTCGTCTCAGCGTGACCGTCGTCGGGCGCTCCTCTCTTTTCGGTCCGGGGCTCCGATTCCGCGTTTTTCCGGCGGAGCTTGCGTGCCGACGATGAAGATCGCCGGTCGCTTGTGTATGTCGGGCGCATGGCCGCGCCACTGGCGGATCGGGGCCGTGCGGATCAGCTCGTCGGGTTGCAGAATGTCGGCCGCTACGGTCAGCAGCGTGTCGTCGGCGCATAGGCTCGTCAGCTCGTCGAACAGCTTCAGATTTCGGTACGGAG
>ENA-ORNQ01003136-ORNQ01003136.1-human-gut-metagenome-genome-assembly--contig:-NODE-3136-length-10134-cov-11.247842_pt1 | contig 10134 bp, 4 predicted proteins | sample MGYA00242116_ERZ509024 | MGnify/ENA primary metagenome ERZ509024 (study PRJEB26280, sample SAMEA2338697) | human gut metagenome | biome: human gut; feature: human-associated habitat; material: faeces... | reverse complement strand
GGCCGCCCGTGCCGTGGCGGCGGTTTTCGTCGTTCGTGATCGTCGTGCGGGCCGCTGCGGAGCCGCTGCCGGTCGAGGCGTTCGTCCAGCCGTCCTCCGATTCCAGCCCGCCGTCCCGCAGGAGGTTTTCCGCCGTCATGCCCGTCGAGCCGACGCTCGTCAGGCGGTTATTCTGCTTGCTGCGCTCTGCGGTGTCCGTGTAGGAAGCGGCGGAGCTGCCGAGGATGCGCGTGATATCCGTATTGGTGGTATAGGTGGAGATGGTGCGGCCCCAGTTGTCGAAGACGACCTCAAGGCGGATGTCGTCATCCGTTTCCGCCAGCTGGTCCGCGCCGAACGCGCGGTAGCTCGAGCGGTTTTTGCCGTTCCAGCACTTGACCGTGTCGCCGGGCACATGCGTGCTGCCGTTGAGGGTGAATTCATAGAACTGGTCAATGGTGCCGTCCGTGTGGTAGGTATACCAGATGCCGTAATTGGCCTCGCCGTCGTGCGCGCCGTTCAGGCCGGTCGTATCGTAGGTGTAGTTCAGCTTTGTGCCGTCCGGGCAGAGGATGTAATCGAGCTGGCGGACGCCCGCGGTGTTGTCGTAATAGAACTTTGTCTCCTTCCCGGCCTCGTCGCCGACGCGGAGGAGCCTGCCATCCGCGTCGTAGATCAGCTTGGCGAGGTATTCGACCGAAGCGTCCTTGTTCTGGCGGTAGATGCGGGTCAGGCGGTTAAAGACCTCGTTTGTCGGGCGCCAGCTTTTGCCGTCCGGGGTGTCGAAGTTGATGTCGTTATAACAATAATAAATGCCGTTGCCGTAGGCGTCCTTTGTGTAGGTCAGGATGCCGTCGCGGAAGAAGGTCTCGTTGCCGTTGTCGTCCGTTATGGTGAAGTTCGTGTGGCCAATGTCGCTGTCCGGGTTCGACTGGCACGTCATCTTCAGGCCGAGGCCGTCCTCGTCCCGGAAGACGCCGTCCGTTTCGGCTCCGCCGCCTCCCTCCTTCGAGAAATAGTGCTGCGTGCCGTCGGCGTCCGTGTAGACCCAGTAGAGGGTCTGCGCGTCGTCCGAGCCGATGCGGACGGACTGGACGCACTGCTGTGCGGAGAGCTTCCAGCCGGAGCCGAGCAGCATATTGCGGTAGTCACGCGTATAGTCGGGCGGCTCGTTGGGGTTTTTCTTCTGCTGCACACCGAAGGACTCCCGGCTGAGGCCGGAGTTGTACACGAGCGACAGCCCGAAGGGCATCACGCTGCTATCCGACGAGAGCAGCGGCACGACGAAGGTCAGGCGCTGCATGTGGTCCGAGATATAGCCGGTACCGGCACGGCCCGCACTCTGGGTCTGGTAGGTGTAGTAGCTCTCCAGGCCGAAGTCGTTGCGGTAGGTCACCGTGAGATACGACGCACCCGTCTGGAACGAGGAGACGATGCGCTTGCTCGCGCTGCAGTCCGAGCGCAGCAGGATCGCATGGCATTTCCCGCCGCTGTACCAGCTGCGGGCCGCGCGGGTGATATCCAGCGAGCGGTAGCCGTTCGTACTGGTCAGGCGGATGAAATCCTCCGTCGCGGTTTTATAATGATTCGTTCCGTTTGCATAAATTTTATTCCACGTCAGGGTCTTGATCCAGTCGCTGTACTTCTGATTTCCCGTCTTGTCAATTGTCAGCTGGTGGGCGTACAGGTACTGGAAATCGTCGGAAGAGACGTTGCTGAAGCCGGACTGTAATGCATGGATGGCAGCCGCCGTGACCATGCTGCCGGAGGGCAGTTCAGGCAGCTTGTCGACCGCCGCGATGGCCTGATATTCGCCGCTGCCGTTATGCTGGGTATAGCCGACCCGCACCGTGCTTTCGGGGAAGCTGGTGTCCGGCCTACCGGAGAAGACATAGGCCCACGAGAGGGAGCCGGACTGCGAAATCTTGACGATCGTCGGGTCGATGGCGACCGGGAACTGCGCCTCTTCCTCGATCCACGCGGCGTCCGCATCGACGAGCAGGCGGTAGCTGCCGCGGTCCAGCTCCTCGAGGGTGTAGCGCACGGCGTCGGAGTACGTCCCCCCGGCGTCGAGCATGTAGGGCGCGGGAATCGCGTAAACGGGCGATCCGGCCTCATCGAGCAGGAGGACAGAGCCGTCTTCCTGCATTTCTGCGGTCAGATCGCCCGTTTGCAGCACAAAAGAAAAGAGATAGCTGGCCTGCGCTTTGTTGACCAGGATCGTCTCTTTGATCGTTTCGCCGTAGAGCGTGTATGCGAGATCAACGCCATCGTAAACGTCCGGGTAAAGCAGCGAGGAGCTGAGCTTTTCCGGGACAAACGGGTCATCTGAACGCAGAGAAAAAGGCTCCTGCACAACGGCCTCTGCCGCGTGGTAGGAGCGCGCCGGACCGGCAGGCTCCGGCTCGGCCGCCGCCCCGGTTTCAACCATCATTTCAGCAGCAGGTTCCTCTTCCGACGCCGCCGTTTCGGTCTCTTCTGCCGGTTCTTCCGCTGCTTCTTTCGTTTCTTCTGTCACCTCAGGAAGAGCGACAGCCTCTGTCGGCTCCGGAGCTGCCAGTGTTGCATCGTGACTGGGCAGGACGTCCGGATCACCGTCCAGGAAGAGCTGCACCCGGTGCTCGTCCGCGTCCGCCGTGAAGACGGCGTCTCCGTTCAGGCTGGCTGCGAAGGCGACGCTTCCGTCCTCCACCGCGTAGGTCTGCCCGACCGGCTCGAGCGTGTTGTCGATGTCCTGCCACCGGCCGTCCGCGTCCTGATGGTGGACCGGCACGTCATACTGCACCGCGACATAGCTTCCGTCCCCCATACGGAAGTGCTTGACGCGCTCACTGCGCAGCGAGGCCTCTTCGAACGCGACTTCAGCCGGCTCCTCGACCGTCCCCTCGACGGTATGCTCCAAATCTTCGGAAGGAGAAACCGCAGACCCCACCGCAGGCAGCAGCTCGACGCAGAGCACCACCGCCAGCAGGAGAGAAACCAGCCGGGTCCAAAGGCTCTTTTTCATAATAATTACCTCTTTTCATTTTTGAAGCATCCGAAATGTTCTATCGCCTTTCGGGCAGCTTCGTCTATGGCCCAATAAGCAAAAATTGACAATTATTACCAATAATTGTCAGGCCTCTACTAAGAGAATATATCATTTCCAACAAAATGTCAATAATTGTTTTCGCAAAAGCTATTGACCTATTATGATTATCCTGTATTATATATGTGTTGGTAGCATATTGTCAAAAGATGTACGGTCAGAAAGTCCAATAGGAAACTCTGCGCCAAAAAATAACGCCATAGTATTTTCCAGACCGATTGTCTGTTTCTGCAGTTAAAATTGCATTTTCTTCTTCGCAGTCAATGCATTCCGATTTTGAAAGTGATCTTGCAGAACTCCCGCGAGAACTTTTGACAAGTTGATACAAACGGCCGAGGTGAATGTATGAGATGGCAAAAAAGGAAAATACACAGAGCTGCTTCCAGCGGGGTCTTATATCGCTGCTGATCCTCGCTCTGCTCGATCAGGAAGACATGTACGGATATCAAATCGTGCAGGAAATCACCGAACGCAGCGGCGGAGCCATTGTGACAGAGGAAGGCTCCCTGTACCCGGTACTCTATAAGCTGCAGGATCAGGGCATGCTTTCCGGCGAAAAGGTATTGGTAGGCAAACGGATGACGCGTGTTTACTATCATCTGGAGGAGCCCGGCCGCCGCCGTCTGCAGGAGTTGAGCCGGGAGTACCGGGCGATCACACAGGGTGTTTTTCAAATTATTCAGGGGGGGCAAGGAAAAAATGAACACAGCTGAACGGGCGGCAAGGCGCTATTGCCGCAAGGTGCGGTCATGGCTGCCGGGCGGCAAGATGCGCCGGTATGTCATGACGCAGATCAGGGAGACCGTGCAGGAATTCGTCCAGGAACATCCCGACGCGGACGTTGCGGCGATTCAGGCACAGCTGGGAACGCCGCAGGAGATCGCGGCAGCGTATGTGGAAAATATGGAAACTGCAGCGGTCCTGAAGGGCCTTCGCATCCGGAGGCGTGTGCTGTTCGCGGTCTGCGCCACAATGCTGGCCATTCTGATTTCCTGGACGGTTCTGGTCACTGTTGAGACGGCCCGAGCTAGAGAAGCGGACGAGAGGTCGCATGTCGAAATATATATTGAGTAAATAGCAAATGAACATGGGAGGGGATATTATGAAAAGGAATATTATAAAAATGATTGCCGGTTTGCTCGCCTTTGTCCTGCTGCTATCGGGGCTTCCCACGCAGATTGCGCATGCAAGCGCGGGAGAGGAACTGCTAGAAGTCATCTCCTATGCGGACGGCAGCTATCTTGAGATCACGCTGGAGACCCTGCCGCAGGCCAGAGCGTCTGGCTCCGTGACAAAGGCGAAAAACTATGTCTATAAAAATGAAAACAATATTGAGCAGTGGAAGATCACTCTTACTGGCTCCTTTACCTACACCGGGACAGGCTCGACCTGCACGGCCTCCAGCTGCAATGTCACAATTTACAACAGCGTCTGGTCTGTTGCTTCCAAGTCCGCAACCAAAAGTGGAAACACGGCATACTGTTCAGCCAGAATGGTAAAAAAATATCTGGGAGCGACTATTCTTGAGAAACCCTGTAATTTTACTCTGACCTGCGATAAGAACGGCAATGTGAGCTGAGCCGCCTCGGGCAGGAACCACCGATCTCATCTGAAAAGCGATAGCGTGGCACAGGCCGCAATCAATTGAGGAGCCAAGCACGCCGACCGCTTACACCACCGCGCGTACCGCTCGGTACACAGCGATTCAAATTGCATAAGTGCAAAGACTCGCACCGGGCAAGGATGTTGTATTTTCCAGCCTGTGCGAGTCTTTCCCTTGAGATCGCCTATTGCATGGAAAATTAAAATGGACTAACACAAAAGCAACATCTTCAAAAAAACAGAAATCCCAAACTATCAGCATTGATGGTCTGGGATTTCCGCTTTTGCAGAGATTTATTTTGGTTGTGCGCGTAACACCGGGAGGGCATAATAAATGAAAATTGACATCACCAACATACTGATTAGGTCGCAAGTTGGTCGCAAGTTGGTTTTAAGTTAGTCGCAAGTTGAACACAAAAACACATCTGAAATCGCCGGTGAATCACTTGATGATAAACCATCTCGCAGCACTGGTTTTGCCTTTGCAGACCACTTTTCCGTCTTCCTTGAGTTCCCGCATCAGCACTTGAATCTGATTGCGGTTAAGACCCGGCAAAACTTGCTGCAATTCTTTGAACGGAGTACCAACTTCGTTGTTCTGTCGGATGTGCTTTAGCAGCAGCTCCTTGTTGGTATCTCGATCCAATCCGACGTGTCTTGTATGCACACCGGTTTTGCCCGTCGCTGCATAGAGACTTCTGGCAAGAACATACTTCTTGCGACCGATATGCTCGACAATGCCCAGCTCGATCAGCCGGTTCAAACGGGGCTGCATCTTCTCGTTCAGCGGTCTTTCGTGGTACAGTGCGTCAATCACGAGGAAATCCTCGGTGGACAGCATCTCCGCGCCTCTTTCGCTGATCCGATTGAGAACGGAAAGCATCGCTTTGTCGAGGATCAGTCCGTTCAGTGTGACGCTGACGAAGAAGTCATCTGTGCCTGTGAAGTCAGGAAGCGGCTTTGCCTCCTGCACGCTCAGTTCAAACATCAGGTTTATGCCCTGACCGGAACGCTCCACCATGCCGCAGAGCGAAAGGATCTCCGCAATACGGCGGTTGCGCGGGAGCTGGCGATCCAGTATGTTGTCGAGCGTGATGCCGAAGGGAAGTCCTCCGGGGCTTTCGACAACCAATCTGTCGCGGAACTGGCGGACAAAGATACTGCCGCCGAACTGATAGTTCCTGTGGCTCACCGCGTTCAGAATTGCTTCTCGGACAACACGTTCATTGAAGGTCGCAATGTCAAACACGAAAAAGCCTTCCTGATAGTGCTGCTTGTCGTTCCGCAGATTGACAAGCTCCCACACACGGTCATAGCAAGCGAAGAATCCGACCTTAAACTCTTCTCTCTGATTGGCAGGACCCGACGCTTCGGAGGAACGGTACTCAAAAATGATCTCCGCTTGCGGCAGATACTTGATGATTGCCGCGTTCTTGCCGAACAGGATCAGGGCTGCATACGTCACGCCTTCATCCGTGATCGCGCCGCAGTCATGGAGAAGCTGCTGCTTTGACAGCGTGGCAAGCTGCTTTTTTCCGCTCTTTTCGATCCACTTGGCACGGAAGTTTTCAATGGCGGTCTCGTCCAAATCATCGACCGTTGCCCCAGCACAGATTGTCCCTGAGAAATCGCCGCCGGTCTCTTCGTAGATGCTGCGTCGCATATCCTCCGGCATGGGCTTGAGCGTATCGCCCTCGTAAATCCACGCTACGCCATCGTATTGTACCGGCAAGCCTATTGGACGGCTCTTCACATCGAAGACCAGAACCCGCTTTCCTTCGTAGTTGAAAAGCTGAAAATCAACATTGACCTTCAATTTCTCGATCAAGCCCATGCGGGTGCGCTCCGGCTGGTCAAAAGCCGCGCTTCCGACCACGCTGCGGGGTCTCTTATCCGTGATGCCAAACACCAGCTTACCGCCGCCATTGTTCGCCAAAGCGCAGCAGCACTTCGCCGCCTCTCTGGAATCAAATTGCTTTTTTGCTTCCTTGAATTGGACGTGTTCGCCCTCTTTGGCTTCCAGAAGCTCTTGAACAGTTTCTAAATATGGCATAGCGTTTCTCCCTCATTTTCAAACAAACCGCTTAAAGCGTACACATTATTTTTAGCTCAAAGAGTGTGTAGTCCAAATTGCTCATATCGACCAATATTGGTGCTATTTTTTCTTTGAACTCGACTGCAACTTCTTTTGCGGACTCAATTTCGACGTCCGTTAGTGGGATGCGCGTTATTCCATTAACGAAACATTCCCCCTGAGCTGCCTCGCTAATTCTGTCAAGCCAGCGTAACAAGCTCTTCAATGTAATTATGGCATTGTACTTCTTATCCGAAGCTACAATTTCGTCAGCCGTCTCATTTTTAAGAAGATTTATGTTAATTAACGCCGTCTTGCAGATAGCTAAGTAATCCAAGTAAATGGGCGGACAGTTTTTGCGCTGATATGCCTCTTGGAGTTTTTCATAAAATGCGTTCAGCATTTGAATTTTATCCGCATAATACCCTTCAATCTCATTTCGAATCCGTATTATACGCAATTTGCCGTTCGGATCCGAGCATAGGAAAATCTGTTTAAGCACTTTGCTATAATGGTCTGCATCCTCTTGCGCTGCTAACAGTGCCACATTGTACGCAGAAATATTGTATCCGAGTTCATATCGCTTGCTTGTCCGATAGCGTATGCCCAAAAGATTTGTATTCGCTGAAATCCACGTCATGAGCATCTGCGGAATGATGTACTCTTCATTGAACTTTGCATTGCCATGCTTTTTTACGACAGAGCAAAACGCAATAATTGGGAGCGAGTATATTGTCTGAGACAGTTCTTTCCACACATCAAGATGTGAGTCTTGGCTTTTAACTTCTGCATTAGAGCAAATTGAGAAGTACGCTTCTTGCAGATTGATGTCCAACGCAAGTAATTTGCCCGATGAATCGCTTACTGAATATTCTGCAAGCTGGTATTCATCTGGCATACCCGCTTCACACCACGCGACTTCCGGGGATGTTGACATATAGGTGCATGGTATGCCTGGCATACTAAAGCGATACGCCGGAATGATGTTTCTGAGATTATACGGAATGTGTAGCATCTCTTTGTAATCAAACGGCTTCGAATCAAGTTTTAGTACACGATAATACGGAACACGGCATCCGACAAGTCTCGGATGGGCTCCGATTTCGGAATACTGCAAATGCTCTTCAACTAAATCCATAGCGGCACAAAAGTATTCGTATGCAGTGTATGGATTTCCAGACAAAAATAAGTGAACAGACTGCAAAAGATTATCTATATGCGTCCGAATCTTGTCTGCTTCGTTAGCGGGAATGTACACACATTGCCGCAGTTTATTGATATATTCCAACCCCCACTGTGTAGTTATTTCCTCATAACTTGTATCGGTCGAGGTAATCGGAAAACGATATTCTCGAATCCAATTAAGGTCTTCCCATATCATATTGCCACCTCACACCAGCGGATTCTGCTTGAAATCCCACGAGGTTTCATAGGAATCCCAATCGTCCCGTGAAATATGTTCATTCGTTTCTTCCAATGATAGGACGATGTCCGTATTCCATCTTATAGGGTAATTTAAGAACATCTGCAACAGTTAGGCTGGCTGTTGGATTGAGAATGCCAAGAATATATTCTACGGGTTTGGAATTCAGATATGCTATGCAGGATTGTAACGACATTTCACCTTGCGTAAAGATTGTAGGTGCCGAGGAGCTCCAAAAATACTGTTTTGGTTTTATGCGGAAAGATGGCGTAGATGTTGTAATAGTTGCCCAAGTAATACCTTCTTTTCCCCAATATAGCTTATTTGCCATACCGCCATTTAATCGATAGAAGTTTTGACTCTCAGCTGTCCAATTTAGGAGTCTAATTTCGTTGCCAATGTATTTTCTTCCATCTCCGCCTTTGCAATAGAAATGCCAGCATTTCAAGTTGCTTGCTGGTTCCCACCAAAATCGCAAATATAGTTCATCATTACAAGATTTGAACCTTCCCGCAGAAAGGAAGAATTTCTCCAATTTGTCGTCTGTCATAAGTACAAATACTGATGGAGCAACCCAATACGCCACTGGTGAGCCGGGGATTTTGGAAAAGTTGGACTGGTCTGCCGCATAGCGATTCTCACCTGCAAGGAACATATCCTCTTTTCCTTGCTGAGAGGTCGGCTCAATCAGGCGGCAATACTTGCCCTTATAGTCCGCAATATGGCTCTTGCGGATAACAAACGAGGTGGTCTGTACCACTTCACCGCCGATCTCTTCAAATGCTCTTGCGCCGAGGTGCGCCATATTGACAATATCGACTGCCAGCAGCTTTGTACGCAGCTTCTCAAAGCTGGACAGGAACATCCAAGCGTGCTGCGTGATCATCGCCTGATAGCCATTCTTCTTCGCCATCTGCCCGCAGCGTTCAATAAACACGGCAAACAGATCCGCCTTACTGTCCGGGAAGTTCTTCTTTACATAGTCATTGACCTTTGCCCCGGCATTGCTGACTGCCATATACGGTGGATTTGTCACCACCACATCATACTTCTGTGCCAGCAATTCGGCGCACTTGACCAGCGGCAGCAGTTCATCCAGTGCCGACATCTGCATCATGTTGATGTCCTCGCGGATTTCGTCAAACCGGGCGTACAGTCCGGCAAAGTCTACGGGCGTGATGTTCAGAATAGAACCGTACTCTTTGGCGTCCCGCATCTCGGTGACGATGCGCTCAATGTCGGCTTTCAGCTTCGGGTCATTCTTGTGGAAATACTCGATGGTCATTGCCTGAATGCCGTTGCTCTCGCGGATGGAGAAGATATTGGGCTGAATGCCACGCGTGAGCAAACGCCGGTCATACTGCCGCGCCTTCATCATGACCGCGAAATAGGCAAGCTGCGCCGCGCGATCATCAATGTCTAACCCAAAGAGATTATTCTTGAGGATGCTCTGCGCCGTCTCGCGCTGATCCCAACCGGCAGAGGTATAAATCTGCATCAGCACATCGAACGCATAGACAAGGATATGACCGCTGCCCATGCATGGGTCGATGACCTTGATCTCTTCCGGTTTGATAGTCTTGTATTCCTCACGGAGCTTGGCAAGCTGCGCTTCCACCTCCGGCTCCTGATCGGCTTCATCCAGATAGTATTTCCAGCCGCCCCGCAGTTCGGCATTGGGGTGACCTTCCAGCCAAAGTCTGCCGAGGGAGTTTTCCACCATGTAGCGGACGATCCAGTCCGGCGTGAAAAGCTGCGTCGCGGCGGGGATGCGCTCCTTCGTGATCTTGACGTTCTTCTTGAGCTGGGCAAAAGTATCGTCTTTCAGCTCGGTGTTGTAATACTGATACAGCCAGCCGATGATCTGAACGGCATCCTGCCAGTCCTCTTCGGGGATGTCGGAAACCATGTGGCCAAGAACGCTGTCCTGACGGAGAATGTTGTTGGGCAGCAGCATTTCCGTGTAGC
>ENA-ORNQ01003135-ORNQ01003135.1-human-gut-metagenome-genome-assembly--contig:-NODE-3135-length-10135-cov-4.882143_pt1 | contig 10135 bp, 5 predicted proteins | sample MGYA00242116_ERZ509024 | MGnify/ENA primary metagenome ERZ509024 (study PRJEB26280, sample SAMEA2338697) | human gut metagenome | biome: human gut; feature: human-associated habitat; material: faeces... | reverse complement strand
CGACCAGCATGTAAAGGGCTTTTCCGCTCTGGGTGCCGGTGTCACCACGGAGGGCGGCTATATCAACGCCATTGTGGAGTCCGGCCGTCTCACCGGAGCCAACATCTATCTGGATGTGGTGTCCGTAGGCGCTACCATGAACATCATGATGGCCGCCGCGCTGGCTCAGGGGGACACGGTGATCGAAAATTGCGCCAAGGAACCTCACATCGTGGATCTGGCCAACTTCCTGAACTCCATGGGCGCCGACATCCGGGGCGCCGGTACGGATACCATCAAGATCCGGGGCGTGGAGCGGCTGTCCGGCGGCTCTTATGCCATCATTCCCGATCAGATCGAAGCCGGTACGTTTATGTTCGCAGCGGCAGTGACCAAGGGCGATGTGACGGTGAAAAATGTGATTCCGAAGCACCTGGAATCTATTACGGCAAAACTTCTGGAGATTGGCTGTGAAGTAGAGGAAGCGGATGACTGTATCCGCGTGGTGGCATCCAAGCCTCTGCAGCATACGCAGGTGAAGACTCTGCCTTATCCCGGATTCCCTACCGATATGCAGCCGCAGATCACCGTGGCACTGGGACTGTCCAAAGGGACCAGTATTGTGACCGAGAGTATTTTCGAGAATCGGTTCAAATATGTAGATGAACTGACCCGTATGGGAGCCAATATCAAAGTAGAGGGCAATACCGCCATCATTGACGGTGTATCCAGATATACCGGAGCGAATATTTCCGCACCGGATCTGCGGGCAGGTGCCGCACTGGTACTGGCAGCAATGTCTGCGGAAGGATTTTCTACAGTGGATGACATCCGCTATATTGAGAGAGGTTATGAAGACTTCCATCTGAAATTACAGGGACTGGGAGCGCAGATCGAGTTGATCGAAACCGAGAGAGATTTACGGAAGTTCAAATTAAAGATCGGTTGATCCTGTCGGGATTACTGATGCTACAACTGAGTGCGTGCTACAACTGAGAAAAAATGTCTGTTGACAAACAGGGCATCTCATAGTAAGCTAGCCTACGTAGAAAAGTTCATATAGACTTTCCCTTATTCAGAGTGGTGGAGATACATAGGATCGAGGAAGCCACGGCAACCCCGCATACGAGATGCGGAAGGTGCCCACCTGAGCGAGCAATTGTCGAACAATAAGAGGATTTGATCAATCGTTAAATCAGTCCGCTTAGTAAAGCGGACTTTTTTGTATCATTCAGAGCGACTGGCATCGAAGATGCGATTTTGCGAATATGGCGTTGGATGATAGGACTTTAAGTAACTTATACACCACTAGACCCTCTTCCCATAGGGAAGCAGAATGGAGGACAAATGGAAAAACGTTTATTTACATCGGAGTCCGTAACCGAAGGACATCCCGATAAAATCTGTGATGCTGTATCTGATGCGGTGCTGGATGCACTGATGGAGCAGGATCCGTTCAGCCGTGTAGCATGTGAGACCTGCACCAACACCGGTTTCGTACTGGTAATGGGTGAGATCACCACCAAGGCTAACATTGATATTCCCGCTATCGTTCGTAAGACCGTGACCGAGATCGGTTATGACTCTTCCGAGAAAGGCTTCGATGGCAATACCTGTGCCGTTATGGTGTCTCTGGACAAGCAGTCTGCCGATATCGCTATGGGCGTAGACAAGGCACTGGAAGCAAGAGAGAGTCATATGACTGACGAGCAGCTGGATGCGATCGGTGCAGGAGACCAGGGTATGATGTTCGGTTTTGCTACCGATGAGACTCCGGAATATATGCCGTATCCTATCTCCCTGGCACACAAGCTGACCAGACAGCTGACCAAGGTACGTAAGGACGGAACATTATCTTATTTAAGACCCGATGGTAAGAGCCAGGTATCTGTAGAGTATGATGAGAATGGCAAGCCTGTCCGTCTGGAAGCTGTCGTTCTGTCTACCCAGCATGACGAGCATGTATCTCAGGAGCAGATTCATGAGGACATTAAAAAATACGTATTCGATCCGATCCTGCCCACAGACATGATCGACGCAGATACCAAATTTTTCATTAATCCTACCGGACGTTTCGTGATCGGCGGACCCAACGGTGACAGCGGACTGACCGGTCGTAAGATCATCGTAGACACCTACGGCGGATATGCCCGTCACGGCGGCGGAGCTTTCTCCGGCAAGGACTGCACCAAGGTGGACAGAAGTGCCGCTTATGCCGCTCGTTACGTTGCTAAAAATATCGTAGCGGCAGGACTGGCTGAGAAGTGTGAAATTCAGCTGTCTTACGCTATCGGCGTAGCACAGCCTACCTCCATCATGGTAGATACCTTCGGCACCGGCAAACTGCACGATGACAAGCTGGTAGAGATCATCCGTGAGAATTTTGACTTAAGACCCGCCGGCATCATCAAGATGCTGGATCTGCGCAGACCTATCTATAAGCAGACCTCTTCCTATGGTCACTTCGGACGCACCGATGTGGATCTGCCCTGGGAGAAACTGGACAAGGTAGATCTGTTAAAAAAATATTTGTAAGTGGAGTGCCCTTTGCGACACATTTATGAATTGGGTGCATGGCTCGTAACGTAGGGCTTCCGTAAACCACTCGGGGAGTTCTGTTTGTATTATAAACGCCATTTTTTGCTAAAAAAATACAAAAACATGAGATTTTGCCATGTAAAAAGCAGTTATTTTCGCTGAGCGTGCAAAATGAAGAAATTCCGTACAAAAATTCCTGATTTGGGAACTTTTTTGTACGGAATTCATTGTTTTTAGGGTTTTTACACCAAACTGGAGAGCTACGAAAGCATAGCCACTCTAGAGAACAAGAAAGACCTGGCGTGGGCATTTGCGCACAAATCCCAGCCATATTCGATACGCGGGGCATAATCATCAATAATAGTCAATCAAGCCCCGGTTTTATTCGTTATGCGGGATGTAATTATCAAATCTTGTGTGTAGTGCCCCGCATCTTGGTTTAAGGGTACAGACCGGCTTGCCCATGTCACCTGTGCCCACGCTGAGGCAGAAGAAGGGTACAGACTAGCTTGCCCCTGTCACCTGTGCCCACACTGAGGCGGAAGAAGGGTACAGACTAGCTTGCCCCTGTCACCTGTGCCCACGCTGCGACGGAAGAGAGGCACAGGAGGGCGTTCGCCGCATAGGCAAAAGTAAAGACAGCGATTTGTGCGCAAGCGCCCATCGCTGTCCTCACTATGCGCGGCTCATTGCCCGCGTAACTCTCAAGTTAGCAAAGCCAAAAATACCACCCGGAAAGGAGTATATCACAAAACTCTCCGGGCGGTATTCTAAGGAACGATCAATGATTGCAGCAGTGGGTTATTTCGTCTCGTCAGCGGCTTCGGTTTCGGTTTCGTCAGTCTCTTCCTGTCCGTATGCACCGATATGGAACAGCTGCTGTTCACCGGAGGTTGTGACATGGACGCCATTCTCCTCCAGCTTCAGGTCTTTCACATACATGGTCTTGGTCGTCTGGGGCAGTGTTGCAAGATCGATCTCAATGGGCTCCAACAGATGTGCGGGATCAGCCTTGTAATGTACTTCGGACAACTCTGCTTCAAAGATACCCTGTACCTTGTCCTCATTCAGATATACAATAGGAACGGTAGCAGATACGACTTCACCGGCCACCAGAGCCTGGAAGTCCAGAGCCATATATTTCTTCGTCAGAGGATCAAAATCAATATTCTTCACCAGAACATCTACATTTTTTCCGTCCAGTTCCAGATAAGCCTGCGTGCCTTCTTTCGCGTTTTTAATGAAAGCAGCTGCATCCTTCTCTGTGAATTTCAAGGATACGTTTTCCTTCATTTCTTTGCCGTACAGGACACCGGTGATAAAACCGTCTCTTCTTAATTTCTTTGCCTTTTCCTCAGGATTTCTTTTCTCAGCTTTTAATGTCAACATAACAATTGCCTCCTCTATCTCTACGTTGGTTTGGTGTAGATGAGAGCTTGTCGGAAGTTCTTTTCACACTATGGTTATTATAGCACATATAGAACAAAGTAAACAGTAAAAATGTCACAAAAATAAGGAAGAAAAAGTAAAAATTACAAGCAAATTTCAAAAAATACTCAGAGAATGTCATCTTCACCATTGCATCATAAGAACATACTACAACATATACAACACGTTACAACAAGAAAGTAAATGGTTGCACGAAGCAGTAAAATAGGGTATACTTTTCGCAAATACATTTGAATTTACTGGGAGGACACAAGGATGGATATGAATATTGTATGCCTGGATCTGGAAGGAGTACTGGTACCGGAGATCTGGATCGCATTTGCGGAGGCCAGCGGGATCCCGGAGCTGAAGAGAACCACCAGAGACGAGCCGGATTACGATAAATTAATGAAATGGAGAATTGGGATACTGAAGGAGCATGGTCTGGGACTGAAGGAAATTCAGGATACGATCGCGAAGATCGACCCAATCCCGGGCGCGAAGGAATTCTTAGACGAGCTGCGCTCTATTACCCAGGTCATCATTATCAGCGATACCTTTTCACAGTTTGCCGGTCCTCTGATGAAAAAATTAGGTTATCCGACCATTTTCTGTAATTCTCTGGAAGTAGCTGAGAACGGAGAGATTACCGGATTTAAGATGCGTGTGGAGAATTCCAAATATACTACGGTCAAGGCACTGCAGACCATCGCCAGCGGCGACAGCCATAACGATCTGGGTATGATCCAGGCCAGCAAGGCAGGCTTCCTGTTCAAGAGTACTGAGCAGATCAAAAAGGATCATCCGGAGCTGCCGGCATATGAGACTTATGATGAATTGATGGCAGCGATCAAGAGCGCACTATAATAAAAGACATTATTTAAAATAAAAGACATCTTTCATTAAGAGAAAAGGAAGCAAAAAAGGAAGCGTGGGTATCGAGCAGGATGCCTGCGCTTTTGACGCCCACATTATACTAATTTGGAATGAGGTAATCATGGGAATGGAGCAGGAACAGACACCCCATAAGCGCCGTGTGCGGTATAAGGGAAAATATCCGAAAAAATACGAGGAAAAATATAAAGAATTACAGCCGGAAAAATACGGAGATACCATTGCCCATGTCATCAGCAAGGGCAATACGCCCGCAGGTATGCATAGATCCATTATGGTACAGGAGATCCTGGATTTTCTGAAGATCCAGCCGGGAGAGACCGGATTTGACGCGACGCTGGGGTACGGTGGACATACAAAAGCTATGCTGGAACAGTTACAGGGCCGTGGTCATATCTATGCCACAGATGTAGATCCGGAAGAGTCTGCCAAGACGAGGAAACGTCTGGCGGATGCCGGGTATGGAGAGGATATCCTGACAATTAAATTGCAGAATTTCTGTACCATAGATGAGATCGCAAAAGAGGCCGGTGGATTTGATTTTATCCTGGCGGATCTGGGAGTATCTTCTATGCAGATCGATAATCCGGAGAGAGGATTTTCTTTTAAGGTGGACGGACCCCTAGACCTGCGACTGAATCAGACACAGGGTATCAGTGCGGCCGAGCGCTTAGATACGATCAGCAGGGAAGAACTGGCGGGAATGCTCTATGAGAATTCCGACGAGCCCTACTGCGAGGAGTTGGCGAAGGCGATCACCGATGAGATCCGCAAGGGACACCGGATCGATACCACGACGAAGCTGAGAGAAGTGATCGAGAAGACCCTGGATTTTCTCCCGGAAAAGGAGAAAAAAGATACGATCAAGAAGACCTGTCAGAGAACGTTCCAGGCTCTGCGTATTGATGTGAACCGTGAATTTGAAGTATTGTATGAGTTCATGGAAAAGCTGCCGGGAGCATTGAAACCCGGAGGAAGAGTCGCGATTCTCACGTTCCATTCCGGTGAAGACAAACTGGTAAAACGAGCACTGAAAGAAGGCTGCCGGGACGGAATTTATGCAGACTATTCCAAAGATGTAGTGCGGCCCTCGGCAGAAGAATGCGCGCAGAACGGCAGAGCCCGTTCCACGAAAATGCGCTGGGCGATCCGGGCGGAAGAATAACAGACTGACAGATAGAGCAAAGGAGGTGTGGGAATGACTGTCATGGAATATATGAATGCACATAGGGAAGATATGGAGCCCTGCGAGTGCGTGATCCTGCCGGACGGCAGTGTAGAGGAACCGCAGCCTTCCCATATCAAGAAACTGGAAGAGATCTCCGGTGAAGATAAACTGACACTGAACAGTCGTATGGAGAAAAATATGGAGCCCATATTTTTCATGGTGGAGTATACCGGCTGTATGCTAGTATGGAGCACCCGTGTAGTGGTGCCTTCCCATCCCACAGCGGCACAGGAAGAGACACTGGAGAATCTGTATTTTGCGGCGATGCTTGCTCCGGGCTATCACAGAGAACAGGTAGGACCGACCTATGAGGAATGCGTGAAAAAAGCAAAAGAACTGCACTAGAAAGGGAACAGCAAAATGGCGTTTACCCATCTTCATGTCCATACAGAATACTCTCTGCTGGACGGATCCAATAAGATTAAAGAATATGTAGCCAGAGTCAAGGAACTGGGCATGAACAGCGCAGCGATCACCGATCACGGTGTTATGTACGGTGTGATCGATTTCTACCGTGCGGCAAGGGAAGCAGGAATTAAGCCAATCCTGGGCTGTGAGGTGTACGTGGCGCCCAATTCCCGGTTTGACAAGGAACTGACCGGCGGAGAGGACCGTTATCACCATCTGGTGCTGTTAGCGGAGAACAATACCGGTTATGCGAACCTGATGAAGATCGTCAGCCGTGGATTCACGGAAGGCTACTATTATAAACCCCGTGTGGATATGGAAGTACTGCAGCAGTTTCACGAGGGTATCATTGCGCTGTCTGCGTGTCTGGCAGGTGAAGTGCCCCGATTTATTTTAAAGGGCATGAAGGAAGAGGCGAGAATGGCGGCCCGCAAATACGAGGCATGCTTCGGTAAGGGTAACTATTTCCTGGAATTACAGGATCACGGCATTCCGGAACAGCGAACCGTGAATATGGAACTGGTCCAGATGAGCAGGGAGCTGGACATTCCCTTGGTGACCACCAACGATGTGCACTATACCTATGCGGAGGATGCGATCCCTCATGACATTCTGCTGTGCCTGCAGACGGGCAAAAAGCTGGCGGACGAGGATCGTATGCGCTACGAGGGCGGACAGTATTATGTCAAGAGTGAAGAGGAAATGAAGGGACTGTTCCCCTATGCCTGGGAGGCAGTGGAGAATACCCAGAGGATCGCAGACCGATGTAATGTGGAGATTGAATTCGGCGTGACGAAGCTGCCGAAATACGATGTGCCGGAGGGGTACGATTCCTGGAGCTACTTAAATAAGCTCTGCGATGACGGACTGGCAGAACGCTACGGCGACGGTGATCAGCCCGCCGGAGAGACCGGACAGACGCTCAGGGAGCGCCTGGATTATGAACTTGGCGTTATTCAGAGAATGGGATATGTGGACTACTTCCTGATCGTGTGGGATTTCATCAATTATGCGAAGGAGCACGGGATCCCCGTGGGACCGGGACGAGGCTCCGCGGCGGGAAGTATCGTGGCATATTGCCTGAAGATCACCAACATCGATCCGATTCATTACAATCTGCTGTTTGAACGATTCCTGAATCCGGAACGTGTCTCTATGCCTGATATTGACGTGGATTTCTGCTTTGAACGGAGACAGGAGGTCATCGATTATGTGGGCAGAAAATACGGCAATGACAAGGTGGTACAGATCGTCACCTTCGGTACTCTGGCGGCGAAAGGTGTCATCCGCGATGTGGGCCGTGTCATGGACCTGCCCTATGCGTTCGTGGATTCTATTGCCAAAATGGTGCCGAACGAACTGAACATTACACTGAGCAGAGCACTGGAGATGAATCCGGAATTCCGCAAGCTCTATCAGGAGGACGAACAGGTCCACCACCTGATCGATATGTGTAAGCGACTGGAGGGACTGCCCAGACATACCTCTATGCATGCGGCCGGTGTCGTGATCTGTCAGAAATCCGCAGACGAATTCGTGCCGCTGTCCAGAGGCTCTGACGGTTCCATCGTTACTCAGTTCACCATGACGACGCTGGAAGAACTGGGCCTGTTGAAAATGGACTTTCTGGGACTGCGTACCCTGACCGTGATCCATGATGCTGTAAAATTCATAGAGAATACCACCGGCAGACACATTGATGTGGATGCCATAGATTATAATGACCCGAAAGTACTGGCTTCCATCGGCACCGGCAGAACAGAAGGTGTGTTCCAGCTGGAAAGTGCCGGGATGAAGAGTTTCATGAAGGAACTGCGCCCTCAGAATCTGGAGGATGTAGTGGCCGGTATTTCTCTGTATCGTCCGGGTCCCATGGATTTTATCCCGAAGTATATCCAGGGGAAAAACCATCCGGAGGATGTGACCTATGCCTGTCCTCAGCTGGAGCCGATCCTGAAACCCACCTACGGCTGTATCGTATACCAGGAGCAGGTAATGCAGATCGTCCGTGACCTGGCGGGATATACTCTGGGCCGAAGCGACCTGGTGCGCCGTGCCATGAGTAAAAAGAAGCAGGCCGTCATGGAAAAAGAGCGGGCGAACTTCATCTACGGCAATCCGGAGGAGAATGTCCCCGGCTGTATCGCCAACGGCATTGATGAACAGACCGCAGGACAGATCTACGATACCATGATGGATTTCGCCAAGTATGCGTTTAACAAGTCCCATGCGGCTTGTTATGCGGTGGTGGCTTATCAGACGGCGTATTTAAAATACTATTATCCCGTGGAGTTCATGGCTGCGCTGATGACCTCCGTCATCGATAACCCGAAAAAAGTATCGGAGTATATTTTGAACTGCCGGAACATGAATATCGCCATTCTGCCGCCGGATGTAAATGCGGGAGAAGCCGGATTCTCTGTGACAGACGGCAAGATCCGCTATGCCCTGACGGCCATCAAAGGTGTGGGACGTCCGGTCATCGACAGTCTGGTGCAGGAGCGTAAGGAGAGAGGCCCCTTCACAAACCTGAAGGACTTCATCACCCGCATGTCCGACAAAAAAGAGATGAATAAGCGGGCCATTGAGAACCTGATCAAAGCAGGAGCCATGGATGGACTGGGCGGCACCAGAAAACAGTTCATGAGCGTCTATGTGCAGATCGCGGATCACATCGCCCATGACAAGAAAAACAACCTGGCAGGACAGATTTCCCTGTTTGATATCGCCGGCGAAGAAGATAAGGAAGAATTCGATATCCGGATGCCGAATGTAGGTGAATACAGCAAGGAAATGCTGCTTGGCTTTGAAAAAGAGGTCCTGGGTGTCTATGTCAGCGGTCATCCTTTGGAGGAATACCAGGAGCTGTGGCAGAACTGCATCAGCAATACCGCCGGAGACTTTGCGCTGGATGAAGAGTCCGGAGAGGTGGAACTGGTCAAGGATCAGGCGAATGCAGTCATCGGTGGACTGATCGCGGACAAAAACGTAAAATACACCAAGAACGACAAGATCATGGCATTTTTAAATGTGGAGGATCTGATCGGCAACGTGGAAGTCGTGGTATTTCCCCAGGTATACGAGCGCTACAACACTTTGCTTACAGAGGATGCCAAAGTGTTCATCCGGGGCAGAGTGTCCCTGGAAGAGGACAAGGACGGCAAGCTGATCTGCGACCAGATCATCAGCTTCGAGGATGCACAGGCAGCCAGAGCGGCGAACCAGCCTCTGTTCCCAAGGAATTACGGAGGCCGGGGAGGCAGCCGCGGCGGATCCTATGGAAATGGGAACGGCAGTGGGCAGCAGCCGGTCGGTGCCATGTCAGGCGGACAGACAGGCCGAACAGTGGAACAGACACAACCGGGTCAGCGGCCGCAGAACGCCGGAACCGGGCAGAAAAAAGGCATGCCCGCGGGGGCCTGGATCCAGTTTCCCAATATGGAAGCCTATAAGACCAGAGAACAGGAATTGTTACAGGCCATCGCTGACTCCGACGGCAATGACGATGTGGTGATCTACCTGAGAGATATTAAAAACATCAAGATCCTGCCTGCAAATCTCAGGGTAAAAGCCGATGAGACATTAATGGAAAAGCTTGCATCGCAGTTTGGAAAAGAAAATGTTAAATTTATAACGAAACCTATTGAAAACCGCTCAAAA
>ENA-ORNQ01003133-ORNQ01003133.1-human-gut-metagenome-genome-assembly--contig:-NODE-3133-length-10137-cov-2.719798_pt1 | contig 10137 bp, 9 predicted proteins | sample MGYA00242116_ERZ509024 | MGnify/ENA primary metagenome ERZ509024 (study PRJEB26280, sample SAMEA2338697) | human gut metagenome | biome: human gut; feature: human-associated habitat; material: faeces... | reverse complement strand
CAGCGGCAGCACGGCGCATTTAAACGGAGCCAAAGCGGGATGAAGGTGCAGCACGTTGCGGACGTCACCGTTTTCCAGTGTTTCCTCTTCAAAGGCATTGCACAAAAAGGCCAGCGTTACGCGGTCGGCGCCGAGGGAAGGCTCTACACAATAGGGCACATATTTTTCGTTTGTCGTCGGGTCCAGGTATTCCATATTTTCGCCGCTGTGCTGCGCATGGCTCTTTAAGTCATAATCAGTTCGGTCGGCGATGCCCCAAAGCTCGCCCCAGCCAAAGGGGAACAGAAATTCGAAGTCCGTTGTGGCCTTTGAGTAGAACGAGAGCTCTTCAGGACTATGGTCACGCAGGCGGAGGAATTCTTCTTTAATGCCTAAATCCAGCAGCCATTTTTTGCAGAAAGAGCGCCAGTACTCAAACCATTCCAGATCTGTTCCGGGCTTGCAGAAAAATTCCAGCTCCATTTGTTCAAATTCACGGGTGCGGAAGGTAAAGTTTCCGGGGGTGATTTCATTGCGGAAGGATTTTCCTATCTGGCAGATGCCGAAGGGGACTTTTTTGCGCGTGGTGCGCTGCACATTTTTAAAATTTACAAAAATGCCTTGGGCTGTTTCAGGACGCAGATATACGGTAGAGGAACTGTCCTCGGTTACGCCCTGAAAGGTTTTAAACATCAGATTAAACTGACGGATGCCGGTCCAATCCTCTTTGCCGCAGTCCGGGCAGACAATGTGGTGTTCTTTGATATATTCCTCCATTTGGCTGTTGCTCCAGCCGTCCACTACCATATCGTTGCCATTTGCATGGTTGAAATCTTCAATGAGCTTATCGGCACGGCTGCGGGATTTACAAGCTTTGCAGTCCATCAGCGGATCGGAAAAGCCGCCCACATGTCCGGAGGCGACCCACACCTGCGGATTCATTAAAATGGCGCAGTCTACGCCTACATTATAGGGACTTTCCTGCACGAATTTCTGCCACCAGGCTTTTTTTACATTGTTTTTCAGTTCAACGCCCAGCGGGCCGTAATCCCATGTATTCGCAAGGCCGCCGTAGATTTCAGAGCCGGGAAATATAAACCCCTTACCTTTGCAGAGCGCAATAATTTTTTCCATATCCATATCATAAGTCCTCCGCTGTTATTTACATATTTAATAGTATTATAAACAAAAAGCCTATTCTGTCAAAGGAAAAGTTGTACGGAGGTGCTAAGAGCTTGTATTTTGTTTGTTGAAAATTATCTTATAACAATATCTTGTAAAAGTATCATTATTCAATTAATAAAATGTTTCTAAAATAAAAATTTCCTATTGCATTTTTAAGCAGATTGTTGTATAATCAAATTACCAATGGAGAATAGGAGGATTTTTTATGAAAAAGTTTTTGGTAGCCTTAATGGTTATTTGCGTTGCTCTTTCGTGCTTTAGTTTTGCGGTGCTTGCAGAAGAAGCACCGGCGGGCGATGCGCAAGGTGCAGCGAAAACAGTAGAAAGCCTTGTAGGCGCATATTATCTGCAGGGGGAATGCGGTCATGGTACATTGCCTGGCGGCGGTACGTATCAGACCGATTACGATTGGACCATAGCGGATCAGCTTGCGAAAGCTTTAAATGGAACGAATCGTATTCCTTTTTATGCGGGGCAGAATGAAGACGGAAGTCTTTTCTTTGATCGTATGGCGCAGCAGGCCTTTAAATATGAAATTGAGTATGCAATCGCTTCGGGAATTGATTTTATTGCTTATCGGTATTATCCCGGTTTTGGTACCTCGGGCGGAAAGAAAAAGACTTTGCAGTTTATGAATAACCAGTTAAAGATGCATTCTACTCTTGCCGGGCAGGCAGTTAGCTTCTCGAAGGAAGTTGATTTTGCACTTGTTTTGGATGAAGATTTTAATGCTGCGAAGGATGCGGATCTCATTATTGATGAGTATATCGTTGTAAAGGGATACTTGACGGCGGCCGACGGACGCCCGGTTGTGTTTATTCTTTGGAACGATGATATTGCCACCCAGATTTCTTCTACGAACAAGAAGCTGAAAAAAGTAATTGCCGATGGGCACAATCCTAAGAAAAATGCTCCGGAAACTTTGTTTGATGAGAGTATTGAATCCATGTATGTAGTTGCCCTGAACGCTCCCAGCTATGAAGAGGCGATCGCTGCCGGTGCGGATGCCGTTTCTTGGTTTGAAGGTTCCGGTTCTAACGGAGAGGCCTATTCGGCGATGACACAGAAGGTAGAAGCCAATTGGGCAAGTGCGGAAAGCAATGTTGTTCCCAATGTAGTGACCGGTTTTGACAAGAGAGTTTTGGCCGCGAATCCTATTGAAGTGACCATGAAAAAATATGCTTCGGATAAGACAACGTCCGTTCGTTATTCAAGGACGGGAGCGGAATCTGATTATGTTGCCGCGGCAACACCGGATGAGTTGGTTGCGCATATAAAAAAGGCTGTTGAAACCACAAATAAGCCAAAAGATTTCAGTGCGGTTATGGTGTATGCCTGGGATGATTTTGCAGGCGGTGCCTATCTTTGCCCCACTAAAACCGATACGGCATATGAATATGAATTCTCCTATTTAAAAGCGATGAGGCAGTATTTCTATGGCACTGCGGATGGGTTCCCGGTTATGGCAGATCCGTATGGCCCGGAAGCTACCGCAACCCCTGATCAGACCAATAATGGCGGAGATTCCGGAAACAATGCGGCAGGGTTCAGTCTGTTTGGTTTGGATACTGTTGCTTCCGTGGCAATTATTGTCGGCGCTGTAGTAGTAATTGCGGTCGTAGTGATTGTTATCGTAGCTTCTTCAAAGAAAAAGGCTCCGGCCAAAAAAGAAGAAACGAAAAAAGAAGAAGACCAATAAAAAGCAGCTGCCCGAAACGGGCAGCTTTTTTGTAGTATAAGGAAAGATATGAATAAGAAAAAAGCAGAATCAATTATTCAAAAATTGGATATTCTATATCCGCAGGCTGATACGCAATTGGTGTTTCATAATCATTTTGAATTGTTAGTATCTGTAATGCTTTCGGCCCAGTGTACGGATAAAAGGGTAAACGCAGTAACTGCTGAACTTTTTAAGGAATATAATACCCCGGAAAAGATGCTGATGCTTACACAGGAAGAGCTGGAAAAAAAGATTTTTTCCTGTGGATTTTATAAAAACAAAGCAAAAAATATCTTAGCTACCTCAAGGATTCTTGTATCGGATTATAATGGAGAAGTTCCGGGGGACTGGGAAGCATTGCAAAAGCTGCCGGGTGTGGGCAGAAAAACTGCCAATGTAGTGGCTTCTGTGGGGTTTGGAATTCCGGCCATCGCAGTCGATACGCATGTCTTTCGGGTGTCGAACAGAATTGGTCTTACGCAGGCGAAGGATGAACTGCATACAGAATTGCAGCTGCAGAAGCTGATTCCCAAAGAACAGTGGCTGAAAGTACATCATTTAATTATCTGGCACGGGCGGTACTGTTGCGATTCACGAAAGCCTAAATGTGATACTTGCGTACTTGCAGAGGATTGTATGTATTATGCACATTTGCCAAAGGCAAAATAATATGGTACAATACCCCCGTACTTTGGGGGGATATCTATGTTTATCGATTTTGTAAAAATCTATATAAAAAGCGGTAACGGCGGTCATGGAGCGCTCTCCTTCCACCGCGAAAAATATGTGCAGGCCGGCGGTCCTGACGGCGGTAATGGCGGTAACGGCGGAGATGTGGTTCTTGTTGCTGATGCTGATATGCGCACATTGCTGGATTTTCATTTTCAAAAGCATTTTTCTGCAGATAACGGCGAGAATGGGGCGGGGAATCTGCGAACCGGCGCCAGAGGAAAGAATGTTGAAATTCATGTGCCGCGGGGAACAATTGTAAAAGATGCCGAGAGTGGCTTGATTTTGGCCGATATGTTCCATGCCGGCGAAAAAAAAGTAATTTTGCGCGGAGGCAGAGGCGGAAGAGGAAATGCCAGTTTTGCTTCGGCCCGGCTGCATACACCCAATTTTGCCCAGGAAGGGGAGGTCACCAAGCAGCATCAGATCGTGTTGGAGTTAAAAACAATTGCGGATGTCGGATTGGTCGGCTTTCCCAATGTAGGGAAGTCAACGATTCTTTCTATGATCTCACGGGCAAGGCCTAAAATTGCTAATTATCATTTTACTACCTTAGAACCGAATTTAGGAGTAGTAAAGATCGATGAGGCTTCTTTTGTTGCAGCCGATATTCCGGGCTTGATCGAGGGGGCTGCCAAAGGAGCGGGGTTAGGTCATTCTTTTTTACGCCATATAGAACGTACCCGGATAATTGTGCATGTGTTGGATATTTCCGGCAGTGAAGGACGGGATCCCTTGGAGGACTACCGGATCATTAATGAAGAATTAAAACAGTATTCGTCTGTTTTAGCGGAACGGCCGCAGTTTATTGCTGCTAATAAAAGTGAATTGCTGGGTGCACAGGAAAATTTACAGCGGCTGAAAAGGCAGGTTGGAGACGTCCCCGTCTTTGAGGTTTCCGCTGCAACCAATAAAGGGTTTACACCGCTTTTACGTGCGGTGGCACAAAAGTTGAGCGAACTTCCGCCGCCGGAGCCATTTCCTGAAGGAGCGGAACTTTCCTATAGTGAGGATCCGAATCGTTTTGAGATCTTAAAGCTTTCCGGCAACTTTTTTGCAATCGAGGGACCGTTGGCAGAAAGTCTTTTAAGAAAAGTTAATTTTGAAGATGCTGTGTCGCTGGATTATTTTCAGCGTGTACTGCGGGAGAAAGGTATCATTGCTGCCCTGCGGGAAAAAGGAGCAAGAGATGGCTCTGTTGTCAGGCTTGGGCAGATGGAATTTGATTTCGTTGACTGAGGTGCTTACGGATCCATAGGATTAATCCAAACCCTGTTAACAGAAGACCGGTTACGATATAATAGATTTTATACGGCGTTATGATACTGATCAGTAGAAGTATGACGCCGTATTTTATTGCAAATTTTCTGAAGGATTCAGAGAAAATACCGGCTTTTAAACGCGAAAATTTTGTTCCAGGTACGGCGGGGGGAAGCTCCGGTAAGATGGAGAGATCAATTTTATCAAAAATTTCCTCCCGGCTGTGTTCGGTAAACTTTACCCCTAAAAGCGCAGCAAGATCGCGGCAGCCCTGCGTCAGTCCGTTTAAAGAATAAATTTCCAGCGGTGTATCTGGACCGTATTCCCGCAGAGCTTGGAGCAATTTTTCCTCTTTTAGGCCATGAAAGGAATTATCGGATATGACATGTTCTCCTTTAAAAAATTCAGCAAAGGTTTTTTCCTGCAGCAGCATTAATTTATGACGAAGGAGTTCTTTATCCAGGGTTTCTTTGGCTTTTTTTTGCTGGTATTGACTAACTTTTTTTCTGATAGTATAATAACAATAAGAAAGAAGGAATGCCGCACACAATGAAAATATCATAGCACCGTTTTTTGTGGGAAAGATATACTCTGCGGCAGCGTAAAGTAAAATAAAAAATATGGGATATAAAAGTATGCTGAAAATAAGTATCATGCTATCACCTCATTTGAATTATGGGCGAAATATTGTCCTAATATACGGAAAAAAACAATGAAAACGGGAATATTCGGCGGAAGTTTTGATCCCGTGCATAACGGTCATATCAAAACGGCTTTGTTTTGTAAAAAAGCATTTCGATTGGATCAGGTGATGTTTTTGCCGTTGGGCGATGCACCACATAAAAATAAGGTAGCCCCCAAGCAAATGCGGTTAAAAATGCTGCAAGCCGCGTTAGAAGGAATAGAAGATTGCAGTGTCAGCCGGATTGAATTAGATCGTGAGGGAAAAACTTATACGTATGATACGGTAAAATGGCTGCAAAAGCATACAGAAGGAAAGTATTTTTATATTATAGGCGCGGATACAGTTAATACGATGCATACCTGGTATCGGGCACAGGAGGTATTTTCTATGATTGAATTTATTGTGGCCGGGCGTACCGGTGTAGATATTACTCAGGGAATTGCGCGTGTTCAGGCAATGGGAGCAAAATTGCATTTTGCCGATTTTGTAGGACCGGATATTTCTTCTACTGCAATAAAACAAAGAATCCGCCAGGGATTGCGTATTGATGCAATGGTGCCGCCGGGAGTTTTGGAGATGATAAAAAAATATGAATTATATCAGGATTGAAGAGATCAAAAAAGAATTGAAAAAAAATTTGCCGGAAAAAACGTATCTGCATACGTTACGAACAGTGAATATGGCAATGGAATTGTGTGTTGATACAGCCGCTGACAGAAATGTGGTTTTTCTTGCAGCGCTGCTGCATGATTGTGCTAAAAAAACGAAGCCAAACAGCGAACAACTTCTGGAATTGGATGACTTTGCAGGATATGAAAAGGTGATTCATGCACCGTTGGGGGCCGTTATAGCGCGGCAGAAATACGGGATACAGGAGGAAAGAGTGCTGAATGCTATTCGATATCATACAACGGGGCGGCCGCAAATGAATTTAGAAGAACAGATCGTTTTCCTTGCGGATGCTATTGAAGATGAGCGGGATTATCCGGGGGTTGAGCAGATACGGGAAAAAACAAAACTTTCAATTGCAGATGGGGTGTTGGAGAGTCTTCGCGGTACTGTACAGTTTGAAACCGGGAATGGCAGTAGGCTTCATCCTCTTACCTTACAGGCTATTGCGTATTTTGAACAGAGGAAAGGAATTTGAGATGGAAAGAAAAGATTTAATTCAGGAAATTTGCCGTGCGGCAGCAGAGAAAAAGGCCGCAGATGTAGTTGTTATGGATATTACACAAATGAGTGTGATCGCGGATGATTTTATTGTTTGCAGCGGCAGTTCTAAAGCGCAGGTAAAAGCTATTTGTGATAATATAGAAGAAAAGCTGCAAAAAAATGCCGTAAGGCCTGCTAAGATCGATGGCTATGATGAAGCGCGGTGGATCGTTATGGATTACAGTGATGTATTGGTTCATATTTTTAAGGATGAGGACCGCATTTTTTATAACCTGGAGCGGTTGTGGAATAACGGTGTTAATGCCTATATTTATAAAGAGGATTAAGCAAATTGCTTTCCTTGCCGTATCCCCTAAGGGGAGATACGGCTTTTTTTGTTGCAACCGATAGTGTTCTGTGGTATAATAACAATATATTCTATATAAGAATAAACGGCATATAATTCTATAGCTTGTTTTCTATTGATAAACGCAAAGCTTAAGGAGAAAAATACTATACTTGCCTTTTGTTTTGCAGTGTGTCTTTGCAAAAAGTGCAGATACGGTGATTTTACCTTAATTTGCAGAATAATAAAAATGATTGGATTGAAAGTTGTATGCAAGCAACTGCTGTTTTTGCCGCGATAAGCGGTGTAATTTGTATATTTACCTGGATATATTGTGTTTACCATGTGTTTATTGCTTTTTTTGGATTAAAAAAATTAAAGTCCCCTAAAAAATTATTTGATAAACAGCATAAGTTTACGGCAGTGATATCGGCAAGAAATGAAGAGACTGTAATTGCTAATTTGGTAAACAGTTTAAAGCAGCAGCGATATCCGCAGGAGCTTTTGGATATTATTGTAATTGCAGATAACTGTACGGATCATACCGCGCAGGAGGCGGAAGCAGCAGGAGCTGCAGTGTATATCCGCAGCGATGCAGCTCATGCAACGAAAGGGTTTGCACTGCAATGGCTATTTGAACAGCTGCTTCAGGATGAGAAGTTTGATAGTGATGCTGTTTTTATTTTTGATGCCGATAATGTTGTGGACAGCGGATTTGTGCAGGCTATGAACGAGCAGCTGTGCTGTGGCGCTGAGATGGGACAGGGATATCGTGATTCTAAAAATCCGGGGGATAACTGGATTAGCGGCGCGCATTCGATCTATTTCTGGACGTTGATGCGCTTTTGCCTGCGTTCACGCAGAAATCTGAATATGTCAGGCTTTTTTGGCGGAACGGGGTTTATGATCAAAACCGATATCCTTCGCAGGGTCGGAGGATGGAATACAAAGGAGATTAGTGAAGATGTAGAATTTTCCATGTATCGGATCGCGGAGGGCGGGACGATCGCGTTTGTTCCGGATGCGAAATTTTATGATGAGCAGCCTGTTAAGTTTTCACAATCCTGGAAACAGCGCGTTCGCTGGACGACGGGAAACTGGAAATGCATCAAGAGCTGTGTTCCGGGATTATGGAACGGAAGAAAAAAGAGTTTTAAGGGATTTGTAGACGGATTTATGTTTTTGATGTCCGTGCCGAGTGTTCTTTTGGGAATGTTGGGGCTGCTCTTTTCGTTTGCTGCGGTGCTTACCGCCGGAAAGTATATGACCTTAGGCTTGGTGGGAATTGTGCTTTCCCTGGTTTTAAGCTATCTTGCCATGATGCTGGAGGCCGTTTTTATCGTGGTATTGGAAAAAAAGCGGATACGGGATGTTTGGAAAGGAATTTTAGGGTTTCCGATCTTTTTAATTACGTTTATGTTTGCTAGTTTTTGGGGAGTTGTAAAACCTGTAAAAAAGTGGACCCCAATTGAACATGAGTGTTCGCGCGATATTGATGAAGTGGAAGAAAAAATTATATAAAATATTTTTATATGTGGAGAGAAAAGTATGAAAAACAGAGAAGAATTTAAATTGAGATTGGATGTTAATAATATGATGGCCGAGTATATCGGTGAAAAAGGCTTTACGGCTGAAGAACTGGAAGCGGTATCTTCTAAGGCCAAAGAAGCTTTTTTGTATGTAAAGGAGAATCGCGGGAAGGGGATGATGGGCTGGACCGAATTGCCTTATAATCAGAATGAGATTGTTGACGATATCTTGATGACGGCACAAAAAGTAAGGGAAAACTTTGAGTATTTTGTGGTGCTCGGTATTGGTGGTTCGGCACTGGGCCCCATTGCGATTCAGCAAGCACTGAATCATCTGCATTACAATGAGCTTTCCAAGGAAAAGAGAAACGGATGCCCCAAGCTGTATGTAGAAGATAATGTGGATCCTGAAAGAATGGCTGCGTTATTTGATGTGATCGAGATTGAGAAAACCTGCATCAACATTATTTCGAAATCCGGCAGTACCAGCGAAACCATGACACAATATCTTATACTTTGGGATATTTTAAAGAAAAAACTCGGTACACGGGCGGCTGAGCATGTGATTGCTACCACGGATGCGGAAAAGGGGAATTTGATCAAACTGGCGCAAAAAGAAGGATTTAAGAGCTATGTGATTCCTGATGGCGTCGGCGGCCGGTTCAGTGAAATGTGTCCGGTAGGATTGGTTGCTGCTGCTGTTTGCGGAATTGATATCCGGGCAATGTTGGAGGGGGCCGCATATATGGACGAATTGGCCTCCAGTGGAGATATCTATCAGAATTCTGCACTGATGGCTGCAGCTATGCAGTATCTTGCTATGCAGAAAGGATATAATATTTCCGTTATGATGCCTTATGCTGACAGCTTGAAATATATGGCAGATTGGTACTGCCAGCTGTGGGGAGAATCTTTGGGGAAGAAAAATGACCTTTCCGGCAATGCAGTGTATGTGGGGCAGACTCCGGTCAAGGCTTTGGGGGTGACCGACCAGCATAGTCAGGTTCAGCTTTATACGGAAGGTCCGTTCGATAAGGTCATCACTTTCCTGGGGGTGGACCGCTACCGCACGGAAGTTGTTATCCCGCATGCGTATGATCATATCTCCGATGTTGCCTTTTTAAGTGGGCATACGTTCAACGCTCTCATCCAGGCAGAACAGCTCGCCACGGAATATGCCGTGCTGAAATCCGGGCATCTCAGCAAAACCATTACTTTACCGGAAGTAAACGCTTTTACGCTGGGTGAACTCATCTGCCTATTTGAATTGCAGACGGCATTTGCGGGCGAGCTGCTCTGCATCAATGCGTTCGATCAGCCAGGTGTAGAGGAAGGCAAAAAAGCGACTTATGCGCTGTTGGGAAAGCCAGGCTATGAGCAAAAGAAAGCAGAGCTTGCCGCACGGCCAGCACGCAATGTGCGGTATCAAATCTAACGGAAATTAGTTTGCTGCATGCGCGATTTTATGACCCTTTTGTTAATTTCCCCCGATCGGCTGACAGAGCGGGGGAAATGCTGTACAATAATCATGTAACACGAATGTTTAGGAGGA
>ENA-ORNQ01003130-ORNQ01003130.1-human-gut-metagenome-genome-assembly--contig:-NODE-3130-length-10139-cov-3.099960_pt1 | contig 10139 bp, 6 predicted proteins | sample MGYA00242116_ERZ509024 | MGnify/ENA primary metagenome ERZ509024 (study PRJEB26280, sample SAMEA2338697) | human gut metagenome | biome: human gut; feature: human-associated habitat; material: faeces... | reverse complement strand
GGCATATCCATCGGTGTTACCGTTCATTAACGGACTGGCTGCATATAATAGTGCTTTAGCACGTACAGCCAAAGCAGCACCTCTTGTGGGACGTGACACAGACATCAGTTCGCGTTTCAAAGGAAGATCCTTTGCTGCTAAGGCCATTTCTGAAGCAATGTAATCGGCACACTCATCGTAAGTGTTGCGAGGTATTGAAAGAGCTTCATAACTGTCAGTGTAATCCTGGCCCTCTTCTGGTACAATGGGCACAGGACCATATTTCTGTAATAGTTTCCAGTAATAATAAGCACGCACAAAGCGGGCCTGAGCTTTATAGTCTGCCCGTTCCTCCGAGGTCAGTTCATTACACATATCCACATTCTGGATAAAGATAGCGGCTTGACGTATTCCCTGATAACTGTATTTCCATGTATACGGCCATTGCTCTTCACCATAAGTCACTTCTTTAAAGCTTTTGTAAATGGGATTATATATATCATCACTGAAATTAAACGGATTTGAGCCGGTGATACTAATATCGGCAAATTCGCTGTTTGTCAAGTAACTGTATGCATTGGCAAGCCATTGTTCCGTATAGGTTTCATCGGTAAAGACTTCTTCCAGTGACATTCTGTCCTTGGTATCGGTATTCACATCAAGATAATTACACGAAGCCATACTCAAGCCTGTTGCAATCAATAATATATTTCTTATAAGTTTCATATTCGTAAGTGTTTCTTTATAAACTAATATTCAGACCAAATGTAACAGATTTAGTAATGGGATAGAAGCTACCGTCGTTGCTTCTTGGTTCTGGATCCCACAATTTGAATTTAGAGAAAGTCAACAAGTTCGTTCCAGTAAAGAATAGTCTTATTTTACTAAAACGTATCTTGCTTACTATATTTTTGGGTAAAGTGTATCCTATTTCTACTGTCTTAAGACGAAGATAAGAACCGTTTCTCAACCAATGTGTGGAATACTGGTTGTTGTTCACATTATTTTCTCCTCCAAATTTAAGTCTCGGATATACGGCATTCGGATTTTCGGTTGCCGGGTCGCCCGAAATATCTCTTGAAATCCAGCGGCTTGAATTGACAACATCCGTAGATACATTTCCCCAAGTTCCGCGGCTGAAAGGATGCACCAATACACCGTTGATGAAGAAAGAAGATTTACCGGTTCCTTGGAAATGGACACTTGCGTCAAGCCCCTTCCAATTGGCAGAAATACCCATACCATAAACGAAACTCGGTCTGTTGGTGTTTCCTACAGCCACGCGGTCATTATTGTTTATCACTCCATCACCGTTCACATCCTTGTATTTGATATCTCCGGCTTTCACTGTTCCAAACTGTGATGCAAACGGTTTGGGAGTAATGGCTTTATTGGCATCCGACAAAGATTCCCAGCGTGCCATATCATCTATTTCAGTTTGAGTGAACAGCCCCTCGGCAACATATCCTTTCACTCCATTGATGTTGTGCCCATATTGGTTCATCCATTCGTATTTCTGTTCCGGCAATTCTCCCTGAATCCATTTATCCTTATTAAAGGTGACATTACCACGAAGCGCAATTACCCAGTCTTTATTGATACGCTTGTTATACTCGATCGTTCCGTCAAATCCTTTATTTTCTATAATACCGATGTTTCCGTAAGGAGCAGATGTGTTGTATCCCAGGAATGAAGGTATAGAATGTTCACGCTTCAACAAGATGTTTTCACGACGTTCTTTAAACAAGTCGAATACAATAGACAGATCGTCATTAAATAGCTTCAGGTCAATACCCAGGTCTTGTTTGCGAGATTCTTCCCAAATCAGGTCGACAGCCATATTCACTGTTTCATAACCGGACCACTTAGTTCCATTCGGTCCGAATTTATAACCATAGTCTCCATTTTCTTTCATCTGATCCAGATACATGAAACGACGGTCGGAAACTTCGCTATTACCCACTTTACCATCCGTATAACGTATCTTCAAGAAAGAAACTGCCTTCGACAGAGGTTGCCAGAATTTCTCATTTGAAACAACCCATCCTACACCAAATGCAGGGAAAGTTCCGAAACGATGTTTAGGTGAAAAGTTCTCGGCACCGTTATAACCGATGTTGAATTCTGCGAAGTAACGGTCTTTCCATGAATAAGTGGCACGACCGGCAATACCCATCATACGATACGGAATCGCATCTTCCAATGTCCCTTTCGGATATAATAGTTTGGATTGCTGATTGAACAGGAATAACGCACTAACACGATGATCGTCGTTGAATGTCCGGTCATAGTTCAAGGAAGCCTCCAAATAGGTCTTTTTGTTACCACTCGTTTCCTGTTTATAGCTTAACACGTTACTTCCTTCATAAATACGTTGCAGAATAGGTTGTCCATTCATATCGTAAGGAACACTAGTGTCCAGGAAGTTGTAGGTAGACTCCGCACGGTCCTGATGTACATGTATCTCATTGTATACGTCGAATGCATACATAGCAGTCAGTTTCAGTCCTTTCGTAAGCATATCCAAATCCTGTGTGACGCGCAAATTAGAGTAAATCTGATTTTTCGTCAGGTTGTCATAACCACGACGTGTAGCCTGTGAATAAGGGTTGTTAAAGTTATTATTGGTTGAAGTTCCCGGCACAAAGGCTTCTCCATTAACAAAGAACATCTTCGGATATTCAACCGGTGAGATAGACATTGCCGCATTATACAAATCGGCAGAAGAGATGGCCGGATAGTTTCCTTCTCCCAGATAACCTTGCGCACCGATCTCGACCTTAGTAGTAGGAGTTACGTCGATATTCAAATTGGTAGTAAAGTTATAACGGCTATATTTCATTTTAGAATCATAGGTGTCGATATTCTTATCAGTCACCGTCATACCTGTCTCATTAAAGTAGCTGACTGATGCATAATAAGCGACTTTCTCGCTACCACCGCGTACATTTACATTCACACGGCGATTATGTCCCCAATCATTAAAGATTTCTTTCAACCAATCCACATTCGGATATAGATAAGGATCCTTACCAGCAATCGTGTTACGTATCTGATCTTCTGTATATTTCGTAGCAATACCGTCATTACGCATTGCCTCGTTGGCTGCATTCATATAAGTGATACCATCTGCCAAATCAACCATCTTCGTGAAACGGGTAAACGATTCATAATAATCCGCGCTCACTGTCGGTTTTCCTACCTTTCCCGGTTTGGTTTTAATCAAAATTACGCCATTGGCACCACGTACACCATACACAGCTGTTGCTGATGCATCTTTCAGCGTTGTCAACGATTCAATATCTTCCGGATCGATGTCATTGAACGAACGTTCCACTCCATCCACCAATACTAGCGGAGAAGAAGTGTTGGGAGTGGAAATACCACGAATCCAGATATCAGCAGCATCTTTTCCCGGTTCTCCTGTACGTTGTACAGCCACAACACCCGCCAAACGACCTGCCAATGTAGTTGTTAAACTGGCAGAAGGCGTCTTAATATCTTCCATCTTCATGGAAGACTGTGCACCGATATTACTTATTTTACGCTGGGTACCATAACCCACAATAACAGTCTCTTCCAATTCGTTGACCTGTTCTTCCAAGGTGACATCATAAATGTTGGTCGAAGCATTGGTTCGTATTTCAGAAGTTTTAAACCCGATATAGGTAAATTTAAGCACTACGCTCTTCTTGGTTACGAATATCTCATACAAACCATCCATATTTGTAATCGAACCGTTTGCATCTCCATCCACAGTAACGTTGACCCCAATAAGCGGCTCTCCTTTTATATCAGTGACACGTCCGGATATTTTCCGCTTATTCTGTTGCTGTTCGGTTGAAGCAGGGGCTTTTCCGGAAATAAATATTTGCCTGTCAGAGATCCGATAAGTACACGAAGTACCTTCGAAAAGTTCAGAAAGGATTTCTTCTATATTTTTATTCTTACTGTCGATAGATACCTTACGTTCTAAGTTGACAGCGTCATCTAAATAGAAGAAAACAAATTGACTACTTTTCTCTATTGTTTTAAGCACTTCTCTCAACGTCGAGTTACTCATGCTGACCGAAAGGGTCTTAAATTGAGAATAATTGTTGTAACTTGCGAAAGAGTAGTCTATTCCGAGAAGTAAAAAGCACAGGAATAGCCCGAGAACCTTACTCTTTCGTTCTCTAATTGCATTTTTCATATTAAACATGTTAAAAATTTCTCATAATATTATTTTCTGTATCTAAACATTCATGGGCACACAAATCCCATCTGGATGATAGTTCGTATCATCCACTCTCTTCAATAATTACCATAAAATAAGGGAGTTAGATTAGTTTATTATCTTATTTTTTATATCTATTTCTTTACTACTCGATACGTTTTATATTGTTCATCATAGGCATAAGAAATTGGTGCAACAAAGGTTAATCCATTAATAACTGTTTCAAAGCTGTCTTTCAAATCGATTTTTCCGGAACATTTTATTTTACTTAGCGCTGGGTCAAATTCTACATTCACACCATAATAGGTAGACAGGCGTTGCAAGACTATTCCCAAATCGGCACTTTGGAAACAATAGAGTCCATTTATCCACGATATTGCCTGTTCTACATCTACTTGTGATATATTTTCCTTTCCATCGGCAGAACTGAACATCTGATTAGGAGCCAAAATCGCTTTCGGAGTCCGGGCTGTCTCTACCTGAACACATCCTTGCGCCAGCACTACACTTCTAATTGCTTCCGACTCATACGCCGTTACATTAAATTTAGTACCAAGCACCCTGACATTCATATCTTTGGTCCGCACATAGAAAGGGCGGTTTTCATCTCTGGCTACTTCTATGTAGATTTCTCCGTCCACATAGATTTCACGTTTATCTTTTTCAAACTCTACCGGATAAATCACTCTCGTGCCGGCATTCACCCAGACTTTAGATCCATCGGCAAACGTCAATACCGATCGCTTTCCACGCGGAATGACCAATTGATTGTAAGCTGCCGATTTTTCCTTTTGTATACTTTCCTGATTTGTTTTGATTTCTACGGAATCATACGTAATCTCCGTTTCTTTTTCTTTCAGGCTCACTACGTTATCTTCCGCCAAAATCAACAGTGTTTCTTCCGTCAGAGGCAAATCAGCTTTGGTATTCACTGCAAAAGTGGCAATATCCGGATCCAGCACCGAAGAATAACTCTTTAATAAGAAGAAACATCCCACAAGAATAGCAACACTGGCCGCCGAGCTCAATCCTATTAAGAAATAGTTCTTACGTTTCGCCTTCTCCTTATTTATATTGGTTGCCTGAATACGAGTCCATAAATCATCCGTTTCCTCGTTTGAAAGTACTTCTTCTTTCTCTTTTGAAAAAACCTCCAAATATCTTTTTGCTGCTATATATTCATCTATATTAGAAGGATTCATCTGTTCAAATTCATCCCAGAACTTCTGTGTTTCTTCCGTAGGATGATTCATGGAAGAAATAAAGAAATCATTCTGAAGGAATTCTTCAAAAGTATATAGGGAAAAATCTGTATGTTTTTGTTCAGAGTTCATCATTTTCATTGTCTTTACGTATGAATAACAGTTGTACTTTCATTTTATACTCACCTTTTCCGAAGTTTTTTCCACTTTTTTTTGATAGGCAGGAAAAATAGGTTGATTATTCTCTCTTATTTTCTCTTAAATAAGTCCCGGATACGTCCCAAAGCCCGTTGAATGGAGTTAGAAACAGATTGATTATTCATGTCTGTCACCTTACTTATTTCATCGATACTCATCTCTTTGATATATCGATAATAAATAATTTCACGCTGTCTGTCCGTCAATACAGACATCATAGTATGCACGGTTGCCTGAACTTGTTTTTCCTGTTCATTATTAATATATATAGTTTCCGGAGTGGAGGGGGATTCGTCAACCGTCTCTTCTCTCTCACCTATTTCATCAAACGAAAGAGAATCTGTTGTTTTTTTTAGCGCATTAAAAAGAGTGTTTTTCAACGCTACCGTCAAATAAGCTGCAATATTATCTGTTGGGGCTAACTTTGCACGATTCATGTGGATTTTCACAAACACATCATGTATGCAATCTTTAATTAATTCTTTGTCTGAAGTATATAATAGTCCGAATCGAAACAGATCTTGCACCGTTCGATTATAGATTTGGGTATACGCACTCGAATCTCCCTCGAGAAACCTTTTCCACAAAAGGGAGTCGGAAAGAGTGTGTATATCTAAGTTCATTATAATAAGTATGTTTGATTTACAAGGACAAAAATAAAACAATAAATCAAAAAAAGCCCATCTTTATTAAAATATTAATTATGGATGGGCTGAACTTTTCAGATTTTACTTCAATGGGCTTGCCTTTACTCCCTCGAAAGTCATCTTTATGGGTTTTATTTTTCCATCTTTATCAAAGTACATACGGTCAACGCAGGTCACACGAGCGTTTCCATCCGTTTCACCCAATGGATGGCGATGATAAATGATGTACCATTCATCCTCTCCCGGCCCTTTTACAACTGAATGATGACCGGCACCTGTTCCAATTTTGGGATCTCTCTGTAATATTTTTGCTTCTCTTTTGAAGGGTCCGAACGGTGAGTCGGCAATGGCATAAGCAACACAATAATCTGGTCCGGTCCAACCGCCTTCTGACCACATAAAATAGTATTTTCCGTTACGTTTCAACATAAAAGGTCCCTCTACATATTTTTCGGGGGTTACTTCCTTATAAAGGGTACCATCTTCAAACGGTACGATACTCAACAAGTCCGGGGCCAGTTTCACCATATTACAATGTCCCCAGCCACCATAATACATATAATATTGTCCGTCATCATCTTTGTAAACAAACTGATCGATCGGTTGCGCACCATTTACAAATTTATCAATCAGAGGTTTGCCTAACGCATCTTTAAATGGTCCGGCAGGATTGTCGGCCACAGCTACACCAATACCGCCCAGTTCATTATTGCTTTGGATATCATTCGCACCGAAGAATATATAATATTTATCATTCGCATGAATCACGGCAGGTGCCCACAAAGCACGTTCAAACCAACTAATATTCTCTTTTGATAACACTTTCGGGTGCTTTGTCCAATTCACCAGGTCTTTAGACGAAAAAGCATCCATGAAGGTTTGTTCATCATAAGGTGCTGAATACGTAGGATAAATCCAGTATTCATCTCCAAATACAACTCCTTCCGGATCGGCATACCATCCCGGAAATACAGGATTACCACTCGTCTTCGGTTGTTGATTGGCTTTTTGTCCAAATACAGACTGGGAACAGCAAATAACACTAAGAAGAATAAGGTGCTTCAGTTTCATACAATATCAATTTTAAAGTTCGTGCCACAAAGATGAGAAAAAACAACTAGAAATTCAATAAATACAAACCAATTAAGGATAAATACTAACCAATCTGCAAAAAAAGATGGTTTATCAAAATTTCACATTTCCTTTAAAACGTCTTATTGGCAGAAATTTTTCATAAAAAGAAAATCTCTTTTATCATCAACCATTCTACTAATTTATATATCATATAATTCCAATGATATTTTATCTAACAAAGGGACAATGCTGACTATTCCTTTAGCTATTTCTTCTATCCGTGTATATAATGAAGAGAATTTGCTATTTATTGAGCAGAAAATATTCTTCTTTTTTTCTATTTTTTCCGTTCTTTGTAACATTCCTCACAAAGGAATAAAATCATTAATCTAACACAAGAAACATTTATCATGAAAAAGAATTTTCTAACAATACTGTTTGTATTGGCTCTATGCAGTTCGACTTTTGCTCAATGGAAACCTGCCGGTGACAAAATCAAGACATCGTGGGGAGAACAGCTTGATCCTAAAAACGTATTACCGGAATATCCGCGTCCTATCATGGAACGCAGTGACTGGAAAAACCTGAACGGGCTTTGGAAATATGCAATCACTCCCAAAGGTACTCCTGCACCTGCCGCTTACCAGGGTGATATTCTTGTTCCTTTTGCCGTAGAATCGTCTTTATCAGGCGTAGGCAAAATGATAAACGAGAAAGAAGAACTGTGGTACCAACGTACTTTCGACATTCCTTCTGCCTGGCGTGGTAAACAAATCCTGTTGCATTTCGGTGCGGTAGACTGGAAAGCAGAAGTTTGGGTGAATGATGTAAAAGTAGGCGAACACACAGGTGGATTCACTCCTTTCTATTTCGATATTACTTCTGTACTTAATAAAGGAAATAATGACTTGGTAGTAAAAGTATGGGACCCTTCAGATCGTGGCGAACAACCCAGAGGAAAGCAAATAGCAAATCCTCATGGCATTTGGTACACTCCGGTTACAGGTATCTGGCAAACAGTGTGGTTGGAACCGGTAGCAACACAATACATCACTAATCTGAAAACTACTCCTAATATTGACAATAATTCTGTTAAGGTAGAAGTTGCTGCCAATACGACCTCTGCAGACAAAGTAGAAGTAAAAGTATTCGATGGCAAGAACCTTGTAGCCAAAGGTGCAGCGTTGAACGGAGTACCTGTTGAACTGGCAATGCCTGCTAATGCTAAACTGTGGTCTCCGGACTCTCCTTTCCTCTACAACATGGAAGTGACTCTGTATAAAGACGGAAAAGCAATAGACCAGGTAAAGAGTTATACGGCTATGCGTAAATATTCTATCCGCAAAGGTCAGAATGGCATCACTCGCCTGCAATTGAACAACAAAGACTATTTCCAGTTCGGTCCGCTCGACCAGGGATGGTGGCCTGACGGTTTATATACTGCACCGACAGATGAAGCATTGGTTTATGACTTGAAGAAGACGAAAGACTTCGGCTACAACATGGTACGTAAGCACGTCAAAGTAGAACCTGCACGCTGGTACACTCATTGCGACCAATTAGGATTGATCGTATGGCAAGATATGCCGAACGGTGGTCCTAGCCCACAGTGGCAGGCACGCAACTATTTCAACGGTACGGAAGTGATTCGTTCTGCTGCTTCTGAAGCTAACTACTGCAAAGAGTGGAAAGAAATCATCGACTGTCTGTATTCTTATCCGAGTATCGCCGTATGGGTTCCTTTCAATGAAGCATGGGGACAATTCAAGACTCCGGAAATCGTAGCATGGACCAAAGAATACGATCCTAGCCGCCTAGTGAATCCTGCCAGTGGTGGTAATCACTATACTTGTGGCGATATTCTCGACCTTCACCACTATCCGGGCCCGAACATGTTCCTTTACGATCCGAGACGCGCCACCGTATTGGGTGAATATGGAGGTATCGGCTTGGTAGTAGAAGGAAACACTTGGGTGAATGACAAGAAAAACTGGGGTTATGTGAAGTTCAATACATCGGACGAAGTAACGAACGAATACATTAAATATGGCAAACATCTGTTGGAATTAATCCGGAAAGGATTCTCTGCTGCCGTATATACTCAGACAACAGACGTAGAAGGTGAAATCAACGGTCTGATGACTTATGACCGTAAAGTTATCAAGATGAATGAAGCTAAAGTCAGAGAAATCAACCAACAGATCTGTAACTCTCTGAATAAATAATAAATAGAATAATACTCTTTTCCTTGTTGAACTAAAAACAGCACCTCTGACGTCTATTCAGGGTGCTGTTTTTTTATATTCATATTCTTTTTCAGAAATGCTTATTCTTCCTGCATGAAGATCTTTACCTGATTCCAACTATTCTTCGTATCATTCGATACTTTTTCACTGGAAGTAGAACGCCCTTGTTCCACATATTGCTTCATAGTCCGTTTCATCTCTTTCACCTCATTTTCGTAACGCTTATCACCGATAATGTTTTCTTTTTCTAACCAAAGGGGCAGTTATTAAGTAATTCTTCTTTTCCATAGTATTATCAATTATCTGGAAAAACAAAAATTGAGAAGTTTGTGGAAAAAGAAGGAAAATGCTAACCAATAAAGAACAAAATAAGGTATATATGATACTAAACAGACATATAACGTTTTTGTGAACTTTTGTTTTACTGTGAATAGTTTTTTTCGTTTATTGAACAATTAGTTTTCTATTTTTAGGCCAATATATTCTAACTTTGTATTTTAGTTAAAAAAAACTACTGAGATGAAAAACCAACGAATTACTTTTCTTCTTTCTTTTTGCTTATCATTAGCAATAGCAT
>ENA-ORNQ01003129-ORNQ01003129.1-human-gut-metagenome-genome-assembly--contig:-NODE-3129-length-10140-cov-3.476549_pt1 | contig 10140 bp, 8 predicted proteins | sample MGYA00242116_ERZ509024 | MGnify/ENA primary metagenome ERZ509024 (study PRJEB26280, sample SAMEA2338697) | human gut metagenome | biome: human gut; feature: human-associated habitat; material: faeces... | reverse complement strand
TGATGTTTCAAAGGTGGAACCTGTTTTTGCAGGAGAGATTTTTCCACCTGCGGAACCGGTGATCTCTGGAGATTTTGTGGAGGATGATGTTCCTTTGGCAAAAGAAGAAGTTTCCACTGTTCCTGCAAAGCAAAAGGTAGAAACTACGGTACCGGAGCAGGAACCATCGACTGTGAAAACAGCAAAGAAAAAAGTGAAACCATCCGAGGCAGAAGTCGCTGACGGAATTGCTGGCGTTGTACAGGAAATGGAACAGATGCAGCCATTAGAGCACAAATATGAATATCCGCCGATTGATCTTTTGAAAGCAGGATCCGGTAAAAAATCTGCAAATACAGAAAGTCAACTTCGAGAGACGGCAAACAAGCTGCAACAGACATTGAAAACATTCGGAGTCAATGTAACTGTTACAAACATCAGTTGTGGTCCGGCAGTTACACGATATGAAATCCAGCCGGAGATGGGGGTAAAAGTCAGTAAAATTGTTGGACTTGCAGATGATATCAAGTTAAATCTTGCAGCAGCGGATATTCGAATTGAAGCACCTATTCCTGGAAAAGCGGCAGTCGGAATTGAAGTACCGAATAAGGAAAACGTCATGGTGGCATTCCGTGATCTTATTGATTCCAAAGAATTTAAAGAGTCAAAGTCAAAAATCAGTTTTGCGGTCGGTAAAGATATTTCTGGTAAAACGAAAGTTGCGGATATTGCAAAGATGCCGCATCTTCTGATCGCGGGAGCAACTGGATCCGGTAAATCCGTATGTATCAATACGATTATCATGAGCATTCTTTACAAAGCGGACCCGAATGAAGTGAAACTTTTGATGATTGACCCGAAAGTGGTGGAATTAAGCGTATATAATGGAATTCCGCATTTGATGATTCCCGTTGTCACAGATCCGAAGAAAGCGGCAGGCGCTTTAAACTGGGCTGTTGCAGAAATGACGGAACGCTACGAAAAATTTGCAGAAGCGAATGTGCGTGAAATTAATGGATATAATGCAAAAGTGGATTCCATCGAAGTGCCGGAAGGTCAGGAACGTCCACAGAAGATGCCTCAGATCGTCATTATTGTGGACGAACTTGCAGATTTGATGATGGTTGCCTCAAACGATGTGGAACAGGCAATTTGTCGTCTGGCACAGCTGGCACGAGCTGCGGGTATCCATCTTGTGATTGCGACACAGCGTCCGTCCGTAAATGTTATTACTGGTCTGATCAAGGCAAATATGCCAAGCCGTATTGCATTTGCAGTTACTTCCGGTGTAGATTCTCGTACGATTCTTGATATGAATGGTGCAGAGAAACTTCTTGGAAAAGGAGATATGCTGTTCGATCCGCAGGGATCGCCAAAACCGGTGCGTATACAGGGCGCTTTTGTTTCCGATGAAGAGGTTTCGGCTGTTGTTGAATTTATCACACAAAATAATGCTCCGGCACAGTACAGTGACCATGTGCAGAAAAAGATGGAAGACCTGCAGTCTTCCGGAAGCAATGGAAGTATTGCAATTTCCGATAATGATGGGGCAGATGATGGAAAAGATTCTTATTTTTCTGAGGCTGCAAAAATTATTGTCGATAAAGAAAAGGCATCAATCGGTATGCTGCAAAGATATTTAAAGGTCGGTTTTAACCGTGCGGCCCGTATTATGGATCAGCTTGAAGAGGCCGGAATTGTCGGACCGGAAGAGGGTACAAAACCTCGAAAGGTGCTGATGACGAAAGAAGAATATGAAACATATATTGACGAGAATCCATAACATTGGGTATGATATACTCTGTGGGATATAGATTGCGCCAGCTTTTGGCGGAAAAATTGACAGGTATTTATTTTGCTTATGTCAGAATACATATAAACGGATGCTTAGGCAGATAGTGTCAGCTCATTTGCTGAAAGCAAATTTTGCATGGGCTGACGTTCAAGATTAAGGAGGAAAATTATGAAAAGTGATATTCAAATTGCGCAGGAAGCAACTATGCAGCCAATCAAAGAGGTAGCAGCATCTATTGGCATTACGGAGGATGATATTGAATTATATGGAAAATACAAAGCCAAGATTTCTGATGAATTAATTGAGCAAAGCAAGAATAATCCGGATGGAAAATTGATTCTTGTCACTGCAATCAACCCAACGCCGGCAGGAGAGGGAAAGACAACCATTACGGTTGGTCTCGGACAGGCATTTGGTAAACTTGGAAAGAAAGCAATCATCGCCTTGCGTGAGCCATCTTTGGGACCATGCTTTGGTATCAAAGGCGGAGCAGCCGGTGGTGGATATTCCCAGGTCGTACCGATGGAAGATCTGAATCTCCATTTTACTGGAGATTTTCATGCAATTACATCAGCAAATAACTTACTTGCTGCACTTTTGGACAATCATATCCAACAGGGAAATGAACTTGGCATTGATCCAAGACAGATTGTATGGAAACGCTGTCTTGATATGAACGATCGTGTCTTACGTAATGTAGTTGTTGGTTTAGGAAGTAAAATGGATGGAATGGTACGTGAAGATCATTTTGTAATTACAGTAGCTTCTGAGATAATGGCTATTTTATGTCTTGCAGTAGATATGAATGATTTAAAACGTCGCCTTGGCAGAATTATCGTTGCCTATACATTTGATGGAAAACCAGTGACAGCAGATGATTTACAGGCAACCGGATCAATGGCCGCTTTACTGAAAGATGCATTAAAGCCGAATTTGATCCAGACATTGGAGCACACACCGGCATTTGTTCATGGCGGACCGTTTGCAAATATTGCGCACGGATGTAACAGTGTACGTGCAACCTGTACTGCCTTAAAACTTGCAGATTATGTCATCACAGAAGCTGGATTTGGTGCTGACCTTGGTGCTGAAAAATTCTTTGATATCAAGTGTCGTAAAGCTGGACTTAAACCGGATGCTGTTGTACTTGTGGCAACAATCCGTGCGTTAAAATACAATGGTGGAGTACCAAAGGATGAACTTTCTGCTCCGAATCTGGAGGCTTTAAAGAAAGGTATTGTAAACCTGGAGAAACATATTGAGAACCTTCAGAAATTTGGAGTTCCGGTTGTAGTTACATTGAATTCCTTTATTACAGATACGGAAGAAGAGACTGCATTCATCGAGAAATTCTGTAAAGACAGAGATTGTGAATTTGCCCTTGCCGAAGTATGGGAAAAAGGTGGCGAAGGCGGTGTCGCACTTGCAAACAAAGTGTTAGAAACATTAGAGACAAAGAAAAGCAGCTTTAAGCCTTTATATGAAGATGACTTATCGTTAAAAGAAAAGATTGAAAAAGTTGCAAAAGAAATCTATGGTGCGGATGGCGTTACATATGCACCTGCTGCAGAACGGGAGCTAAAGAGAATCACAGATCTTGGAATGGACAAATTTCCGGTATGCATGGCAAAGACACAGTATTCACTTTCTGATGATGCAAAGAAACTTGGCCGTCCAACCGGATTTAAGATCAATGTCCGCGAAGTATATGTTTCTGCAGGAGCGGGCTTTGTTGTAGCCATCAATGGAGCAATCATGACTATGCCGGGACTTCCGAAAAAGCCGGCAGCATATCAGATTGATGTGAATGATGACGGTGTCATCACAGGACTTTTCTAAGGAGAGAATAAGAAACATGGCAAAAATAATTGATGGGAAACAGATTTCTAAGGATATTAAAGAAGAATTAAAGCAGGAAGTGGCAGAACTTGCCAGTCAGGGACGCAAATGTTGTCTGGCGGTGATTCAGGTAGGAAATGATCCTGCTTCTTCCGTATATGTAGGAAACAAAAAGAAGGCATGTGCTTATATTGGCATTGAATCATTAGCTTATGAACTGCCGGAGGAGACAACCGAAGAAGAATTATTGTCTTTGATTGAAAAGCTGAATGCAGATACACAGGTTCATGGAATTTTGTGTCAGCTTCCTTTACCAAAACATATCGATGAAGACAAGGTAATTAAGGCAATTTCACCGAAGAAGGATGTGGATGGATTCCATCCACAGAACGTGGGAGCACTCGTGATTGGAGAGCAGGGTTTTGTTTCCTGTACACCGGCAGGAATTATTCAGTTGTTAAAACGCAGCAATATTGAGATAGAAGGAAAACATTGTGTTGTGATAGGACGCAGTAACATTGTAGGAAAACCAATGTCTCTGCTTATGTTGCGCGAGAATGCAACCGTTACTATCTGTCATTCCAGAACAAAAAATATTAAAGAAATCTGTCGTGAGGCAGACATTTTAATTGTTGCAATTGGAAAACCACAGTTTATTGGTGCAGATTATGTAAAAGATGGCGCAGTCGTTATTGATGTGGGAATTCACCGTGATGAAAACAACAAGCTTTGTGGTGATGTGAAATACGATGAGGTAGAACCAAAAGCATCATACATTACACCGGTTCCAGGCGGTGTTGGACCTATGACAATTGCAATGCTGATGCATAACTGTGTAGAGGCAATGAAATTATATTCATAAAATAAGGGGATATTTATGAAATGTATTTATTGTGGTAAAGAGCTTGCGGAAGGCGAACTTTTTTGTCCGGCATGCGGAAAAGCTGTACAGATTGTACCAGACTATAATGTGTATGACGATGATTACCTGAAAGAAGTACTTGCACAGGAAAACCCAAAAAAGCCTACATCAACCAGTACCGGGAGAAATCCGGCTTCTGGCATATCATCTGCAAAAAATTCTGATAATGGAAAGAATCCTAAACAGAAAAAGAAACAGATGATGATTATCGGCGGAGTTATTGCTATAATCTGTGTTTTGATTCTTGTACTTGTACTGGTAGGCGTTGGAATTCAGAAAAATCACGCAAATTCATTTGATTATCAGGTAAGTCTGGCGGAGGAAGCTTACAAAAAGGGAAATATGGATGATGCAATTACCTATTACGAAAATGCATTATCACTTGACAAGAATAATATAGAAGTCCGACTGGTCCTTGCTGAAATTTATGAAAAACAAAAAAATGATGATGCGGCGTTGGTGCTGTATCAGGAAGTTCTAAAAATCGATTCAGCGAACAGAGATGCCTGTAAAGGACTGATTGCAATCTATGAAAAGCAGAAAAATTATGATGCAATCATAGAATTATCTGATGCAGTGGATTCTAGTCTTGCGGATCTGTTTACAGACTATCAGGTACAAGAACCAAAGTTTAGTATTGAACCTGGTGTGTATGATGGTGAGCAGACACTTGTATTATCATCGGATGCAGGAGATTCTGTCTTTTATACAATGGATGGCTCAGATCCAACGGAAAAGGGGCTTATGTACACGAATCCAATTGCACTTGATGAAAATAATCACACATATATGATCAAAGCGGTATGTATGAATGAGAAAAATATTTACAGCGATGTGATAACAAATCAGTATCAGATTAAAATTCCGGCACCGGATATTCCAATCGTTACACCAGATGGAGGGGATTTCGGAGTGGAGACAACCGTTTCGGTTACCGTTCCGGATGGTTGCAGTGCATATTATACATGGGATGGATCGACACCCACTTCTGCAAGCAGCCGTTATTCAGGTCCACTTACAATTCCAGAAGGAAATAATGTCTTATCGGTGATTATTATTGACAATAAAACACTTTTATCTTCGGAAATATACCGTGGTAATTTTATTTATTACGCAGAAGATTATGAGAATGAAGATGTGGATGATGTATCGGATGAGCAGTAAATAGAGATAAAAAAGAACCGACAAATTTGTCGGTTCTTTTTTCGTTATTCATCGATGAACTCAATTTCATTTGCAGCAAGATGACTGATTCGTGCAAGCGAATATACATCAAATCCCTGAGAAACAAGTTTCTCATGTCCCGGCTGAAATGATTTTTCAATGAGAATTCCGATTCCCCCAATTGTAGCATGTGCTTTGCGAAGAAGGCGAATTGCACCTGTTGCTGCCTCTCCGTTCGCAAGGAAGTCATCAATGATCAGTACATGATCATTTTCTGAAATAAATTTAGATGAAAGTGTCAGCTCATAACTGGTTCCTTTGGTAAAAGATGTAACTTCTGTCTGAAACAGATGGTCATTTAATACCTTGGATGGTTGTTTTTTTAAAATAATGAGTGGAAGTCCCATACACTGTGCGGTCATTAGTGCAGGAGCAATACCGGAACTTTCAATCGTTGCAATCTTGGTAATACCACAATCCTTAAAATGATTAGCGAATTCTTCTCCAATATGTGCCATCAGTTCAGGGTCTACCTGATGATTAATAAAACTGTCTACTTTTAAGATGTCTTCGTTGATTGCGTTGCCATCTTTTTTGATTCTTTCCTGTAATTCTTTCAAGATTCCTTACCTCGCAAAATAAATAGTATGTAGCATGTCTGCTTTTTTGTTATTATACCATCTTAGTGTGAAAAATTACATACCATATGTTTAAATTTTGTAAAAACTTGTCAAAGAAGACTGATATATAGTAAAATAATAAAATGAGAATCAGTATAGTATGTGTAGGAAAAATAAAAGAAAAATTTTATACGCAGGCAATTGCGGAATATGCAAAACGTCTGAGCCGTTATTGTAACCTGAACATCATAGAAGTTGCCGACGAAAAAACAAAGGAGCAGGCAACGGAAAATGAGATTGCGATTGTAAAACAAAAAGAAGGGGAACGCATTTTAAAATCGATTCGGGAGGATGGTTATGTGATAGCCCTGGCTATCGATGGAAAAATGTTTGATTCGGTGGAACTCTCAAAGAAGATTGAAAAACTTGGAGTCCTTGGAACCAGTCATATCTATTTCGTGATCGGCGGTTCCCTTGGCCTTTCCGATGAAGTGCTAGAGAGAGCCGATTTTCATCTGAGCTTTTCCAGAATGACATTTCCACATCAATTGATGAGGGTAATTTTATTAGAGCAGATTTACCGGTCATACCGTATTATGAATCACGAACCTTATCATAAATAAGGGCGCGCATAAGACAGACTGTTTTTTCATATAGTTAAGTATGAAAAGCCATAAATCGAATCCGAATCATCCAAAACTGAAGACTGAACGTATGGTAGAAGAGCTTGAATTACCAAAAGATCTGTTTCTTGGTATGCCGCTCCTTTCCATGGAAGGAAACCGGACGCTCTGCATTACCAATCATCGCGGAATTATCCGATACAGTCATGAGACAATCGTTGTTGCTTCCCGCTCTTATGGAATAGAGGTTACGGGAAGAGAATTGATGATTCCACGTTTTACACAGGATATTCTTGAAATTACCGGTTATATGGAAAGCGTTCGGTTCCTGCTATGATTCAATGGTTTTACCGGTTCGTAAAAGGATGGCTTAAAATCGAATTATACGGAAAAGATGTAACACGTTTCTTGAACTTATGCAGTAAACACGGCATAGATTTTTGGAATCTTGCGTGTATTGATTCTGAGCATGTCAGCTGTTGTATAAGTCTGGGGAGCATATATAATTTGCGGCCGTTTTTACGGAAAACAAAGGTACGGATGCGCATTATTCTGCGCAAAGGCATGCCTTTTCTGATGTTTCGGTATCGCAAACGAAAAATCTTTTTTGCAATCTTAGCAGCTATGCTTGTTTTTACAACGATACTTTCTACCAGAATTTGGAGAATTGAGATCATAGGGAACACATCCATCGGAGAAGAAACATTACTGTCGTATCTGAGAAAACACGATATTTCTTATGGAACCCAAAAAGAAAGCATTGATAACGATGCCATGGAGTTGTCGCTTCGACAGGATTTTGATCCAATCATCTGGGCAAGTGTGTATGAAGAGGGAACAAAGCTTGTTGTATGTGTGCAGGAAAAAATTGCTTCGGATCGTATAGAACCAGAAGAAACAACAGGCTATACAGACCTTGTTGCAAAACAGGATGCTGTTGTTTCTTCTATTATTACAAGAAACGGAGTTCCGTTGGTAAAAGCCAAAGACAAAGTGAAAGCTGGGGATATTCTTGTATGTGCGAGACAGGAGATCCTAGATGATAACGGTGAAGTAAAAGAGTATTTTTATCAGAATGCAGATGCAGATGTAATTGGTAAAGTTACTTATGATTACGAAGATTGGATTCCACAGACAAGGATTTTGTCAAAATCTACGGGGCGGACACATACCAGATACTGTGTTCGCATGTTGAATCGGCAAGTGATTACACCAGATTTATATGCTGCATTTTCTGACTCTGAATCTATAGAAGATATGCAACAGCTGTGTTTAATGGAGAATTTTTATCTTCCGGTATATGTTGGTAAAATTACGGAATATGAACAGGAAAAAGAGAAGGAAACTATATCCATGAAAGCGGCAAAAGACATTGCAATCAAAAATTTAGATCAATTTCTTGATAATTTGGAAGAAAATGGGGTTTCAATTATTGACAAAAATGTTATGATTGAAAAGATAGATAAAAAATATCACGTCTATGGAAAAATCAGAGCCTGCGAAGACATTACAAAAACTGCTCCGACAGAAATGAAAACTATTTCAAAGGAGCCGGAAGAAAAGCAGGATGAAGTACAGACGTCGAGGGAAGGAAATAATGAATGAGCCTGAATGAAGTATCACTCCGCATTCCAACGGAGCATATGGTCAATGTATTTGGTCAGTTTGATGCCAACATTAAAAAAATAGAGAGGACACTTGGTGTTACTGTGATCGTTCGGGATGATCAGGTAAAGATTATCGGAAATGAATCTGCAGCCAATGGAGCAGCAGAGGTCTTTAATCAACTGTATGAGCTTTCAAAAAGAGGAAATGTCATTGCCGAACAGAATGTAAATTATGCATTGGCACTGCTTCAGGAGCACAAGGGAAGCCAGATGGTAGAAATTGACAAAGATATTATCTGCCACACAATAAATGGCAAGCCTGTGAAACCAAAAACCATCGGTCAGAAAGACTATGTGGATAATATCCGCAAGAAAATGGTTGTTTTTGGAATGGGACCGGCAGGAACCGGAAAAACTTATCTTGCAATGGCGATGGCAATTACTGCATTTAAAAATGAAGAAGTAGGACGTATCATACTGACCAGACCGGCAATCGAAGCCGGGGAAAAGTTAGGATTTTTGCCGGGAGATCTGCAAAGCAAGGTAGATCCATACTTAAGACCGTTATATGATGCTCTCCATCAGATCATGGGAGCAGAGAATTTCCAAAAGAATATGGAAAAGGGACTGATCGAGGTCGCTCCGCTTGCCTATATGAGAGGTCGGACACTCGATAATGCATTTATCATATTAGACGAGGCGCAGAATACGACTCCGGTACAGATGAAGATGTTTTTAACGCGTATCGGATTCGGTTCAAAAGTAGTCGTAACCGGAGATGCAACGCAAAAGGATCTGCCAAAGGGTACCACATCAGGACTGGATGTAGCACTGAAAGTATTAAAAAAAGTGGAAGGTATCTCCATCTGTGAACTGACGAACAGTGACGTAGTGCGTCATCCGCTGGTACAAAAAATCGTACAGGCATATGATGCTTATGAAAAAAGAGAGTCAAAGGACAGTAAGAATAAAAGGAAAAGGACACGCACATGAAAGAAGAACGTCTGGTAAAAAGAAGAGTAGTGCCGGTCGTTGTCCTGACGGTTCTCACATTCCTGTTTACGTTCTTAATGGGAATACGAAATACCATGCCGTTAGATGAAGTGGTGGTACTGTTCTTTTTAGATTTGATATTTTTAGCGGTATTTATCTATTTTTTAGAAGAAGAAAGACTGTTAAAACAGCTTCCGACAGAGGAATGTAATGATTTTAAAAGTATAGCTGTTGTCTATGGATTGGGACTTGCGGCATTCTATATAAGCTCCTATCTGCCGGATTACAGCAGTTTTTCCTTCTGCTTTGCGGCTGCAATGGCTGTAGTGGCAAATCGGGAAATGGCACTCAGTACAGGAATTTTTCTAAATCTCCTTGCAGCGTATACGCAAAACTGGGACATCCATGTGCTGATGGCATCCGTTTTGCTGCTCTTATTGGGAACGATGTTAGCGTTGGCAGGAAAAGAGAAACATTTGCATTTATGGGTGCAATTTATATCATTTTTTGGTACAATAGTCATAGTAGCATCCTGTTACTATGCACAGGACTTTATTATCAAAGGCAGAGTGTTTGTGCTTGCTGCAGTCATCGGTGG
>ENA-ORNQ01003127-ORNQ01003127.1-human-gut-metagenome-genome-assembly--contig:-NODE-3127-length-10145-cov-4.621011_pt1 | contig 10145 bp, 8 predicted proteins | sample MGYA00242116_ERZ509024 | MGnify/ENA primary metagenome ERZ509024 (study PRJEB26280, sample SAMEA2338697) | human gut metagenome | biome: human gut; feature: human-associated habitat; material: faeces... | reverse complement strand
TGCACTCTCAGAAAAATATTCTACGTGAATGGTGTAGTTATTTAGAAACCGTTATACTAGAATTAAGAAGGTGAGACAGAATGAAGACAGATCAAATACAGAAGGTACACAAGGATTGGTACAAACTGGACTTGTCGGCGATCGTATATCCTACATTGCAGAGGAGAGATTTCTCTTCCGTGTATCGATTGTCTGTGCTGTTAAAAGAAGATATAGACCCGGAAATACTGCAGCGGGCGGTGAATCTGACGATGCCTCGTTTTCCGACGTATAAAGCGGCAATTCGGAAGGGTGTATTCTGGCGATATCTGGAACCGAATGACAGACCCGGCCCTTTTGTGCAGGAGGATGTAAAGAACCCCTGCCAGCCCATGCATTTTAAAGGCAATAACCGGTATCTGGTAAGAATCTATTACTATCGTAACCGGATCGCACTGGAGGCGCATCACAGTCTGGGAGACGGCACCGGCGGAATGTGTGTGTTGCAGACGCTGACAGCTACTTATCTGCGTCTGAAGGGACATTCAGAGATTGAAAATGGAGGATTCGTATTGGACATTCTGGGGATCCCGGACCCGGGAGAGCTGGAAGATGCTTATATGAAATATGCCAACGCCAAAGTCTGTCCACCCAGGCCGGGAGAGAAGACCTATCGTGTCAGGGGGACGAAGGAACCTTTCTATACGCTGAACATTATAGACGGCATTATGTCGGTGTCGGAGGTGATGCGGGTAGCGAAAAGCTATAATGCTACCATTACCGAATATCTGAATTCGGTTCTGCTCTATGCCCTGATGCGGAAGCAGGAGAGTGAATGGCATTTGAAACTCCGACCGGTAAAAATTGCCATGCCGGTGAACCTGCGCCGCTTTTTCCCATCCAGGACCCTGAGGAATTTTATCACCATGATCTACCCGGGGATCGACCCCAGACTGGGAGAGTACACTTTCGAAGAAATTGTGACACAGGTGCATAACTACATGCGCTATTATCTGAATGAAAAGCTGTTGCGGGGCGATATCACTACGAACGCGGAGACCCAGAGGAATCCTTTCATCCGTATTGTGCCGCTGTTTATTAAAGATCTGGTGGTCCGCCAGTTCTATACCAAGATTCAGGATAAGAATTCTTCGGCAGGCCTGACCAACATGGGAGCTCTGAAGGTCCCGGAGACTATGAAGCCATATATTGAACGCTTTGATATTTATATGGGACAGCCTTTTTCCACGAGAACGAACTGTGCTATTGCCAGTTTTGAGGATATTCTGACGATCAATTTTGCCAGCAGTATTGCAGAGACTGATGTAGAGCGGCTGTTTTTCCGCAAGCTGGTACAGGATGGCATTCATGTAAAAATAGAAAGTAATCGATAAATCGCTTTGACAGAGAGAAAGGAAGCAATTATGTCATATTGTGTGAATTGTGGTGTGGAACTGGATGCTTCGGCAACAAAGTGTCCGCTGTGCGATACTCCGGTCTATAATCCGAAAGCACCGGAACCGTCTACGCAGCCGTCTCCTTTTCCGAAGGAAAAAGGTCAGGTGGAAGTAGTAAAAAGAAAAGATCTGGGGGTACTGCTGACTGTGATCGTACTGGCAACGGCAGTGACCTGCGGACTTTTGAACGCACTTGTATTCCGGAGCAGTCTATGGTCCCTTGCGGTGATCGGAGTATTCCTGGTATTGTGGGTGATCATGATCCCTGTAGTCATTTATACGAGACAGCCTGTTTATCTGTCGATTCTGTTAGACGGTGTGGCGGTGATCGTGTATCTGTATCTGCTGACCTATCTGACGGGACAGAGTGGCTGGTTTTATGGATTGGGCATTCCGGTGGTGCTGCTTGTCATAGCGGTGGTAGAAGCGGTGACTTTTTGTATCCGTAAGCTTCCGATGTCATTCCTTACGGGAGCTTTATACCTGATCTCCGGAGTAGCGGTATTGTGTGTGGGACTGGAAATTCTTATCGACCGTTTCCTGGGACTTGGCATTGAACTTCGGTGGTCGGCGATCGTGCTGACGATCTGTGTGATCGTGGACATTACGATCGCGACACTTTTGTCCCGGAGAAGACTGCGCAATGCAGTACGCAGACGGCTTCATTTTTAACAGGAGGAATTTATGGCACTGGTAGGAAAAAACAGTGAAAAGAACAATCAGAATCTAATGCAGCTGATCCGCAGGGTGCATGGACTGGTGGAAAACCCGGATCTGGAAAAACACAGACAATCCCAGGATCATATCGGAGAACTGTTGGGGAACAGCAAGGAGATTCAATACCGCCCGGTGGATATTGAGGGAATGGATGCGGAATGGGTCAGCGTGAATCGTGCACATATGAAAAAGTATGTGATCCTGCATTGTCATGGAGGAGGATATTCCACCGGCAGCAGCATCTATGCCAGAACTCTGACCTCCAAGCTGGCATCGGGCACTTCTATGGATGTGTTGTGCTTTGACTACCGGCTGGCTCCGGAGCATCCTTACCCGGCAGCCACGGAGGATGCCATGAAGGCCTGGAATTATCTGATGCTTTTGGGCTACGGAGCGAGAGACGTCATCGTTACAGGAGATTCTGCCGGCGGTAATCTGGCACTGTCCCTGGTGCTGAAATTAAAGGAGCAGGAGCGTCTGCTTCCGAGAGGCATCGTACTGATGTCCCCCTGGACGGATCTCACCGGCGGAGGCAAGACGTTCCAGACCAAGGCGGAAGTGGATCCTGTACTGGACAGAGAATACATCGACCGCATGACGAAAGCCTATGCTCCCGACAGAGACCTGACGGATCCTTATATTTCTCCGCTGTATGGCGATTTCCGCGGATTCCCGCCCGTCTACATTCAGGTTGGAGAGAATGAGATATTATTAGACGATTCTCTGCGGCTCTACAAGAACCTGATCAAGGCCGGCGTGTCCGCTCATATGGATCGTTTCCCCGGGATGTGGCATGTCTTTCAGATGTCACCCTTCAAAAGGGCCAATGAGGCCATGGATAAAAGTGCGGAATTCATTTATTCTGTGTGCAGATAGCCGGGTTCAAAATTTAGTTAAAAATTTTGAACCCGGGAAAAGGATTTTCCGGACAGGCACAGAATATTAGAAGTAGGGGCAGGAGGAACTATGACGATCAGAGAAAGCTTGGAACAATGGGAACAGGATTATTTAAGTCCGTACGCATCCCTGAGTGTAAATTCAAAGGGACGGTTGAAGCCTGAGGAACAGTGTGACATCCGGCCGGTATTTCAACGGGACAGAGACCGTATTATCCACTGCAAGGCATTCCGCAGACTGAAGGATAAAACACAGGTGTTTCTGACACCGGAGGGAGACCACTATCGGACCAGACTGACACATACACTGGAGGTATCCCAGACAGCCAGAACCATAGCAAAGGCTCTGAAGCTGAACGAGGATCTGGTGGAGGCAATTGCACTGGGGCATGATCTGGGACATACACCGTTCGGACATGCGGGAGAGCGGGCTCTGAACAGAGTCTGTCCGTTTGGATTCGAGCATGCAGAGCAGAGCGTCCGTACCGTGGATATTCTGGAAAAGGACGGTAAGGGACTGAATCTGACGTATGAAGTACGTGACGGTATCCGGAACCATCAGACCATTGGCAAGCCTCATACATTGGAAGGCAAGATCGTCAGACTTTCCGATAAGATCGCCTATATTCATCATGATATGGATGATGCCATCAGGGGAGGAATTCTCACGGAGGCAGATGTCCCGAAGGAGATCTGTGAAGTGATCGGCAGCAGCCCCACTGAGAGACTGGATCACTTTATTCATGATATTGTAACCAACAGTATGGACAAGGATGATATCCTGATGTCGGAACCGGTGGCGGAAGCCATGACGAAGATCCGACAGTTCATGTTTGAGAGAGTCTATAAAAATCCCATCGCCAAAAGTGAAGAGGGAAAGGCGGAGATGCTGATGGAGACGTTATATCAACATTTCCTGAAACATCTGGATGATCTGCCGGAGGAATACCTGAATCTCCTCTCTGTCGGAGAGCCGAGAGAGAAGGTAGTCTGTGACTATGTGGGAGCCATGACGGACCGCTTTGCCATAGCGGTCTATGAAGACATCTACATACCGAAATCCTGGCAGCGATAGTGTATTACAATAAAACGGAGTAAAAAGAGTGTATTACCCTGAAGAACTGGTAGAAGAAGTCAGAGCCAGGAATGACATCGTGGATGTTATTTCCGGTTATGTGACATTGAAAAAAAAGGGAAGCAACTATTGGGGCTGCTGTCCTTTTCATAATGAGAAAACACCTTCTTTTTCGGTGTCTTCGAATAAGCAGATGTATTACTGCTTCGGATGCCATGCCAGCGGAAATGTATATACATTTCTTATGAAGTATGAAAACGATACTTTTCCGGAGGCAGTCAAGATCCTGGCAGATCGTGCGGGAGTGAAACTGCCGGAAGTGGAAGAGACACCGGAACAGAAGAAAAAGGCCGGCAAGCGGATGCGGCTGCTGGAGGTCAATAAGGAGGCAGCCAGATATTTTTATTATATGCTGCGCAGTCCTCACGGAGAAGTGGGAATGCGTTATCTGACGGAACGAAAGCTGACCGACGAGACTATGCATCATTTCGGACTGGGCTACGCCGGGAAAAACGGCGAGCAGGTAGTCCAGTATCTGCGTAAAAAAGGCTTTACCGATGAAGAGATCAAAGATTCCGGACTTGCGATGTTCTCGGAACAGAGAGGACTCAGAAGTCAGTTTTGGAACCGGGTGATGTTCCCGATACAGGATATTAACCACCGGGTGATCGGCTTCGGAGGCAGGGTCATGGGAGACGGCGAACCGAAGTACCTGAATTCCCCGGAGACCATGATCTTCGATAAGAGACGTAACCTCTACGGACTGAATTTCGCAAGGACCGCCAGGACGGGCAACATTATCCTGTGCGAGGGATATATGGATGTCATTGCCATGCACCAGGCAGGATTCACACAGGCGGTGGCATCTCTGGGAACGGCATTTACGGTAGAGCAGGCGAATCTCCTGCACCGCTATGCGGAGAATATTCTCCTCGCATACGATAGCGACGGTGCCGGAACGAAAGCAGCACTGCGGGGGATCGGGATCCTGAGAGAGGCCGGACTTACCGGCAAGGTCATCAATATGCGACCGTATAAAGACCCGGATGAATTCATCAAGAATCTCGGAAAAGAAGCTTTTCAGGAACGGATCGATCAGGCGGAGAACAGCTTTTATTTTGAGATCCGTATCTTAAGCGAACAGTATGATCAGAGCGATCCGGAGCAGAGGACAAAGTTCCACCGGAAGATTGCACAGAAGCTGTGTGAATTCTCGGAAGATCTGGAAAGAGAAAATTATCTGCAGGCAATTGCGGAAAAATATATGATCCGTCCGGACGATCTGCGCAAAATGGTAGTCGGGATTGCGTCGCAGACGGGACTGGCAAGACCTTTGGAACGACCGAGAAGCGGTGTACAGAAAAAGGATCCCGCCGAGAATGGGCGCAGGTCCCAACGACTTCTGATCACCTGGATCAGCGATGATCCGTCCCTGTACCGGATCGTAAGGAAATATATTTCCCCGGAGGATTTCACCGAAGAACTGTACCGGAAAGTAGCGGAGAGGCTATTCGATGAACTGGACAGGGATCAGTTCCAGCCTGCAGGGATCATCAGTATGTTTGAAGATGAGGAAGAACAGAGGGAGGCTGCGGAGCTGTTCCATACCACGCTCCCCGAGCTGTCCACCCGCCAGGAGAGGGAGAGAGCTTTCCATGATATTCTGCTGGCAGTGAAGAAAAACAGCTATCAATACTATATGGCAAAGCTGGGGACGGATGTCAATGCCGTGAAACAGGCGGTAGAAGGAAAAAAAGCCCTGGAAGAATTACAAAGGACGCATATTTCCCTGGAATAATGGGATTTAGGCTTTCGAATAGTTATAAAAGATACGAAATATGGCTATAAATAATGGCAATGAAAGGATGGAACCACGAAAATGGATGAAAACACACAGGCAAAATTTGCGGAGAAGGTAAAAGAACTCCTGAATATGGCGAAAAAGAAAAAGAATGTGCTGGAGTATCAGGAAATCAGTGACTTCTTCGCGGACATGCCTCTGGAAGAGGAACAGATGGAGAAGGTTCTGGAATATCTGGACCAGAATAACGTGGATGTATTGCGTATTACCGATGACGATGATGTGGACGATGAGGAGATCATTCTGACCGATGAGGATGAAGTGGATGTGGAAAATATCGACTTGTCCGTACCGGAAGGTGTCAGCATCGAAGATCCCGTACGTATGTATCTGAAAGAGATCGGTAAAGTTCCCCTGTTAAGTGCGGAGGAAGAGATCGAGCTGGCACAGCGGATGGAAGAGGGTGACCAGGAGGCGAAAAAGCGCCTGGCAGAGGCTAACTTACGTCTGGTGGTCAGCATTGCCAAAAGATATGTGGGCCGTGGAATGTTGTTCCTGGATCTGATCCAGGAAGGTAACCTGGGGCTGATCAAGGCAGTGGAAAAATTCGATTACCGTAAGGGATATAAGTTCTCTACCTATGCAACCTGGTGGATCCGTCAGGCAATCACCAGAGCAATCGCAGATCAGGCGAGAACCATCCGTATTCCCGTGCACATGGTGGAGACGATCAACAAACTGATCCGCGTGAGCAGACAGCTGCTGCAGGAGCTGGGAAGAGAACCGACCCCCGAAGAGATCGCAGCGGAGATGAATATGCCGGTAGACAGAGTGCGTGAGATCTTAAAGATCAGCCAGGAGCCGGTATCCTTAGAGACTCCTATCGGTGAAGAGGAAGACAGCCACCTGGGCGATTTCATTCAGGATGATAATGTACCGGTACCTTCCGATGCGGCAGCGTTTACGTTACTGAAGGAACAGCTGGTGGAAGTACTGGGTACTCTGACAGAGAGAGAGCAGAAGGTACTGCGTCTTCGTTTCGGACTGGATGACGGACGCGCACGTACGTTGGAAGAAGTAGGTAAGGAATTTAACGTTACCCGTGAACGTATTCGTCAGATCGAGGCCAAGGCATTGCGTAAACTGCGTCATCCCAGCCGCAGCCGCAAGCTGAAGGATTATTTGGATTAATGGCGGAGATCATATTATCTAATCGAATGCAGGCATTAACAGACATGGTCACTCCCGGCACTGTGATAACAGATGTGGGGTGTGACCATGGTTTTGTATCTGTCTATCTGGTGCAGAAGGGCATTTCCCCGAGAGTGATCGCCATGGATGTAAGGTCCGGACCGTTAGAACATGCCAGAGAGCATATCAGGGAGTACGGACTGGAGGACAGGATAGAGACAAGACTTTCTGACGGTCTGCACAGCCTGAAGACCGGAGAGGCTGCCGGGATGATCTGCGCCGGCATGGGTGGGCCTCTCATGGAGAAGATTCTTACCGAAGGAAGAGAACAGGCGAAAGGGTTTCGGGAACTGATCTTACAGCCCCAGTCGGAGATCCCGCATTTTCGGACATTTCTGATGGAAGAGGGATATCTTCTGATGGATGAGAATATCATCTACGAAGAAGGAAAATATTATTTTATGATGAAAGTGCGCTGGCTGGGCGAGATGTCGGAAGATGCGGTGAGATCACAGGTGCGAGAGTCTTGGAAAGCGGATGACGCTGCATCCGGACTGGCTGGGCAGCTTGGTCCGATACTGTTGTACCGTAAGTGTCCGCTGCTTTTGAATTATGTAGAATGGCAGCTTGCGGAACATAGAAAGATCGCGAAGCGGCTGGAGAAGGAAGCAGATACAGCGAATCCCAAAACGATGCGGCGCAGGCAGGAGATCGCAGAGGAGACTGCGCTGTTTACCCGGGCACTGGAGTGGTACGATAATGGTAAGGAACCGGATTGCGTTTAGACAATAATACCTGCAAAAGGAGATTACAAAAGGACAGGGTGAGAAAAATGATCACAGTGAAGATAAACGGTGAAGAGAGACAATATCCCCAGGGGGCTACCTACGAAGATGTAGCCAATGATTACCAGAAGGAGTATGACAATCTGATCGCATTGGCAGCAAGAGACGGCAAGATCAGAGAACTGTTCAAAAAGCTGACGAGAGATTGTGAGATCACTTTTTTTACATTGAAAGACGACGTGGGGAATAAGACCTACGTCCGCTCTGCCACCATGCTTTTTTTGAAAGCAGTATTTGATGTGTTCGGAAGAGAAACGGTACAGAATTGTCGTGTAGAGTTTGCTATCGGGAACGGCTCCTACATCTCTCCCAAAGGGAAGATCAATGCGACAGAAGAAAATGCTGCAAAGATCCGTAACCGGATGCGGGAGCTGGTGGAGGCAAAGACACCTTTTCTGAAGAAATCTTATTCCCTGGATAATGCCATGGAACTGTTTCGAAGAGAGGGGATGAAGGATAAGGAAAAGCTGTTCCGTTACCGCAGAGGATCCTTCGTAAATATTTATGAAATGGACGGTTATTACGATTATTATTACGGCTACATGCTGCCCAATGCCGGCTATGTAAAGTGGTTCGACGTCATAGCGTATGAGGATGGATTTATGCTGTTGCTGCCGGATAAAAAAAATCCCACGCATGTTAAGCCGTTTCAAGAGAGAAAGCTGTTATTCCGGACGTTGAAAGAATCTGAGGAATGGGGGAAGGAGATCGGTATTGAGACTGTGGGTGATTTGAATGATCAGATCTGCCGTGGGTCGCTGAGTGAACTGATCCTGGTACAGGAAGCGCAGCAGGAGCGTAAGATCGGAGAGATCGCCAAAAGCATCGTAGACAGGGGCGGTGTGAAATTTGTCATGATCGCCGGACCTTCTTCTTCCGGTAAGACCAGTTTTTCCCACAGATTATCCATTCAGTTGAAGACCCTGGGGAAAACACCGCATCCCATTGCACTGGATGACTATTTCGTGAACAGAGAATTCACACCAAGGGATGAGAACGGTGATTACAATTTCGAATGTCTGGAAGCGATTGATGTAAAGCAGTTCAATGACGACATGTGCAGATTGTTAGCCGGTGAGCGTGTGGAGCTGCCTTCCTTTAACTTCAAGAGCGGAAAGCGGGAATATAAGGGCAATTTCAAACAGCTGGGAAAGGATGACATCCTGGTCATTGAAGGAATCCACGGACTGAATGAGAAGACCTCCTATGCACTTCCCGAGGAAAGCAAATACAAGATATATATCAGCGCCCTGACCAATATCAATATTGATGAACATAACCGGATTCCCACTACGGACGGCAGACTGCTGCGTCGTATGATAAGGGATGCCAGAACCAGAGGCGCAGGAGCCAGACAGACGATTGACATGTGGGGATCTGTCCGCCGGGGCGAGGAGCAGAATATTTTCCCGTTTCAGGAGGATGCGGATGCGATGTTCAATTCCGTATTGATCTATGAACTGGCGGTATTGAAGCAGTTCGCAGAGCCGCTGCTGTTCCAGATCGACAAGGGCGAACCGGAATATTACGAGGCCAAGAGACTTCTGAAGTTCCTGGAATATTTCCTGGGTGTGACCAGTGAAAGCCTTCCCAACAATTCTCTGTGCAGAGAATTTGTGGGAGGTAGCTGCTTCAACGTGTAAACTATTCAGAGTCATGCGAATCGGACATATACGTCGAATGCTCGCATTCGTAAGAATATGCCCGATTCGATATGACGAAGTAACCACATGAGCAAAAGGAAAGCCTCGAAGAGGCGATTTTGCGAATGTGGTGCTGAATAGTTTACACGGCTACCGGCGCAAACATCCCTGACAGGCGTCGAATGCTTGCATTCGTAAGACTGTGCGGCAGAATTGATGCGACGAAGTAACCACATGAGCAAAAAGTAAGCATCGTGAGATGCGATTTTGCGAATGTGGTTCTGAATAGTTTACACGGTTCCCGGTTGATATTTCCCTTGCTTTTTTGATCAGGAACAGCTATAATCGAACAGGTGTAAGTAAGATAGACGATCGCGGCTGCTTTATGCAGGTGAGGAAAGTCCGGGCTTCACAGGGCAGGATGCCAGATAACGTCTGGTGGAGGTGACTCCAAGGCTAGTGCAACAGAGATATACCGCCGGCTTTATGCCGGTAAGGGTGGAAAGGCAGTGTAAGAGACTACCGTCCGGCTGGTAACAGA
>ENA-ORNQ01003124-ORNQ01003124.1-human-gut-metagenome-genome-assembly--contig:-NODE-3124-length-10150-cov-2.737098_pt1 | contig 10150 bp, 4 predicted proteins | sample MGYA00242116_ERZ509024 | MGnify/ENA primary metagenome ERZ509024 (study PRJEB26280, sample SAMEA2338697) | human gut metagenome | biome: human gut; feature: human-associated habitat; material: faeces... | reverse complement strand
CCGTTATTGCCGGAATTGTTGGTATTGTCGGACGTGTCGGGCTTCTTGTTTTCCTCGCGGCCCTCGCTCTCGGGGTTGCCGGTCTCGGAATAGCCAGCGGCCTTGGCGAATGCCTTTGCGTCGAAGACCTTCTGGTCGATCAGGCGATCGGCGAGGGTCTTGTCGGAGTCCTTGAGCTTGGTGTTGAGCGCGCGCCAGAAGATCTCGACGGCATCGCCGCGCGTGAAGCTCGCGTCATCCTCGACGTTGTCAACGAGACCGATCTTTTTCGCCAGACCACGGCTCGTGCGATAGTAGAAGTCGGGGTTTTCGCCGCCGTCGGTGTAGCCGAGGACGCGAAGGACGATCGTCAGGTACTGGAAATCGGTGACGGTGTCCGCGCCGCCGTATTTCGTGGCGCTGTAGCCCTTGACGTATTCATTGGCGTAGGCGTAGGCCACGACCTTGGAGGCCCAGGGGGCGACGTCAGTGAAGGGGTGGGTGTAGTCGCCGGTTTCAGCGGTCTCCAGCGCGCCCAGCATGCGCACGAGAAGCATCGCGCTCTGCTCGCGGGTGAGGCTATTGTTCAGCTCATAGCCCTTGTTCGTGCCCAGAAACAGGCCAAGGGAATAGAGCGCGTCCGCGGCGTTGAGCTGGGTCGTTGTCGCGGCGCTCACGGGCATGACCAGCATGCCGCACAGCAGGCAAACGGCCAGAAACAGAGACAAATATTTTTTCATTGGGTGTACCTCCTGTCAGGTTCGCAAGGTTCTTTGTAACTTACTTTTCCAGACAACCGGCCTCTTGCAGCTGCCGCAGGAAGTCCTGTACATCCTGCAAGGCTGTTTCCGGGCTTACGTCGTATTCCGCCGTCAGCGCGCGGGCGAGGTCTTGCTCATCCGCGCCATCTTTCAGCTTGTTCCAGAGCAGCACGCCGGTATCATTCAGGCGGAGCATACCGTTAAAATCGACGCTCGCCTGCCCGACGGCGACGGCCACCCAGCTGCCGACGATCTGCCGGAGGACAAAATTTTCATTCAGCTTCATGGGGTTCTCCTGTTTGGGGTTTGCCCGGGCGCATCGTCTCGTAGCTGAGGCGGGCGGCGGACTCGGTGGGGGTGTTTTCCAGCTCGTAGACGGGAATTTCTTGCAGGAGCCGGTCTACATGAGTTAACAATAGGTTCATGTTCTCCGGACGCAGTCGATAGGTCGTCTGCCCGAGCAAAAGCGGAAGTGCTTTCTCAGGCGTTAACTGCCGGATGCGGTTGTGTTCCGCTTTTTTGAGGAAGCAGATGCCCGCAAGCGGCCATTTTTCGTTTTTATTGATGCCGTCCTTGCCGCACCACGGCGTGCCGTAGGCGAACCAGCCGGTATCCAAGCGCCGAAGCGCGGGCTTGTCGTCATTGAAGACGCTGGCCGCTTCGCCGAACGCAGACTGCCACAGGCGCGTGTGCGTCGACTTTCCCCTGCCGCACGGGCCGGAAAATAGATACGCATAGCCGTTCATTGCAACGGCCGAAGAATGCAGCATCAAGCCGTTGAAGTTTAACAACTGCCCATAAAAATGAGCGCCGGATTCCATGTATTCATATTCTTCCGGTGAAATATTGCCCCAAACATTGGGACGGTATTTTTTCTCATCAATCACAATCTGTACCGGCTTGTCCGTTTCCACACGGTATGCCGCGCAGCGGGAGGCTAAGCCTCCCGCTGCTGGGATTTGTGTGATGAGATCTGCAACAGCAAGTCTCAAGCCGGATTATTCTCCGCCGGGGAACACACCGCCGCCCTGTCCGGTGCTGCCAACACCAACATCAGCAATGTTCTCGGAAATATCAAAATCAATGCGTTCAATCTTAGGGGCCTGATATTCCTTCATCATTTATACCTCCTGAATTATTCTGCTGTGTACGTAAGCAAATCATCTGAGAGTTTTTCGACGCCGCACGATCTGATACTTGTTTTCAGAGTGAGAACTGTACCAGATGTGAGGGTATCCAAACCAGTAATGTTTACATAGTAGCCACACTTGCTAGGAGCTGTGCCACTCAAAATTGGCGTTGTCCACTGCGTCAAAGTGCTCTGGTTCATCTTAATGTACTGCCATTCATTTCCGGAACCGATTTGCATCGGAATGAACAAATCCGCATTGTGTCCGGCTGTGTTCAACAGGCTGTATGCCTTTTTACCACCGAAAACAATGTTGAACCAGAATGCCGTCGGAGAACCTTTGACAATGCCCAGTTTATTCAGCTGATAGCTGAACAGGCGATAGCCATTCGCAGCACTGTCGCGCAGCGGCAGGTAGCTGTTGTTTGTCGTGAAGAAGCTCTGCACGCCAGTCTCAATCAAACCATTGCCCTCAGTGCTGTCGATGACATCGGAGAAGCTCATGAAGTAGCTGACTTTCAGCGTCTTGCCGTTGAGATCGAGAGTACCCTTTGTTACAAGAACCTGAGTTGCTTCAACGTCCTTGAGCAGCTTGACAGTCTCGCGGTCCTTGGCTGCTTTGAGTGCTTCGTCAAGCGACGCGTACTTCACGCTGCCAATCTCAGCAACATTGCCGTCAGGCTGGACACCGTACGTGCCGTCGCCGTTGTCCTTCGGCTCGAAGCCTTCTGCGCAGTACTCGGGAGCAACTGCCGAAGAGAACGTGCCGCCGGAGATTGCGACCTTGTCGGATGCGGTGAAGTCGGACTCGGCCTGGTTCGCCCAGTTGTAGGCCTTGACAGCTGCGTTGCCGGACTTAGCCGTGAAGATACCTTCGGTGACCGTGATCGTGCCGAGGCCCTTGTAGCCGGCACGGTTGACGATGGAGATTGCCGCGCCGTCCTGGATTGCGCCGTCGTTCTCGGTCTTGGGAACCGGGTCGCCGTTGACCGTGATGGCAGCATTCTGGCCCTTGATGTCCAAGCTGCCGGAGCAGACCTGAACGCCCATGGTCTTGGCTGTGATCTGGGAGTTGTCGATCGTCAGCGTACCGGAGGACGGGAAGTAGATGCCGAAACCGTTCGGAACGTTGAGCGTGGAATCCTTGAGCGTAACGGTGTCGTTCGTGTTGTTGCCGTTCGTCTCAATGCCGCTGTTGCCGTTCGCGGTCGCTTGAACATTCTCGAAGACGAGGCCGGAGTTGTCATAGGTAATCGTGCCGCCCATCGCCGACGGGATAAGGCCGATCATCGAGTTGCTGACAACCGTACCGTTCTTGACTGTCAGCGTAACATTCGGATAGTTGATTTCGAACGCCGCGCTGTTCGTATCCGTGCCGGTATACGTCCAAGTGTGATTGTTCAGATCAACCGTTCTGTTGATGCTGCCGGAAGAGAAGCTTGAGCCCGTGGTGTAATCACGCAGCAGAACGATTGCTTCGCCGCTCGCGGTCTGTGCCTTGAAGGCCTCTTCCATGGTGTAGTAGGACGTTTCGCCAACCTTTGCAAGGTACGCCTTTTCTACGCCGTACTTGCCTTCGCTGTTCTTCTTGACAGTCGAACCTTCGACAACATAAGGGGTCGGGTCGATATCAAATGTACCGCCGGTAACGCCAATGGTAGCCTTTGCAGAGTCCTGAAGAGGAACCAGCCCATTGTTGTACGAGTAAGTACCCAGCGTGCCGGTGACTGTGCCGCCGGTGATAGAGACGCGAGCCTGCTTGCCTTCAGCTTTGTCATAGGTGACGGAAGCAACGTTGCCGTTGACTGTGCCGCCGCTGATTTCGAGATTGTTGACTGAATTGCCATCTTTGTAGACCCAAGTCGAAACCGTACCGTTGACTGTGCCGCCATTGATCGTAGTGCGTAACCAGTTTTCAATTGCGTAGCTGTTTTCAGAAGTAATCGTGCCGCCGTTCAGGTAGAAAGTACCACGGTCAACCTTGATCGCAATGAAGTTGTTCTGCTTGAAGTTGCCGCCCTTGATGGTCAGACCGGGATACGCCGCAACAGAATCGTCGCCAACGCGGACGAGGGATGCGCCCTTGCCAGCATCGTTGCCGCTGTTGTTGATCACGTTGCCGCTCTCAAACGTCAGCAAGCCGTTTTTGCCCTGAACGTCGATGACATAGTGGGAGGAAACGCCGGAGTTCTCTGCGGTATCGTCGCGCTTGATCGTACCGGACATATTGGCGCTGGAATCCTTGACAGTCACCCTAGCCGTGACAGTCAGCGCGGGCTTGCGTTCGCCGGTACTGCCATTGAGCGTATGGCCGTTCAGATCGAGCGTCAGATCAGATGTCGCCATGGTGACATTTTCTGTCGTGTCCTTCAGCAGCTTGACGGTCTGTTTTCTGCCTGCCGCGTCGATGGCTGCCTGGAGGCTCAGGTACTTCACGCCGCCGACTTCGGCAACGGAGTCATCAACCTTAACGCCATACGTGCCATCTTCGTTCTTAGTCGGGACATAGCCGTCCGCACAGTAGTTTTCGGGCACTGCGCTTGTGAACTTACCGCCGGAGACAGCGGGCTTTGCGCCTGCCTTGGCCGCAGCCGTCGTAATTCTCCAGTTGGTAACATTCAGATCACCACCGCTGATTTCGAGCGTGGGCTTGACGGAACCTGAGATGTCCATCACGATTTCACCGGTGAACTTCGCATTATCGCCGATGGTCGTATGACCGACAGTCTCACCCTCAATGTATGCATCCGTCCACAACTGGCCGTTGATTTCGCCGCCGGTGATGGTAGCCTCGAACCAGTTCTGGATTGCGGAGTGATCGGAGGAGATCGTACCGCCGGTGACATTCAACTTACCAAGCGCGCCGTTCTTGATCGCGATAAAGTTCTTCTGTTCAAACTTGCCGCCGCTGATATTCAGCGTGCCGCCCAGGTCGTTGTCACCATTGCAGATCAGCGAAGAACCAACCATCGAACCAGAGGGGTTCGTCTTCTTGTAGCCGGAGTTGTTGGTAACATTCGCCTGCTCGATCGTCATCGTGCCGAGGTTGTGGATGACGTAGTAGGACGTTTCGCCAACCGTGCCATTGTCGTCACGCTTGATCGTGCCGGTCTTGGCCGTGGATTTGTCGGTAATCGTGACCGTGCCGTTGTTCGTGATGGTCGCCTTGGTATTACCTGTGCCGCCGTTGATCGTGTGACCGTTCAGATCGAGCGTGAGATTCTTGTTATCAGCAATCGTAACGTTCTCGGTAACATCGTCCAGAAGCTTCACGATCTTGCCCTTCGCAGCCAAGCGGATCGCGTCGGCGAGAGTTTCGTAGTTCTTGCTACCAACAGAGGCCACGTACTTGCCTTCCTTGACGCCGTACGTGCCGTCAGCGTTTTTGGTCGGGATGAAGCCATCGGCGCAGTAGTCGGCAGAAATCGTCTTATTAAAGCTACCGCCGGAGACTTCGAAGTTGTCAGTAGCAGTTGCATCGCCGTACGCCCAGAGAACTGGGATTCGAGCCCCCAACTTGTTATTGTTCTTAAACGAACCGTTAGTTATCTTGGTGATAGCGGTGTAGCCTTCAACAACACCAGTTAAAACAACTACTGGCACATTGTATTTGCTCTGTGCGTCCTGAATAAATTCACCGCCATTAATCGCCGTATTACCGAAGACACGAACAACAGCAGCAAGGTAACCAGCTGCTTCAGTCAGCGTATACTTGCCACCATTAATCGTCAGCGTCGAGTCCTCTTCGCTCTTGACGACGTTGAGGCCGCCGGTGTACGTGCCGCTTTCGATGGTCAGCGTGCCCCAGTTGTCGATCATGGAGCTGCCGGTGTTGCCAGCGGTTGCGGTGAGGCCTTCGAACGTGGCCGTGCCGTTGTTCTGGATGTTGTAGTAGCTTGTACCGCCAACAACAGAACCGTTCTTGACCGTAGCCGTCGCATCCTTGGCAATCGTGATGGTTGCCTTGCCTGCGTTGTTGGTGTTCGTCAGCGTCTTGCCGCCGAGGTCGAGGGGGATGTTCTTGGTGATCTCAACATCCTCGGTCGCGTCCTTCAACAGTCTGACAGTCTGACCTTCGATTGCCGCATTGAAAGCCTCATCCAGCGTTGCAAACGCCTTGACGGAGTTGCCGTCCGCGTCGAGAACCTGTGCAGCCATGCCGGCCTTTGCGGTAAAGCTGCCGTTTTCGTCGTAATCGACGCCAACGCCTTCCGCGACGAAGCTGGTTCCCTTGCCCTCAGCCGCATTATTGCACGGATCAAAGCCGGTAAACGTGCCGCCGTTGACAATGATCTTTGCGCTGCCGTCCTTGAAAGCCGCATCCTTGCAGTTCAGCGTCCAAGCAGGCGTGCCGCTCGTGAAGGAGCCGCTGTTAATGATGATCGTACCCTTGGAGGTATAGATCATATCCATCTGCTTGTCGTCTGTGTGGGTGATATCCTGGGTTACAGTAAGGTCCTCGAGTGTAACCACGCAGTTTTCTGCACAAGCCCAAACGGCCATCGCGTACTTGCCTGCGGTGCCGCTCTGCTCCACAGCAACGACATTGCCGTTCTTGATGAGAACCTTAGCGTCTGCACCGTCAATCTGGAACACGCCGTCATAGCCGCTGCCAGTGACAGTCTTGCCATTCAGATCGATTGTCAGGTTCTTGCTGACAACATACGTCGTCTCGGGCGTATTCACATCCGCAATCAGCGTTACGGTCTGGCCAGCTTCTGCCTTGGCGATTGCCTCTTCAAGTGTCGCATACTCGGTCTCGCCGACCTTCGCAACGTTCTTGACCGCAGGAACCGGCTCGGTCTTCAACGTGATCGGGTTCTCCGTCTTCCACTCGAGCGCGTCGGTGATCTCAATCGCATTGCCGGAAGGATCCTTCACGGTCGAGCCGGCAGGAAGAGAAGTCTGATTCTTCTTCAGCGTGTAGAGCGCAGCGGTATTATCGCTCTTCTCGTTGGTACCAAGAATAAGGTTGAACGCATTCTCATTTGTATGCGAACCGAAGTACATACCAACGTTTTTAACCTTGGTATCGCCTTCCTGCGCAGAGATATTAAACGTGTTGCCGTCCACAGTGATCGTTGAAGTGACGTCCCACTGGGAGATGTACTCAAACTTCACCGGACGCGTGCTGGTGACCTTGTTGTTCGTGAAGTTGATCTTCGTCAGGGAACGGAAGTCACTGCCCTGACCCTCGTTGTCGCCCGATGTCCAGTTGCCGTAGGCCGGACGGATCCAGGTCGGGTTGGAGCTGTTCGCGTCCGTGGTGTTCGTGAAGTTCGTGAACGTGCAGCCGTTGAACGTCAGAGTCTGCGCGGCAGTCGCGCCGACGATGATGCCGTTGAACGTGCAGCCATCAAACTTCAGCTCGCCCAGCTGGCTCCACGGGGAGGTGTAAAGCTGGTAGTTGAAGCACATGACGTTGTTGAACGTAATGCCCTTAAAGGTAACGTTCGTGTAGGCCGGAACAGCCAGCAGGAGGCTCGTGCCGATGTTGTCGATCGACGTATAGCCCTTCACGCCGCTGGTGATCGAGCTGCCGACGAAGACAACGTTCTTGCCGACTGCCTCGTCGGAATACTGGCCGCTCTTCGCGCCGGGCGCTCCGTAGTAATTCAGCTTGGTGGAATCTCTGTCAGAGTTGTTCGCCGTGCCGTTGCCGAGAACGCCATCCGTGTCGTAGCTGTAGTCGCCAACGGAGACGTACATCGTGCCGTTCAGTTCCGTCTGCGCCGCAATGTACTCCGCACGGGTCATCGCGCCGAGCTCTTCCAGCGTGTAGGGGTTGGCCTCAGTGCCCTTGGCCACGCCAGTCTGCTTCTTGACCTCGTAGACAGTCTCATATGTACCGTCTTCCTTCTGCTGCTCAACCTTAACGGTTTTGCCAGAGGACTCAGTCACAGTGGAGGTCTCAACCTGGATGAAGACAGAGCTAGTCGTTTTGTCTTCAGTCAAACCAGTAACTGTATTATTACCAGTAAGCTTCACTTCACAAGGCAAGTTGTGATTCTTGATATTGATAACAGCTTTATTTGCTGTTGTCGAAGTAATTGTGCTGTCGGCCAATTCGACCTTGATGGGATCATCATAGCCACCTTCATTGTAAACATGAATGCACTTGCCGGAAACGTTGAATTCGCAAGTATCGAACTTCGCAGAAGGTGTGGAATAAATCCAAAGCGCATAGTCGCCTTCCGGTGCGTTAAATTTGCAGTTCTTGAACTCGGCAGTCTTATAGCCCCAGTAGGTCGTCTTGCCATTCAATACACAGTTATCAACAATGGTATTGCTGATACGGACGAAGCCGCGGTAATCAATGCCGTCAGACTTCAGCGTCATGTTTTCGAAGGTAATGGTGTCGCAACCATCAAAGCTGAAGTCTCCGTTACCTTCACCGTGTACATCCTTGGTGAGATCGCCAATTGTCCAGACTGTGCCTTCGCCAGAGCCGACGAAGGTCAGGCTCTTCTTGGGGGACGTGTTGCTGTAGGTCGTGAATTCGCCCTCAGCAAGCTTGATGGTGTCGCCATCAGATGCGTTCGCAATAGCCTCAGCCAGCTCTTCGCTGGTGGTGACGGCGTTGCTCGTCGTACCCTTGATTGCATCCTGAACCGCAGAGCCAGCTTCGACTTCTTTGGAGTCCTTCACGCCCTTGGTCGTGTCGACGGTATCGTCAACCTTATTCGGACCGTAGGTAAGCTTCAGGGTATCAGCAGTAAACGCATTATTGTTCGCCGCCGCATCGTCATAGATGAGGTAGCCAGTGCCGGTAATGGTGTTGCCGCTGATGCTGATTTCCGGAGCAGCAGTGAGCGCCCGAAGGTTTTCATGCAGTGTGAACGCATTGCCGCCATTAAGCGCAAGCGTATTGCCAGAAATCGTTGTCTCAGCAAGTCCCGACAGCTGGATGCAGGAACGGCCGTTATCATTGACAGAGATTTCATTGTTGGAAATCGTAGCTACGGCAGTTTTCTGATCAATGTTGATGCCGCGATCATAGCCGGAAATCTTATTGTCACGGATCGTGATGTTCAGCGGAGCCGTTTCATGGCCTTGCAGATGAATGGCATATGCGTTTGCAGCTGCGCCCATGCCGTTAAGCGTGCTGTTCGTGATGGTATACGAACCGCCAACGTTGGCGCAATTGTAAATCTTGATGCCTTTCAACGTGCAATTATCAACCGTAAAGTCAATGCCCTCAAAGAACTTCTGATACGGATACAGACCGTTCGGAGCGCTGCCGGTGATGGTCAGGTCCTCAAAGGAGATCGACGTGGTCGTATTCTCGCCCCACCATTCATACGGAAGCGTGATGTCCGAATTGATCGTCAGAGTATCCGCACGATCACCGTTTGCACCGACAAACTTGAAGTTGATGAGATGACGCTCGTTCGTCAGATAATGAGAAGATTGTCTTCCCATCGTCAGAAGATGGTCGAGATTTGTCTCGTCATAAGTAATGTTGCCAGCAATGGTATACGTCAATGTTGCGATACCATCTTGAACGTCTGTAAAAACAGCGTCAAAAGCAGCTGCATTTGCAGGCGATTCCTGAATAAGGCCCAGTGTTGCAACCGTGGGCTTGATTGCCTCGTAAGCAGCCTCAAAAGAAGCAAACTTCGTATCTTCAAATCCCGCGATACCACCAACCATAACATAATTGGTCAGTTGCGTTTCAACAGGTGTGGGCTCCTCGCCTTCCTGCGTGTCAACCTCTTCATCAGAGGTTGTTTTCTTTTCTTCGGGGGTCGTTTCCTCTTCCGTGGGAACGTCCTCTTTGTTCGTTACCTTGGAAGACTCGTCTTCAGATGCGCCCGAAGACTGTCCCTCGCCGGAACCGCCCTCAGACGTACCATTTGCGGCGCTTTCCCCGACGTTACTGGTATTCTGGTCGACCTCGCCTGCGAACGCCGTTGTCGTCAGCAGACCGAAGATCATACTCAGAGCCAGCAGCATCGCAAGAATACGCCGCGAACGCATGTGTCTCATCTGTATTTTCCCTCACTTTCAAAATATGGCCCGAAGGTCTTTTTTTGCAGCTTGTTTCCCGTCGACCGTGGAACCGTTTACAGCCGGCAAGCCCAGCAACCACATCTTAACACGATTATAGCAATCCAATTCTTCAAATGCAACCCTGCATTATCATTTTTTTACTATTCCGGAAATTTTTTTCGCTCGTCTCGCGTTCTGCTGCCAGCGCACGCTCCCTCAAACAGCCGCAGCGCGCGGAAAAGCGCCTCCCGGTCCCGCCCGACCCGGCTCATATCCCCCAGCCGCTGCC
>ENA-ORNQ01003117-ORNQ01003117.1-human-gut-metagenome-genome-assembly--contig:-NODE-3117-length-10174-cov-2.538294_pt1 | contig 10174 bp, 7 predicted proteins | sample MGYA00242116_ERZ509024 | MGnify/ENA primary metagenome ERZ509024 (study PRJEB26280, sample SAMEA2338697) | human gut metagenome | biome: human gut; feature: human-associated habitat; material: faeces... | reverse complement strand
TTACCATCCCGAAGAACCGTAATCCGGTCACATACTTCATATACCTGATCCAAAACAGAAACTACAAATCCGCGAGTTAAATCAGCACTATTGCCTACCATTGGATATACGACGATAGCCTGTTTGTCAATATTGCCAGAAGAACATAAGTACTCGCGACAGATTTCACCTACCTGCGTATTTCCATCCATCAATTTATATACAAAAGTCTTATCTGTCCCTGTAAAGGTAGGAACAGTGAAGGTTTTAGGCTTTGCTTCCGGTGCTGGGGCAGCATCTTGTTTTACACGTATACGACTTCTTGCATCATTTAGTTTCACTGTTAATGTGGTAGAACGCTCTTGTTGGTCTACATTTTCATCCACTACAATTTTTACTGAATTATTTGCTGTGGATACATGGGCCCATGTTTCATCTCCAGTAGTGACTGAAGCCACAAAAGTATTTTCACTTGCCGTTACATTGATTGTTTTAGCCTCTCCTTCGTAAGTGAAAATCAAATCATCTTGCGGTACAGATAAAATCGTTTCGTCATCAGTAGCATATTCATCATTATCATCATCACAAGCAACAAATGCAGTTGTGATGAACAAAAGGCATAAAATCGAAAATAAATCTTTAAAATGTTTCATAATATAAGTATTGTTAAGTGAGTAATCTGTTATTTTTCACCTCTGATATGTTGTCTTTTCACAACAATGTCGGCAAACCAGTTATATAAATCATTGTCTTCTTTATAGGAAGAAGTTGCCAGGTCATAAACCATGCAGTCTCCAATATAATAAGCTAATGGAATATCATAGAGTGCTCCATATTTTTCATAGGCTTCCATGTACTCATGTAGTCTATCCGCTCTATAGTCCGGGCTTTTCTTTAGTGCTCGTTCATCAAACTCGACTTCCAGATACATCCCTTTTTCTTTGGCAAATTCACAAACTGTCTTCAGGTGCATCGAATCTGGTTTTTGCTCATAAAAGAAATAGTTGGGTTGCTGGTAAGCTACATCAAATTTTAGTTCTTTCCATTCTCCATGCCCATCCGACCCCCAATATGGAATCCAATAGAATTTATAACCCAATGAACGCATATATGCGCCTATTTCATTCAAAATTGTCCGGCTATTGGTGGCTTCTTCCGCTATCCAATAGAACCCATCCAGAGATATATTTTCGAATTGAGCCTTCTTAAAGCGGTCTATCGCATAGTCAATATACCATTTACAAGCATTTATACGATCTGCCTCATTAGAGAAATCAAGCTGCCTACCGTTAAGCTCTCCCCAATCTTTTTGGTTAGGGACAGGCTCTGGCAATGTCAGAACAACCTTACGCGCATGCCGGGGAGCTCCTATTTCTTTTTTTACATCGTCAATACAGCTTTCAATAGCATCCAAAGCTTTACCTTTCTGAAAATACTTATCGCACAAGCCTTTCCATTCACTTTTCCTAGCGGACATGGGCTCATAATAGGAAGCAAAACTACGCCCTTTTCCATCCTTGAATTCTAAAAATAAGAAGCCGTCAAACATCCAATGTAAATCACCTTTTTTATCTCTGTAGGCAACATTTTTCATACATTGTTCTTCATTCCATTCTGTCTGGCGATGTGCACCTCCATAGTACATCAGTACCATATCGGCTATAACACCATTTTCTTTTATGATTGGTTTCTTTCTACTGCTGGCACAAGAAATAGCCAGCAGTGTCAAGAAAGAAAACATAACCAAACTTTTGTTCATATAGCCCATATTTATTTCTCTCCTCTAGCCTTTTGCCTTTTAGAAATCATGGTACACAATTCATTATACAAAGCTCGGTCTTCTTCGTATATAGAGCTTTTTAAGGAATACACCATGCAGTCACTTTGATAATAAGCTATAGGGAAAGATTTGATAATTCCATAAGAATCAAAAGCGCGTAAATAATCACGTAATCTGTCAGCCCGGTAATCTTGACTGTTCTTTTTCAATGCTCTTTCATCAAATTCCATTTCCAGAGCCATATTCTTACTTTTCGCATAGCTAATGACTCTGTCGAAATAGCTTGTATAATCAGGCTTTTGAGCGGGAAAGAAGTAATTTGGTTGTAGGAAAGCAGCATCAAATTTCATACTTTCCCATTCTCCCATACCATCAGTGCCCCAATAAGGAATCCAATAGAATTTTAGATTTTTTGATTTTATATAGTCTGCAACTTGAGGAAGATAGTGCCGATTATCCGTTAATTGTTCTGCTACGAAATAAATGCCATCCAAAGATAAATAATTTAAATTGGCTTCATTAAACTTCTGAATAATGTAATCAACATACCATGAGCATGCGCTGACACAATCAAGTGTTAACGAAAAGTCCATAGCTCTTCCTGATATTTCTCCCCAATCTTTCTGGTCTTTATATGCAGCAGGCATACTGATTATAAGCCTGCGCTTATATTTAGGAGCCCCTAAACGCGTAGCCGACTTTGACAGGATAGAATTTAAGCGAGCGATAGGACCGTCTGCCGCAAAATATTTGTCAACCAATCCCTGCCATTCGGTTTTCCGAGCTCCTAATCCGCCCAGGCCATTTTCAAAATTGCGACCCTCTCCTGTATGTGTTTCCAAAAACAAGAAAGAATCAAAAAGCCAGTTCTCTTTTCCTGCTGGGTCTGTATAAGTGACATTTGCCTGCAATTCTTCTTCTGTCCACCTGGTAGCGCGATGAGAACCACCATAATATAGTAGTGATATATCGTGTACAGGTCCATTCTGCATCACTCCGCCACCTATAGATTCCGGGAGATAGTTTCCAACAATGAGATACCGATAATCTTCACCCTTATATTCCAAATAAATAGGAATAATTTCTGTCAAGTCAAATGTGTTAGAAGTAGAAGATGGAGATTTCATCGTAACGCCAGACGCCAATTCAAGTTCCACAGGAATAGCTGTAGGTGTGCTCCCTATTGGAAAATCAATAGATATTTTATTCATTTCGTTATCAATCCGAATGCTAGTAGGACGCAAATCCCCTCCCACTGTGACCCCGGTAACAAAATCGGTAAAATAGTCATGTTTCACTTCCTCCTTATCATCATCTGTACAAGACAAGAATAAAGGAAATAGAGCTAATAGTAATATTATATTTTTCATAAATAATGTGTTCTATCAATTTATTATTTTAAAAGTATACTTTTGTATAAGTAGAGATACCTATTCTAATATGGGAATTAAAATCATTCTGGAAGAAGTCTCATTCACATCCACATTTCCATCAACATGCAACTTCAGTGGCAATACATACTTTTTTTCACCTCTTTGCTGATATCGTTTTATTATATCACCATCAAAAGTAATCAAGCTTTTATACGACACAGTGGAAGTCGAAAAGTCAAAATTTGTTTTGGAAATAGAATAGCATACATCAGGTATGATTTCAAAAGATGTATTTTCCTCCTCGTTGTAAACTTTTAGCGTCTCTTCGTCCACTTCTATCGAAACGTTTGCCGTTTGTTCACCAATACCCGATTTATACACTGTCACTGTATAATCGGCAAAGTCTCTATAATTTACATATACTTCCTGAACTCCGGACTGGACCAGATATACTTTATCTTTCACCATCCCATCCATTCTATTGTCTTCACAAGCTATAAAAAATGATATACTTGTTACGACCATAATTATTTTAATGATTAAATTTTTCATAACTATATCTTGTTTTAGTTCCAGCCTTCATTTTGGGTAAAGTTCTTCATTTCATTCAGTTGGGTTTGGGCAATAGGGAATAAATGATGTTTTCTTTCGAAAACAATGGGTTGACAAATTTTCGAGGTACGTACCCAAGAACTTTCATAATCAGTTGCCAGCAGATTCAAACCATAACGCAAACCGTTCGCTTCTTTATCAGCTACCATCCATGTACGTAGGTCATAATAACGCAGTCCTTCAAAAGCCAGTTCAACCATTCGTTCCTGACGAATCCATTTGCGCAGCTCTTCCTTACTGTCGACCACTGCCGGATATGCATTTTCCAGTTTACCTAATCCAGCTCTTTCGCGTATCTTGTTTATATATACTAAAGCTTCTTTGGCATCTCTGGCAGGCTTTTCATTGCATGCTTCCGCATAATTCAAATAAATTTCAGCCAAACGCAAATAACTCCACGTGAAAGAACCCCATGTGTTTTTACGAGTATCAATATTAGGATCTGTAAATTTAGTAAATACAAAACCTGTTTTTACATAATCACCGCTGCTATGGGCATAGGATGAAGTACCTCCTGTGAAGAAAGTTACAGGGGCATACTGTTCTTTAGTTCCATCCGGATGGATCCAATACATTCCATTAAAAAATATAGATGCGTAAAAACGTCCGTCTCTTCCTTTCATGCTATTATGTACTTTAATACCTTTGTCTCTATGAGTAGGATGCAGCCAACCGTCAGTGAAACCATTTGCTTCGTAACCTGATTTATCATCTATAATCGGGGAACCGTCTGCTTTATATCCTGTGACTGGATATCTGCCTGAAGCCATCATAGGGTATGCATCGACCAATTTCATGGTGGGAGTATAACCACCCAAGCCCACTCCAAATACTCTTGGGGGAACAACCCGTTGATTCCATACCTCACCATCTTTATAATATCTGGCAATAATTAATTCTTCATTCCATTTCTCGGTAAATACTTCTCGATAGGAATTCATCGCTTTAAGTACAGGGTCTGTTTCCGTCTTGTTAAAATGGAGTTTGTAAACATCCAGATCAATAACCATTTTTGCAGCTTCGGCAGCTTTCGTCCACTTATTCAAATCCTCACCTTGAGGGAAGATTGGTTTACCTTCATGATTGACCATTCCTCTGCCATATCCAATACTACCTCCCCCGTTGAATAAAGGGCGAGCGGCAAAGAGCAAAACTCGGGAACGCATACCTAATGCAGCCCCTTTGGTCATACGGCCCATCCAGGTAGTAGGATCTTGGATTGTTTTAGGTAAAATCTGTGCTGCATCATACATCTCTTTTTCGATAAAGCTTACGCACTCATCAACCGTGTTTCTATCTATTACTTCTGATTTAATGGCTAAATCTGCTATTTGATCATACCAAAGATATATGGGACCATATTGTTTGAATAAATTGAAGTAATAATAAGCTCTAAGAAAACGGGCCTCCGCTTTCATAACTTCCCTTTCTTCTCCCGTCAGCTCTTTGCATTCATCAATATGGGCAATAAATGTAGTCGCTTGATTAATTGCTACATAGTATTTTGACCAAGGATTAAATTTAGGTGTCCATTCACCTCTTACTCCTGTTGTCGACTGATTGTAACTTCCACTATTGACCAATTCATAGTCCATCTTTTCCCAAGAAAAATAAGCATCATCAGCGCAAGGGACAAAAGACTGATCGTATGCATTAATCTCTTCTGGTATATAACCGTAAAGTCCTGCCAGAAAGCGTTCTGTTGTAGGACGTTTGCTGAAAACTTCTTCTATTGTCATCTGATCATTAAAATTATGTTCTAAATAATCAGAACAAGAAAATAAACCTAATGACAAAAAAGCAATTATGATATATCTTAGTTTCTTCATAATATATTAGAAATTAAAGTTTAAACCAATATTAAATACACGCATATTAGGATATGATGAACCTTGTGAATTATCAATTTCCGGATCCCACAATTTAAATTTGGAGAATGTCAACAGATTCGTACCTGATACATAAAACCGTACGAGAGATATTCCCATCTTGTGGCACACTTCTTTGGGCAGCGTATAACCAATTTCTGCGCTTTTCAAACGCATAAAACTTTTGTCCACCTGATTGTGGGTTGAGGGTGCTTTATTGTTTTCACTACCACTGATTGCCAATCTCGGATATTTGGCATTAGGACGGTCGGGTCTCCAATAATTCAACGCAACATCTTGATAAACATTCGAGAATAACTGATTCGTATCAGACATATCGATTGTTTCACCACCTATGAATCCGGTAACATTGCCAATACCTTGAAAGAAGAATGCGACATCAAAATCTTTATAACTAATATTGGCACCAAAACCATAGTTTATTTCCGGAATGGCCGTGCGCCCTATTGCTACATAATCATCAGTATCAACAATGCCGTCTCCATTAATATCTTTGTATTTTAAATCTCCTACTCTCGGGTTACCAATTTGTTTAGGGCTATTTTGTATTTCTGACTCCGTTCTGAAATATCCCAATGCTATATAGCCAAACTGTTGATTCCAGGGCTTACCTATTACATCTTTATATGGGTAGTTCGCTGAAGGTTGATCATCATACAATTTTTTATTTCTATTGTATGTGAAATTACCTCTCACTGAAATATTCCAATCTTTATTGATAGTTTTATAATATTCTAAAGAGGCATCAACACCTTTATTCTCCATCTCTCCTAAATTAAGGTATGGATTAACATTTACACCTACTACTGACGGAACAGCACCCCGTTCAATAAAAATACCAGAGCGACGTTCATGGAAATAATCAACATTCAATTTTAATGAATTATATAGTTCCAACTCAACACCTATATTCATTTTCTTTGCTTCTTCCCAAGAAACATAGGGGTTACCCGGATATCCCGTACCTATACCAGAAATCGGATTTCCACCTGTAGTTCCGAAAGTATAGCCATTCACATCCGCCATTTCCGAATTAAAGGCAAATCGTCTGTTTCCACCAATCTGATCATTACCTATAATACCATAAGAACCTTTAAATTTCAGAACACTGACAATATGAGAGATTGGTTCCCAAAAAGCTTCATTACTGATCATATATCCGATAGCAGCCGACGGGAAAAAACCAAATCGTTTTTTAGGGGCAAAATTTTCTGAACCATTGTAACCAAAGTTTCCTTCAATAAAGTAACGGTCCTTATATGAATAGGTGACACGTCCTGCAATACCTTGATTCCTATATGGTAATGACATTATGTATGAATCCGGAAAGTTATCTGTTTTTTCTCTCATGTTGAATAAGAATAATCCCCCCACACGATGTGCGTTAGCAAAAAGATTTTCGTATGTTAGTGAAGCTTCCAGATAGGTTGTCCGATTTCCTTTATTATCTTTATATAACACCAAGTAATCATTCCCATCATTATTTTTCGTATACATCAGGTTTCCATCCTCATTACGTCCGGTAGCATAGTAAGTAGATGGATTTTTGGACCGATTCAGATGAGCATAATTATATGCATCCCATGAAAACTTTATATTGGCTTTTAACCCTTTAATCCACGGACTGAAGTCTTGTGTCAATCCAATCAAAGATTGAGCATTATTCGTGAATAATTCATTGTATCCATTGAGATTCAACAAATTATATGGATTATCGCCAATAGTAGGACGCGCCACAGTCCCATCACTATACTTTTTGGGGATAGCAATAGGTATTGTTTTAAACGTGTATATCCATAAGCTAGCATTATTATTAGGCTGCTTCTTCACATCGTATTGATTGGACAGATTGATGTTCAATACCGTATTTTTGAACAAATTGATATCCAAATTTGACCTGAAGTTAAATCTGGACCAACTGGAGGCAGGATTATATCCTAACCCCTTATCCGGTCTAAATACTCCATTTTCTTTATAATAAGAACCAGCTACATAATATTTTACCTTTTCTGACCCGCCAGTTACATTTATGTTCACACGTTCACTGGTTGTCGAATTTTTATATATTTCATCCATCCAATTAATATTAGGATACAGATCGGGATCTGAACCATTCAAATACTTAGCCATGGCTTCTGGTGAGTAGAATTCTTCTCCATTCTTATTATCAGCGTATGCAAAATTATACATCTCCATGAACTCTTGCGCATTGGCCATTTTCGGCATCTTAGTGGGTTGCAGTATTGAAAATTCTGCTCGTGCGCTGATTACAGGTTTGCTTCCTTCTTTTCCTTTACGAGTAGTAATCAATACAACGCCATTAGCACCTCGCACGCCATAAATAGCCGTGGCTGTAGCATCTTTTAGAATAGAAAAGGTCTCGATATCTTCCGGATCAACCAGGTTTAAATCTCTTTCAATGCCATCCACAAGAACTAACGGACGATTATTAGCACCAAATGTACTAACGCCTCTAATCCAGAAGTCAGACCCTTCACCCGGTTCACCACTGCGCTGCACGGCAACAACACCAGCCATTTGTCCTGCTAAGACATTACTTAATTTGTTGACGGAGCGATTGATCTTACCAACCGGAAGTCCTGTAATGGCACCTATCACGCTGGCTTTCCTTTGGGTACCATAACCAACTACCGTAACCTCCTTTAATTCAGACGTCAAAGGTTCCATTTTGATTGGAATATCCTTACGCCCATTTACTAGAACTACATTTTTCTGATAGCCGATGTACGAGAATTCCAGTTTTTCATCCGGCGCAACCTCGATTGAGTAATTTCCATCTATATCAGTAATTACACCCTTTGTTGATTTCACTGCTAAAATAGAAACTCCGGGAAGGGGTTGATTAAATTCGTCTAATACACGCCCCTGAACTCTAATGGTACTCTTTTGTTGCGTTTCATCAGGTGTTTCCATGGCCATCACTTGCAATGCAGGCAACAACGACAGAAAAATAATGAGTAAAACCGCTTTTGTGGAAAGATGCTTTATATCATTAAAGACTTTCCTTTTTCGATTGTCGATACATGTTCTCATATTATTACATTTATAAAAAAATTATTAGATATATTACTTCCATTTCATTTATCAAAATAGGGGTTATACTTTATGTATAGCAAATTGGCAATTCTTATAGGATCCTCTCCTGAAGATTCAGAGTATACATTTGTTTGCAATGTCCACTGGTATTCGAATTCTGTGATTAAATTATAGAAAGATTTTTCGTCTATTTCTTTTCCATGCGACATCTCATCAATAGCATATTGGGTGAAAAGTTCCCATCGTTTCCGATAATAAGAATCAGTAAGCCCTCCCCATCCTCTATTCGCATAATCATTTAATTGAGTAGCCTTCTGTCCCCAAGTGGTCAATATACAACGTGCATTTTGTTCATAATATTCTTTCTCTTTGAGATTCTTACCCCAATCGCGAGCATCTTTTATCCATTTGCCTATAGAAAAACTGGACTCACAAGACAATAATCTATCGACATCTGTAAAAAGCGTGTTCATCTTTTCTGCCCACTCTTTCATGCCTTCTATATTTTTCTGTCGATAACAAGCTGTAAATGAATCCCGAAAATCAGAGAATAGATTTCCTAAGACCTGTCTTCCTATGTTTATTACGTCAAATTTATATCCGGATGAATCCACATTTTTTGCTTCCAGGAATTTTCCCCAAATATGCCATAGTTCCTTGTTATCGTAATAGATATCAGGGTGTGTATTCCAACTGTCAGTTCCTTCAAGCATGGGACGGGCGTTCATCAACACTGCTTGTCCTGCAGTGGCGTGATGGATATATATTTTTTTATATAATTGAAGTAATGCTGCAACTGTTTTTTCATCATTTTCTGCTATCGGCTTGTACATAGAATAGACTATTGCAGATCCAACTCCCAACTCTGCCAAATTTAAAATTCCTAATATCGATGAAAACAAACTGTTTAGTCCCAAATAAGAGTTTCCTAATATATATAATACTGCAGTTCTATTTATAAAGGGAAATAATATATTTACTCCCCTAAATATAATTCCAAATACCATATTTCTTTTTGTATTTTCTATTCTATTTAGCCTCATGAAATGCATCTCCTATTTTTGAAATATCATATCCTATTATCATTAAAATAAATAATGCTACTGGTTGCTGATATGAATTTATTATTAATGAGATCATTAGCGTCAATAATAATGCAGCCACAATTCTATTCCACTTATTTATTCCATTTTCAAACATTTTTTTCCATGCAATAAAATAAACACTTGTTAGATATTTATGGAACAGAAATGTCAGTGCAAGACAAAATACACTTGTTCGGACTTTCCAGTGCACAATATAATATTATTTTTAATCGGGCTCTTAACAGAAGCGATAATGAATCCTATATGAAAGTACTTAACAGGTATTTGCATAAAAATCGGTAAAAGGATAAGACTAAGTAGTAAAATGCGGAATGAAAATTGCGAAAAGTGCGGAATAGAAATTATGAAAAGTGCGGAATAGAATTGACAAAATCAGAA
>ENA-ORNQ01003110-ORNQ01003110.1-human-gut-metagenome-genome-assembly--contig:-NODE-3110-length-10199-cov-3.529968_pt1 | contig 10199 bp, 10 predicted proteins | sample MGYA00242116_ERZ509024 | MGnify/ENA primary metagenome ERZ509024 (study PRJEB26280, sample SAMEA2338697) | human gut metagenome | biome: human gut; feature: human-associated habitat; material: faeces... | reverse complement strand
CGGTGCGACGCCTGCCGCCGTTTGGGCGATTTGCTATCGGAGCTTACCGGACTTCCGGTGGTGTACCAGGACGAGCGCCTGACGACGGTGCTGGCCTATGACCTGCTGTCTGCGGGCAATGTGCATGGCAAAAAAAGCAAGAAGCAGGTGGACGCTGTGTCTGCCAGCGTGATCTTGCAGTCTTATTTGGACAGTCACCGCTAAACCGCGTCTTAGCGGATAGAGAGCACCGGCGCTGCGTATAGATGTAGCGGTGGTGCTTTTGGAATGGATGGTGGGTCGCACACGGTTGCGGCTGGATTATTCGTTTTTTTGGATATTGACTTTTGCCGCCTGGGCACAGAACGAATTGCTGTGGCAGGTGCTGCTATTTTCCGTGCTCCACGAGTGCGGGCACTTGACGGCGCTTTGCGCTCTGGGATTGCAGCCCAGGCAGCTGCGCTTGTCCTTTTACGGTATGGCGCTGCGGTATGACCGGGTGCCGGATCGGCGGCGAGAGACGGCGGTGCTTTTTGGCGGCCCGGTGGTGAATCTGATCTTGTGGGTACTGCTGCGGAACCCGGCCAACGGAGCGCTGTTTCTTCTGAATATGCTGCCCATTTTTCCGCTGGATGGGGGACGGCTGGCGGCGCTTTGGCTGCCACAACGATTGGCGGCCGTGCTCAGCACGCTGACGCTGGCGGCGCTTACCGGGCTGGGCGGTTATGTGCTGTATCGGGGCGGCGGGGTGTCGCTCCTGGGAATCAGCCTGTATTTAATGCTATCAAATTTGAGGTCTGTATGAGAAAAGAGATTGAAAAACTGTTGCAATCGGTGCAAAAACCGGCGCGCTATGCCGGTGGCGAACTGAACAGCGTAATGAAAGATAAAAGTAAAGTGGCGCTGCGCTATGCCTTTTGTTTTCCGGATACTTATGAGATCGGTATGAGCCACTTGGGAATGAAAATCCTTTACGGCGTCGCCAACGCGCGGGAGGACACTTGGTGCGAGCGGGTGTTTGCCCCGGCGGACGATATGGAGGCGCTGATGCGCGCCAACGGCGAACCGTTGTTTGCCCTGGAAAGCGGCGACCCGATCAAGGACTTTGATATGATCGGCTTTACCATGCAGTATGAGCTGTCTTATACCAATATTCTGAATATGCTGGATCTGGCGGGGGTGCCTTTGCGTGCCGGGGATCGAAAGTCGCTGACCCCCATTGTGGCCTTTGGCGGCCCCTGCGCCTGCAACCCGGAGCCGGTGGCGGAGTTTGCGGACATCATCTTCCTGGGCGAGGGGGAAGAGACCACCAATACGGTGCTGGATCTGCTGAAAGAATGTAAAGAGAGCGGCAAGAGTAAGCAAGAGTTTTTGGAAGCAGCCATGCATATTCAGGGCATTTATGTGCCGTCTTTTTATGAGGACAGCTACAACCCGGACGGCACCCTGCGCGCCCTGACCCCCACCCATGGAGCACCGGCAACGGTGAAGAAGTCCATTGTGTCCGATATGAACAAGTGCTATTATCCGGACAGCTTTGTGGTGCCGTTTATTGATATTGTCCACGACCGGGCAGTGGAAGAAATTTTTCGGGGCTGTATTCGCGGCTGCCGCTTTTGCCAGGCCGGATTTATCTATCGCCCCATTCGGGAGAAGAGTGTAGAGACCATCAACCGTCAGTCCAAGGCGCTGATCGACTCTACCGGATATGATGAGTTGTCCTTGTGCTCTCTGTCCACCTCCGACCACAGCTGCGTCAACGAAATGCTCACCTCCCTGATTGACTGGACCGTGCGGGACAAAATCAATTTGTCCCTGCCCAGTCTGCGGGTGGATAACTTTAGCGACGAGCTGGTGGACAAGCTGTCCAAAGTGCGCCGCAGCGGGCTGACCTTTGCCCCGGAGGCGGGCACCCAACGTATGCGGGATGTAATCAACAAGAATGTGACGGAAGAAGAAGTGCTGCGCACCTGTACTAAGGCCTTTGCCGGCGGCTGGACTTCCGTGAAGCTGTACTTTATGATGGGGCTGCCCACGGAAACCATGGAGGATATTGCCGGTATCGCCCAGCTGGCGGGTAAGGTGGTAGACGCCTACTATAACACGCCGGAGCACAAGAAAGGCTGCGCCGTCAGCGTGTCCGTGTCCTGTGCGTCCTTTATTCCCAAGCCCTTTACGCCCTTCCAGTGGGAACCGGAGGATACCATGACCTCCTTAAAGGCCAAGCAGGCCCACTTGTTGGAGAGTGTGCCCAGTCGCAAAATCCGCGTGTCCTACCACGAAACGCCCACCTCACTTTTAGAGGGCGTGCTGGCGCGGGGAGATCGGCGGCTGTCCAAGGTGCTGCTGCGGGCTTTTGAACTGGGCTGCAAGTTCGATTCTTGGGACGATCACTTTAACTTTGACGCCTGGATGCAGGCTTTTGAAGAATGCGGGCTGGACCCGGACTTCTATACCAAGCGGCGGCGCCCCTTTGAGGAGCTGCTGCCCTGGGATCATTTGGATTACGGCGTGTCTCGCAAGTTCCTGGAACTGGAGAACAAGCGGGCGCACCAAAATGTGACCACGCCCCATTGCCGGATCCGCTGTGCCGGGTGCGGCGCCAACAAACTCAACGGAGGACATTGCGATGCAAGACCAGAAGTGGCACGAGATACGACTGCGGTTCAGTAAAACCGGGCGGGCCAAGTACATTGGTCACCTGGATGTGAATCGGGTCATGTCCAGAGCCTTGCGCCGGGCGGGGATTCCCTTGTGGTTCACCGAAGGGTATAACCCCCACGCTTATATGCGCTTTTCGCTGCCTTTGTCCTTGGGGGTGGAGAGTGCCTGCGAGAGTATGGATATTCGATTGATAGAGCCCATGGAGCCTCTGGAGGTGCAGCGGCGCATGAACGCTGCCCTACCGCCGGATATTCAAATTGAAGATGTGTTTTGCGATTTTCGGGACTGTACGGAGATTGCCTTTTCCGATTATGACTTTACCCTGGCTTTTGACGATAATGCCGCAGCGGCGGAAAAGCTGCAGGCCGTATTGGACGCGCCGCAGATTCTGGCGCTGAAGAAAGGCAAGGTGGGTCGCAAGCGGGTGATGAAGGAAGTAGATATTAAGACCTTCATTGACCGGTACCGTGTGGAGCTGACCCCGCAGGGAGTGGTGCTGCACCTGCGTTTGGCGGCCGGGCAGGAGAAAAATCTGAATCCCACGCTGCTGTGCGACACGCTGCTGCGCTTGGTGGAACTGCCATGGGAATGGAAGCGAATCTACCGACTGGATCTGCTGGATAAAGATTATCAGCCCTTTCAGTAAAAAACACTTGCTTTTTTGCACCGAGTGTGCTAATATACTAACGCATTTATTCCGTTGCGCTTCTTGCAACGAGCGAAATGCTCTGCGTTACAGGCATAACGAGGGTGGTCCTCTGGCAGATCTCTGTTAAGAACACCTCATAAATAAGAAGGAGGTTGTTATTGATGAACGCACTTGATTTGATTGCTCAGGGCAGCATGAAAGAAGAAACACCTAAATTCCAGATTGGTGATACCGTTAAGGTTGCCGTAAAGATCCGCGAGGGTTCTCGTGAGCGTATCCAGATGTTTGAGGGTACTGTGATTGCGATTAAAGGTTCCGGTATCAGCAAGACCTTTACCGTGCGTCGCCTTTCTTACGGCGTAGGTATTGAGCGTGTATTCCCGCTGCATTCTCCCAATGTGGAGAGCGTGCAGGTGATCCGCTCCGGTAAGGTTCGTCGTGCAAAGCTGTATTACCTGCGTGACCGTGTGGGTAAGGCTGCTAAGGTGAAGGAGAACTTGCAGAGAGATAACGCTGCAAAGACTGCCGACGCTGAGTAAGACACATAAAAAATGCTTCTGTTACCTTGGTGACAGGAGCTTTTTTATTTGCCTTTTTCCGCGGTGTATGGTAAACTGGGGGCAGTAAGTAAGGACAGGTAAAGACAATGGCTGATTTTCAAAAACAAAAGGTACAGTGGTTCCCGGGCCACATGGCAAAGACGCGGCGCCAGATCAAGGAAATGCTGCCTCTGGTGGACGGGGTGGTGGAGCTGCTGGACGCCCGCGTGCCGTATAGCTCCGCCAACCCGGAGTTAGACACCCTGGTGCGGGGCAAGCCCCGGATCGTGCTGCTGAATAAATGCGATGTGGCAGACCCGGCGGCCACCAAGCGCTGGATTGCTGCCTTTGAGGCGCAGGGCAAAACTGCCCTGGCAGTGGATTGCCGCAGCGGCAAGGGACTGTCCGCCTTTTTGCCCACGGTGCAGCAGGTGCTGAAAAAGACCATTGAGAAGAATACCCAGCGAGGTATGGCCGGCAAGCCACTGCGGCTGATGGTGGTGGGGATTCCCAACACCGGCAAAAGCTCCTTTATCAACCGTATGGCCGGTAAAAACCGCGCCAAGGTGGCCGACAAGGCCGGTGTTACCCGGCAAAATCAGTGGTTCGCTGTGGGTGGCGGCATTGAGCTGCTGGACACCCCCGGCGTGCTGTGGCCTAAGTTTGACGATCCGGAAGTAGGGGATCGGCTGGCGTTTATCGGCTCTGTAAAAGATGAAGTAACAGACCTGGAGACCTTGACCTGCCGTTTGCTGGAGGTGCTGGGGCGCACCAGACCGCAGGCCATTACCCAGCGGTACGGCATTGAGGTGGACGAGTATATGCAGGGCTGGGAAATACTGGAAGCCATCGGCCGCAAGCGCGGCTTTTTAATGCGGGGCGGCGAGATCGACTATAACCGGTCTGCAGTGATTGTGGCGGATGAATTTAGAGGAGGAAAGCTGGGGCGAATGACCCTGGAACTGCCGGAATGATGGAATGGACAGCATTTGAAGATCAGGCCCGCACAGAGGGCTACACTTGCATTTGTGGCATTGATGAAGCCGGGCGAGGTCCCTTGGCAGGTCCGGTGTACGCGGCGGCGGTGATCTTGCCGCCCCATCTGGACATTCCCGGGCTGACGGACAGCAAAAAGCTGACGGACAAAAAACGCCGGGAGCTGTTCCCAATCATTCAGGAGCAGGCGATCGCCTACGGGATCGGATTCGCCACGGAGAAGGAAATTGACGAAATCAATATTTTACAGGCCACGTTTCTCGCCATGGAGCGGGCGCTGGGGCAGCTTGCCGTAAAGCCCGACCTCGTTCTGATCGACGGAAACCGGGAAAAGAATTTCGGGATACCGGTAAAAACCGTGGTCAAGGGGGACAGTCTCAGCGCCAATATCGCCGCGGCGTCGGTGCTTGCCAAGGTCTCCCGGGACGACTTTATGCTGGAAATGGCGAAGCAGTACCCCCAGTATGGCTTTGACATCCACAAGGGCTATCCCACACGGGCACATTACGACGCCCTCCGCGCATATGGCGCCTGTCCCATCCACCGGATGAGCTTCCTCAAAAAGTTTTATGGGGAAAAGTAAGCTGACAGGCGCTTGGGGTGAAGCATTGGCGGCGGAATACCTGCGGAAAAAGCGGTATACCGTCGTGGCAAGCGGCTACCGCTGCCGGTTCGGGGAAATCGACCTCATTGTCAAAAACAAAGCCTTTTTGGTATTTGTGGAGGTAAAACTTCGGAAATCGGCGGATTTTGCTCATGCGATGGAGTACGTTGACGGGAGAAAGCAGGACAGAATCCGCACTACCGCCGCGCTGTATTTATCCGAAAACCCCACGGATTTGCAGCCCCGGTTTGACGTTATTGAAATCTACGCACCGGATGGAACCCAGACGCTTCACCCGGAAATTCACCATTTGGAGGATGCCTTTCAATGAATTTTCCTGTGATCGACCTGCATTGTGATACAGTGCTTGCACTTCTGGGCGACGATATGAATCAGGCGGGCAGCCTGCGGAAGAACCGCTTCCATATCGATCTGGAGCGGGCGTCCCGGCTGGGGGGCTATGCCCAGTGCTTTGCCTGCTTCACCACGCCGTTCATGGAAGAATACCACCATGTGTCGCCCGTAGTCGCCTTTGAGCGGGAAATCGCCACGCTCCAGCGGGAAATGGACAAGAACAAGGATTTGATTTCCATTGCCTATTCTCCGAAGGAAATTGAGGAAAACCGAAAAAATGGAAAGATGTCCGCCATTCTGACGCTGGAAGGAACAGCGGGAATCGGATACGACCCGGAGCTGCTGAGCAGTCTCTGGCTTATCGGCTTCCGCATCTCCAGCCTTGGCTGGAATGAAAAGAACCCTCTCACAGGCTCCCATGAGACCGGCGGCGGACTGACCGATCAGGGGCGGGCGTATGTGGAAGAAGCCCAGCGTTTGGGAATGCTGATCGACGTCAGCCATATCAGTGACGAGGGCTTCTGGGATATTATGGATATCACCCGGGCGCCCATTGTCGCCACTCATTCCAACAGCCGCGCCGTCTGGAGCAACAGCCGCAACCTGACGGACGACATGTTCCGCGCCATCGCCCAGACCGGCGGCGTGGCCGGGTACAACGTCTGCGCGGAGTTCACCGGGGAGAAGCCTACGCTGGATACCATGTGCGACCACATTCTTCATTTTATGGAGCTTGACCCCAGCGGAAAGCACATTGCCCTGGGCGGCGATCTGGACGGAATTACCGAAATGCCCGCCGGATTTGAGGGCGTTCAGAGCTGGCCTGTTCTGGCGCAGCGGCTGCTGGAGCGCGGATTGGATGAAAAAACGGTGGGCAACATTTTCTGGAACAATGCCATTGGAGTGATGGAATGTGCTGTATGTGACCACGCGAAATAACCGGGACGCCTACACCGCCCAGCGTGTTCTGCGGGAAAACCGGGGGCCGGACGGCGGGCTGTACGTGCCGTTCCGGGAGCCTGTTTTCTCCCGGGAGGAAATCGACGCTCTGAAAGAGAAGTCCTTTCACCAGTGCGTCGCCGAGGTGTTGAACCGGCTGTTCAACACGAAGCTGACCCGGTGGGATGTGGAATTCTGCGTCGGGCGCTATCCCGTCCGACTGGTGAATCTGCCCCAGCGAATTATTGCCGGGGAATGCTGGCACAATCCGGAATGGACGTTTGACCATCTGGTACACATTCTCGCAGAGCAGCTGCGGGGTGGCTGCCCCGGCGCCGACGGCGGCTGGGCGAAAACCGCCGTGGGGATCGCTGTGCTGTTCGGCATTTTCGGCGAGTTTGCCCGGGCGGGAATCACGGAGCATGAAAAGCGCGTGGATATTTCCGTGGTGTGCGGCAATTTTGACCTGCCCATGAGCGCGTGGTACGCCCGGGCGTGGGGACTGCCCATCGGGAATATCATCTGCTGCTGCAACGAAAACGGGAATTTGTGGAACCTGATCCATCATGGACAGTTCCGCACGGACACCGTCAGCGTCCCCACCGGTACGCCGGAGGCGGATGTGACGCTGCCCGCAGGGCTGGAGCGCTTGATCTATGCCTGCGGCGGACTGGCGGAGGTGGACATTTATCTGGATGCCTGCCGCCGGGGCGGGATGTACTGCCCGAGAGACAGCGTGCTTCCCCGGCTGGGGGAGGGGCTGGACGTCAGCGTCGTCAGCAGCCGCCGCATGATCTCTACCATTTCCGGTATCCGCGGTTCTGCCGGGTATCTGCTGTCGCCCTATGCCGCCCTTGCTTACGCGGGACTGCTGGATTTCCGGGGCAGAACAGGGGAGAGCTGCCATGCATTGGTGCTGGCGGAGAAAAGCCCCATCTGTGACGCCGGAACGGTAGCAAATGCCCTCGGCGTTTCCGAGGATGCGCTGGAACAGTATTTGTAACAGACAGAAATTCCCCCATTGGAGGATACAAATGACACGATATATAAAGACAGCCTGCCTGATTGTGGTCGTTGCCATTGCGCTGGTATCGGCGGTGTTTTTCTCGTACAAATGCATACGGCAGGCAACTGCGGATGCCGCTCCGGAGGAAACAACGGAGATGACCGAGGCCACTGAGACTGTGCCGCCGGAAACCGCAGCGACGACTGTCCCGACGGAGGAAACGGTCCCGGAGGAGACGGCAGCGGAAACGACCCTGCCGGAAGAAACCGTTCCTGTGGAGACCGAAGCGCCGAAGGTCACGATCGACGCGGTTCCCCACTATCACCAGTCGGAATATCCCGACATCCGGTACGGCAATGGCACCATTGCGACCAGCGGATGCAGCATCGTTTCCCTGGCCATGGTGGCAAGCTACCTGACCGACCATGAATACACCCCCGACGAGCTGGCGCACTATTTCGGCGGACGGGCGATCAACAACATTGCCCGGCTGGAATATGGCAACAAGACGCTTCAGCTTGCCTGTAAGAAGGCAGCGAACTGGCACGTTGTCTACAAGGCGCTGCAGGAGGGGCAGGTCGCCATCGTGCTGATGAACCACAACTCCATCTTCACCAATTCCCAGCACTTCATCGTTCTCGCCGGCATCAATGAAAACGGGAAGATCATCGTCAATGACTCCAACCGGGACAATTACGACTTCTGGCAGCTGAAAAAAGGCTTCGAGGAAGGCTTTAACCCGGAAGACATTCTGCTGGGCTACGACGGCGCGTGGATCTACGACAAGAGCGCCATGCCGGAGGAACCCTTCATTTACTACGAGGAGGAACCCGAACGGGGCGAGCCCCGGTACGCCGATATTACGCTGAGTCAGGACGATATCAAGCTCCTGGCGAAGGTCGTCTGGGTAGAAGCTCAGGGCGAATGCGCCGAAGGCCAGCAGGCCGTCGCGGAGGTGGCGCTGAACCGGATCGCCTCCGACAGCTTCCCTGATAACCTCCATGACGTGATCTACGGGCAGGGACAGTTCCGTTCCGTGCCCCGTCTGGACAAGGCGGAACCCTTCCAGGCACAGTACGAGGCCATTGAAAGAGCGATCTACGGCCCCTATATCTTGCCGAAGGAAGTGGTGTATTTCGCCACGAAGCCCACCAACAGCAACATCTGGGGACAGATTGGCGGACATATCTTCTGCTATGGGAACGACTACATCGCCGCGGCGGAGAAATAAACAGCCCGGAAAATGAAATTTGACCCCCGCCGTGCGGCGTGACCGCGCGGCGGGGGTTTCCTGCGCAATAAAAAAGCCCTGCCGGAAGGCAGGGCGGTTGACAAAATGAAAGATTTGGGATATAGGATGGATACAGGGGTGCTGCCGGTAGGTCGGTTCCCCAAAGGTTGTGTTAATACTATTTCCTGATTAAAATCTTAATTTTAATCAGGAAGGCATCGCCTGACGGCGCTGCCTGTTTTGTGATTTATAAGGAAAGAAATCACAAAACAAGTCTCATATGAACTCCATGCCCTTCAGGCAATTAAAATCTTTTTTAAAGATTTTAATTGGAGTTCAGTATGAACGGTCAGCGGATGTCATACACGGACTTGATGGTCAGATTCTGTTCCAGCTCCTCCACGCTGCGGGAGGTCTGCACCGTCACGCGGTAGGGCGCGGGGGCGGTGAGAGCGAAGAAGTTGTCGGACAGAACGCAGTCAAAGTCCCGGAAGTCCAGAAAAACGCCCTTGGCAAATACATCGGCCTGAACGGAAATTTCCGCCCCACCGGGGACGGGGGCGATCCGGACGTCAAACGCCGGCTTGCGCCACCGGAAATGCTTGGCAGGCACCAGCAGTTCCACCTGACGCATAAGGAAGCGGCCCTGCTCATCGTACAGGTCGGCATACAGGAAGGTGTCGTAGGGGTCGCGGCTGTCCACGCGGTAGGTCAGCACATCTTGGGAGGACAGTGCTTCCACCTCCACATCCCGGTGAAGCCCGTCCAGCACAGTCAGATTCCCCCGGCACATGGCCAGATGAATGTGGCCGCGGAAACCGGCACGGGTCTCGTTGGCAATGTTGACGGTGAGCGCCCCGTTTTCCAGAAACAGGCCCATGGCCACGGGGGCGTAGAACTTCCGGGCGGCGTAGTGCAGTGCTTTGTAGCGCCCGAAGCAGTCCACGCTGGACCAGGAGGCCACCGGCCAGCAGTCGTTGAACTGCCAGTAGGTAGAACCCATGCAGTACCCCCGCTGACGGCGGAAGTGCTCCACGCCGTATTTGATGGCGTCCGCCTGCAGCAGCTGGGACGCATACACCAGATTCTCAAAGGTGGCAGGATACAGGTAATTGTCCGCCAGATACCGCAGGATCTTCCCGTTGCCGCCCCGGCACTTCTGATGGTTCTCCATGACGCGGGAGAAGCAGTTCAGGTCTTCCTCCCGGGCAAAGGTGCGGATGGTCTTCATGGAGGGG
>ENA-ORNQ01003108-ORNQ01003108.1-human-gut-metagenome-genome-assembly--contig:-NODE-3108-length-10207-cov-23.090623_pt1 | contig 10207 bp, 8 predicted proteins | sample MGYA00242116_ERZ509024 | MGnify/ENA primary metagenome ERZ509024 (study PRJEB26280, sample SAMEA2338697) | human gut metagenome | biome: human gut; feature: human-associated habitat; material: faeces... | reverse complement strand
GCCGCCCGGGGCCACTGCACCTGCCGCCGGGGCCGGATCCGCTCCATGACCCCCGCAGCGAAATCCGCCGGAGGGTTGATGCCGGTATCCGCCAGCACCCGGTCCGCCGCCAAGGCGCCCTCATAATATGCCCGGCACTGGGGGCATCCGGCCAGATGCTCCATGACCTCTTTCGCCTCCGGGCCGTCCAGCCGGCCGTCCGCCAGCGCGTCCACCCGGTCCAGATCACACGTCATTCTCCCGCCCCCCTTCTATCCTGTATGACGTCCGGTTCCCCCAAAAGGTTCCCCTCCGCCAGAATGGTTCGCAGCTGCCGCTTGGCCCGGCTGATCCGGGACTTCACCGTCCCCTCCTCCAGACTCAGGGCCGCCCCGATCTCCTGATAGGACAGGCCCTGCATCTGCCGCAGCAGCAGCACCTCCCGGTGCTCCGGGGTCAGCCGGTCCAGGGCCTGCTGCACCGCCCGGTGCAGCTCCTCCTGGGGGGTATGGGGATCCGCCGGTTCCCCGGCGTTTTCCAGGGGCACCGCCGCCGGCCGGCGCTTTTCCCTCCGCAAATGATCCACGGCGGCGTTGGCCGTCAGCTTATACAGCCACGAGGAAAACCGGCACTGGCCCCGAAAGCGGGGCAGCCCTCGCCACGCCGCCAAAAACGCCTCCTGGGCCACCTCCTGGGCGTCCTCCGCCCGGCCGCCGCACATGCGCAGCGCCAGCCGGTACACCGGCGCCTCATACATCCGCACCAGCTCCTCAAAGGCGGACGCGTCCCCGCCACGGGCCTGCGCCACGCACTGTTCCTCCACCACGGTCCACGCCCCCCTTCCCTTATCAGACGGTGAGAGAGCCCAAAAGGTTCCCCCGCCGACTGAAATTTTTACGTCAGGTCCCGGCGGATGCCCTCCGTTACCCGATAGACGTCCTCCAGCGTGTTCATGCGCACGATCTGCTCCTTGTAATATCCGGCATGGGGCACGCCCTTGAGGTACCAGGCGTACTGCTTCCGGGCCTCCAGAATGGCGATATGCTCGCCCTTGTCCCGGGCCGCCAGCTCAATCTGCCGCACGGCGGTGTCACACCGCCGGCTCAGGGGCGGCAGCGGCGGGATAGGCTCCCCGGCCAGCGCCGCCCGGGCCTGCTGAAACAGCCACGGATTTCCCAGACAGCCCCGGCCGATCATCGCGGCGTCTGCCCCGGTAAAGTGCAGGATACGCACCGCATCCTCCGGGGTAAACACGTCTCCGTTGGCGATGACCGGGATAGACACCGCCGCCTTCACCTGGCGGATGGTGACCCAGTCCGCCTGTCCGGCGTACATCTGGGCCCGGGTACGGCCGTGGACCGCCACGGCGGACACCCCCGCCTGCTCCAGCATCCGGGCCAGCTCCACGGCGTTGACGCTTCCCTTGTCCCAGCCCCGGCGCATTTTCACCGTTACCGGCACCGGTGAGGCCTTCACCACCGCCTCGGCGATGCGGGCCGCCTTCTCCGGGTCCCGCATCAGCGCACTGCCATCGCCGTTGGACACGATCTTGCCCACGGGGCAGCCCATGTTGATGTCGATCAGGTCCGCGCCGGACAGCTCCGCCGCGATGCACGCCGCCTCGGCCATGCACCCGGGGTCACTGCCGAAGATTTGAGCGCTGGCCGGGTGCTCCCCGTCGGACAGCTTCAGAAGTCCCCGGCTCTTTTTATCCTGATAGCACAGGGCCTTGGCGCTGACCATTTCCGTTACGGTAAGGCCCGCCCCCAGCTCCCGGCAGATCAGCCGGAATGCCAGGTCCGTTACCCCGGCCATAGGGGCCAGCACCAGCTGCGAGGGGATATCCACCGTTCCGATCCGCATGCCGTTTCCTCCTCCAATGGGTATTTTTCGGCCATTATATCACAGTTCCCGGCAAAAGCCAACCCCATCCGCCAGCTGCCCGGCACATCTTTCTCTCCGTCGCATATGCATCCAATGGTTAGAGGGTGCTAACTGTTGACCTTTTAAAAAACCGCATTCTGCGGTTTTTTAAAAGACTCAGAAGCATTCTCTGCCGGCTCCGTGCGTCCGAATGATCAGCACCCGGGCCATTCTTTCGGGCATATGGCAGCAAAGCTTCCTTTCGATGTCAGGCTTTCGCCGCCAGCTTTTTCACCAGTTGGCCGTCCGGTACAGCATATATTGTCTGATAGGTGGTGTACACCACCATGCCTGGCCGGGACCCGGCGGGCTTTTTCACATAGCGCACCGGGGTATAGTCCACCGGCACCTTTCCGGCCTCCCGGCCCTGGGAATAGTATGCCGCCAGGCACGCCGCCTCATACAGGCTGGTCTCGTCCGGCTCCTGTCCGCCGGTACACAGGATCACATGGGAGCCGTGGATCTTCTGGGTGTGGAGCCAGATGTCCCGGCGGTCGGCGTCCTTGACGGTGAGGCGGTCGTTCTGCCGGTTGCTGCGTCCCACCAGGATTCTCAGTCCGGCGGATGAGGTAAACTGCCTGGGCTTGGAGGCCCGCTGGAACCCCGGCTGCTTTTTGCCCCGGTTTTTCAGATAGCCGCCGCTCTCCAGCTCGGCGCGGATGTCGTTGAAATCCTGCTCCGACTCCGCCTGGGACAGCTCCTGCACCACGCTCTCCAGGTACGTCAGCTCCTCCCGGCCCTTTTCCAGCTGCTCCGTCAGCACCCTCTCGGCGGTTTTCGCCTTGGCGTACTGCTTGAAGTACCGGGCGGCGTTCTCCTGGGGCCCCAGGCGCACATCCAGCGGGATGTTGACCGGCGGACAGCCGTCCTCATAGTAGTTTTCCGCCGTCAGGCGGCTCATGCCCCGCTCCATGCGGTAGAGGTTGGCGGTGATGAGCTCGCCGGATATCCGGAGCCTTTCCCGGTCCCGGGTGGCGGCCAGCTCCTTCTCCTGGGCCGCCAGCTTCCGGCGCACCCGGTCCCGGGCGGCGGAGGCGGACTTCATCAGGTCCTGACCCTTCTGCCGGACCCGGTCCGCCTGGTCCCGGCCCTCATAAAATTCGTCCAACAGGCTGCCGAAGCTGTCGAAGCTCTCCTGCTCCACGGCAGCGCCGTACTGGGTGATGGGGCAATAGGTGAAATCCGCCGGCCGGCCGGCCCGTCGCAGCAGGGTGGGCGTAAAATCCCCCCGGGTGATTTTGTCCCGCCAAAGAACGAAGCTGTCCCACAATTTCCCGCCCCTGTCCCGGGACAGGCCGGCGTCCACAGACCCATATGCGGCACAAACCAGCTCCCGGGCCAGCAGCGGCGGCAGGGCCGTGAAGGTGTCCAGCAGCCAGCCGTCCAGCGGCGCGCCCTCCGGCAGGGCGGAGAGCAGCTCCAAAAACTCCTCCCGGCTCACCTCCAGGGGCGAGTGCTTTTCCTGACGGGGCGGCAGGTGATAGAACAGGCCCGGCAGCACCTGTCGCTGCTGGGACATCTCGAAATCCACCCGCCGCAGGCAGTCGGTGATGCGTCCCTGGTGATCCACCAGGATCAGGTTGGCATGGCGGGGCATGGCCTCCAGAATCAGCCGCCAGGGCCGCTGCTCTCCCAGCTCGTCCGCCGCCTGTATGTGCAGCGTCACCACCCGCTCCAGAGGCTCCTGCTCCACGGACACGATGCGCCCTCCCGCCAGGTGCTTGCGCAGCAGCATGCAGAACATAGGCGGCTGGGAGGGATTATCCCGCAGCAGAGCCGTCAGGTGCAGGCGGGGCTGGGTGGCTCCGGCGCACAGCAGCAGCCGCCGCCCGCCCCGCAGCAGCAGCACCACCTGATCCCGGGCAGGCTGCTGGATCTTCTCGATGCGGGTGTTTTCCACCTGGGCGGCGGTCTCCCGGACCACGGCGCTCAGGCAAATGGCGTCCAGCGGCATGTTACTCCTCCTCCATCATCCGGCAGAACAGCTGGTTGACCCGGTCGTGCCTGCCCTGTAAATACAGGTATCCCAGCAGGGCCTCCAGAGCCGTGGCCTGCTGGTACTGGGCCCGGCTGGCGTGGGCCGGGATGGAATGGACGTTGGCGTTGCGGCCCCGGCGGAACACGTCCTGCTCCTCCTGGGTCAGCAGGGGCAGGATCTTCTCCGCCAGCTCCGCCTGCCGGGGGGCGCAGACCAGGGCCACGGTGGCCCGGTGAAGTCCTCTGCCCGTGGCCTTGCCCCCGGCGCACAGCCAGGTGCGCACCAACAGCTCAAACACGGCGTCCCCCAGGTGGGCCAGGCCGATGGAGCTGATGGCCCGGATCTGCTCCGGGGGCAGCTGCACAGCAAAATAATCAGTCATTGCGTTTGCTCCTTACTCTCGTTAAAACCGGTCAGCCCTTGGCCGCCAGCCAGTTGTGACCGGTGTGGGCCTCCGCCAGCAGGGGCACCGACAGCTCTGCCACCCCCTGCATCTCCTGCTGCAGAAGCTGCTCCACCCGAGACGCCTCCGCCTCCGGGCACTCCACGATCAGCTCATCGTGAACCTGCATGATGAGCCGGGCCTCCAGGCCCTCCGCCGCCAGGCGGCGGTGGACCCGCACCATGGCCAGCTTGATGATGTCCGCCGCCGTGCCCTGGATGGGCATGTTCAGGGCCACCCGTTCGCCGAAGGACCGCATGTTGAAATTGGAGCTTTTCAGCTCCGGCAGGGCCCGGCGGCGGTGCCACAGGGTCTCCACATAGCCCCGCTCCCGGGCCTGGGACACCACCTGCTCCATATACTGTCTCACGCCGGTATAGGTGGCAAAATACCGTTCCATATACTCCTTGGCCTCCGCCACGGTGACGCCGATGTCCTGGGACAGGGAGAAGGCGGAGATGCCGTAGACAATGCCGAAGTTCACGGCCTTGGCCCGGGAGCGCATCTGATGGGTCACCTGGTCCTGGGGCACATGGAACACCCGGGCGGCGGTGACGGTGTGGAAGTCCTCCCCGGACAGGAACGCCTGCTGCATGGCCTCGTCCCCGGAGATGTGGGCCAGCAGCCGCAGCTCGATCTGGGAATAGTCCGCATCCACCAGCACATGGCCCGGGGCCGCCACGAACATCTCCCGCATTTTGCTGCCCAAGTCCGTGCGGGTGGGGATGTTCTGCAAATTGGGCTCCGTGGAGCTCAGGCGGCCCGTGGCCGTTACCGTCATCTGGAAGCTGGTGCGGATGCGGCCGTCGGGGTCGATGACCTTCAGAAGCCCGTCGGCATAGGTGCTTTTCAGCTTGGCATACTGCCGGTAGGTCAGCACGTCGGCCACCAGCGGCTGATCCTTCAGCTTCTCCAGCACGTCCGCATTGGTGGACCAGCCGGTTTTCGTCTTTTTCCCGTGGGGCAGGCCCAGGTCCTCGAACAGCACCTTTCCCAGCTGCTTGGGGGAATTGATGTTGAATTGCTGTCCGGCGGCGGCGTAAATGCGCTCCTCCAGCTGGCGGATGGTGTCGGACAGGTCCGCACCGAACCGGGCCAGGGCTCCGCCGTCCACCAGAAAGCCGCTGCGCTCCATATCCGCCAGCACCCGGCACAGGGGCAGCTCCACACCGAAGTACAGCTTTTCCATGCCCTGCTCCCGGAGCCGGGGCAAAAGCACACCATACAGGGCCTCTATCGCTGCGCCATAGCTGTGCAGCGACGCCCAGGCGGCAGCCCGGTCTCCCAGAGGGGAGAAGGCGTCCGGCTCCAGATGGGCGGGCTTTTCCAGCTCCTGGTTGAAATACGACACAAACAGCCGGGGCAGGTCATAGCCCCCTGCCGTGGCATCCAGCAGATACGCCGCCAGGGCCGTGTCAAACACGAAGCCCTCCGCCGGGAGGCCGCCGTCCAGCAGCGTCCGCATCAGATCCTTCACGTTGTGAGAAATTTTCCGGATGTCCCCGGAAAGCAGCGCCCCCAGCAGGGCGTTCCAGTTTCCCTGATAGCCCCCGGACCACAGCTCCGCCGTCTGTGCCGTGCTCTCGCCGGTATCCCAATGGACAGAGATGGCCGTCAGGTCTGCTGCGGCGTACAGGGCCACGTGATCGGCCCTGCGCCACTCCTCCAGCAGAGTCCGGGCCTGCTCCTCCGTTTCCACGGGGACCACCGTGGTGGTGTACTCGGGCTTCTCTGCCGTCTCCTGGTGGGGCCGCAGGTGATATCTGTCAATGAGCTTCTGAAATTCCAGCCGCAGGAACAGGTCGTAAAGCTCCGGCCGGAAGGGCCTGCGCAGGTTCTCCGCCGGGTCGAAGGCCAGGGGCGCATCGGTGACGATGGTGGCCAGCCAATAGCTGTGCCGGGCGGACTCCTCCCCCTCCGTCAGCTTGCGGATGACGTTGGGCTTGGCGTCGATATCCGGCAGGCGGCGGTACAGTGCGTCTATGTCGCCGTACTGCTGCACCAGGGCCATGGCGGTCTTTTCCCCCACCCCCGGCACACCGGGAATGTTGTCCGACGTGTCCCCCATCAGGGCCTTCAGGTCGATCATATGAATGGGATCGAAGCCGTACTGCTCCCGGAAGGTCTCCGGGGTCATGTCCTTTGTGGTGGTCTGGCCCATGCGGGTGGATACCAGCTTCACCCTGGTCCGGTCCGTGACCAGCTGCAGGCTGTCCTTGTCGCCGGTGACGATGACGCAGTCCCACCCCACCGCCTGGCATTTGCGGCTGATGGTGCCGATGAGGTCGTCGGCCTCGTACCCGGCCAACTCATAGCAGGGCACGGACATGGCCGCCAGCACCTGCTTCATCACCGGCAGCTGCATGGCCAGCTCCGGCGGCATGGGCTTGCGCTGGGCCTTGTAGTCCGCGTCCGCCTGGTGGCGGAAGGTTGGCTCCCGGCGGTCAAAGGTGACGCACAGGGCCTCCGGCTCCTCCTCGTCCAGCAGCCGCTGGAGGGTGGTGATAAAGCCGTATACCGCATGGGTATACAGGCCCTCCCGGGTGGACAGCGGGCGAATGCCGTAATAGGCGCGGTTCAATATGCTGTTGCCGTCGACAACCATCAGCTTCATGGGGACGACCTCCTTTGCGTATTCGTTTTATTATACCTCTTTTTCCTGTTTGGCACAAGGAGTGGAAAACAAAAACGGAACGTGATAAAATAAATAAAAAAATTCTCCGGGGGGACGCAATAAAACCGCCCTGCCGTGCATTATCCATATGACAGGAGACAAATGAGATGCTGCACAGGATAGACAACACAACTTCATCCCTCCCCGCGGAGGAGGCGCAGGAGCTTCGACGGCTGCTTTCGGGAGTGGCTGCCGGGAACCGCGACGATCTGGCCCAGCTATACCGCCGCACCCGAACGGCGGTGTACGGTCTGGCTCTGTCCTATCTCCGCAATGCCCACGATGCCCAGGACCTGACCCAGGATGTGTATGTGCACATCTGGGACACGGCGGACCGGTACCGTCCCACAGGCTCTCCCATCGGGTGGGTGCTGGCGGTATGCCGGAATCTGTGCCTGATGCACCTGCGGCGGGCAGACCGCCAGGTGACCATGGAGGACCGGGAATGGCATGCCATCCCCGACGACGGACCGGGGCTGGACGCCCAGGAGCGGCTGCTTTTGCAGGATGCCCTGGCTATTCTGGGAGATGAGGAGCGTCGTATCGTTCTGCTGCACACAGCGGGCCTGAAGCACCGGGAGACCGGAGAAGCGCTGGGGCTGCCGCTGGCCACCGTCCTGTCAAAATATCACAGAGCATTGAAAAAGATGCGAGCTTACATGGAAGGAGATGACGCCCGATGACCAACGATCTGATGGAACGCAGGCTTTCCGCCGCACTGGACAAGACCGCGCCGGACGACGTGGCTGGCGTGCTCTCCCGCTGTACAGAGCGGAAAGGAACGGTAGTCCCTATGAAAAAGAAAAATCAACGTATGAAGAAATGGATGCAGGCCATGGCGGCGTGCCTGGCGGTGCTGCTGCTGGGCGGAGGCGTGCTGGTGCAGCAGGCCCACGCCGTAACGTCTGTGGTGTCCCTGGACGTGAACCCCAGCATCGAGCTGCGGGTGAACAGCCGGGAAAAGGTGGTGTCCTGCCAGGCCCTCAACGACGAGGCCGCCGCCGTGCTGGCGGATATGGACGGAGGCCGGGACCTGAAGGGCGTCAAGGCGGATGTGGCCGTCAACGCCATTGTGGGCAGCCTGGTGCGGTGCGGATATCTGGACACGCTGTCCTCCGCCATTCTCATTTCCGTGGAGGATAAGGACCAGGCCCGGGCTCAGCGCCTTCAGCAGGAGCTGACCAGTGTTGCGGGCGGCGCTTTGGGCGACTCCCAGGCCGCTGTCCTGAGCCAGACGGTGCAGCAGGACAAGGACCTGGAAAAGCTGGCCAAGGCCAACCACATTTCCACCGGCAAGGCCGCCCTGATCCGGCAGGCCATGGCCCTCAACAGCAGCCTGACCTTCGAGGGGCTGGCAAAGCTGTCCGTGGAGGAGCTACGGGACCTGATCGAGGCCGGGGCCCCGGGGATGCCCATCGGCATGACGGCGGCTCTGGAGGCGGCAGCCACCTATGCGGGTCTGACCACGGCGGATGTGGCCGATGCGGATGTGGACCCGGAGCTGGACGAGACACCCGCCCACTATGAGGTGGAGCTGGAGGTCCCCGGTCACGGCGAGCTGGAATATCGGGTGGATGCCTACACCGGCCAGGTGCTCAGCGGCCCGGCCAACGTGAAGCGCTCCGCTCCCGTGAACCAATCCGGTGACATTGGCATGGAGGCCGCCAAGAGCGCCGCGCTGAAGCACGCGGGCCTGTCCTCCGCCACGTTTACCAAGGCGGAGCGGGACTATGACGACGGCCGCTGGGAGTACGAGCTGGAGTTCCACACCGACACCGCCGCCTATGAGGTCACGGTGGACGCCATCAGCGGCTCTGTGCTGGATTACGAGAAGGAGAACCTCCGCAGCAGCAGTACCTCCGACATTGGCGCCCAGGCCGCCAAGAGTGCCGCCTTGCGGCACGCGGGCCTGTCCGAAGGCCAGGTGCAGGAGCTTCAGGTGGAATGGGACAACGAGCATGGCCGCGCCGTGTACGAGGTGGAGTTCAAGTCCGGCGGAATGGAATATGAATACGTCATCGACGCTGCCACCGGCTCCGTGCTGGAGCATCAGGCAGAGCAGGACGATTGACCGCAAAAAAGCGAGGGCTGCCGCCCTCGCTTTTTGCATCGGCGGGCGGCAATCTCCGCGCCCGTTTTGTTCTTACGGATAGCAGTGCTCCCGCAGGGCAGTCTCCAGCTTTTCCAGGGCGCGTTTTTCAATGCGCGATACATAGCTGCGGCTGATGCCATAGGCAGCAGCCACCTGGCGCTGGGTCTGGGGCGGGTGGCCGTCCAGGCCGTAGCGGCGGCGGATGACATCCGCCTCCCGGGGTGTCAGCCGCTCCGCAACCAACCGTCGGATGAGCTGTTGGTCCTCCCGGCCCTCCAGGTCCTCCTGCATGGTGTCGTCGGCCCCCACCACGTCCTGCAGGTACAGGGCGTTGCCCGCCTTATCCGTCTCGATGGCCTCTGACAGCGACACCTCCCCCTGCAGCTTCCGCTGAGCCCGGAAGTGCATGAGGATCTCATTCGCTATCCTCTCCCAACGGATACATAGGTTGGTCAATGGGTGGCAAATCCGCCTCTCCGTCCTCTGCAAACAGGTACACATAGGCATTTTTGCCGTCCCAGACTACTTTTTTGACGATGGTGCGCAACAGGCGGCGTTTTTCCTCCAGCGTGGCAGAATCCACCGCGCTGGCGAAGGATTCGATCATTTCCTGATGGAAGGCGAACTCCTGATGCAGCATCCGGCTCTGTTCAGTCAGGGCTTCCAACTCAGAAAGCCTCATCTGCTGCGTCTCGCTCTCCTGATGGAGCGCGTCAATCTGCTCCATGACATATTTCGCGGAGGTCTCGCTGGCAACGGACAGGGACTCCACCAGCCGTTTGATGCGCTCTTCCGTCTCGGCATGTTTTTCCCGGAGCAGCGCAAGCTCTGCGTCGTAGCCCTCCTTGCTGCCGCTGATGACCTTCTTGGCCTGCGCCAGCAGCCGGGTAAGGGTCTCCTTGTCGGCAGACAGCTTGCGGATCTCCTCGATGATCTTGGCGTCCAGCGTGTTGCCGTTGCAGTTTTTCATAGAGCAGACTGTACCGTGGCTGCGCTCCTTGGTGGAGCACATGTAGGTGTAGATCAGCTCGCCGTCCGCCGTGCGGCGGTTGGTCAGCTTCGGACGCATATAGTCGCCGCATTCGCCGCAGCGCAGCAGCCCGGACAGCAGCGCCACGT
>ENA-ORNQ01003098-ORNQ01003098.1-human-gut-metagenome-genome-assembly--contig:-NODE-3098-length-10233-cov-20.499410_pt1 | contig 10233 bp, 8 predicted proteins | sample MGYA00242116_ERZ509024 | MGnify/ENA primary metagenome ERZ509024 (study PRJEB26280, sample SAMEA2338697) | human gut metagenome | biome: human gut; feature: human-associated habitat; material: faeces... | reverse complement strand
AAACCATGTCTCTTTTTAACTACTTTTCAATTTGCGAAACTTATTGTACCTTATCAGGATATAAGATTTGTGTTAAGTCCGAGGGGGAGGCTGCGCGGCAAGGGCCGGGAAAAAGCAAAGAAGCGGCTTTTATCGCTTCTTTTCAGTGATGTTTTTTGAGTTTAGGCGGAAGAAAATACTGCCAAGAAGAGGCGCCATTATTTCCAGAATGTCTGATTTCGTATATCGCTCGGAGCTTGAATCCGTAACAGCCGATACCGGCGCTACTAAACAAGCTAATATATGTAGGCTCATTTAATGTTTTCATTTTTATACCCTTTCCTTATATTGCTTGTTTCTCGTCAGGGATCAATTCCATAATATCTTCTATCTTACAATCAAGAGCAGCACATATTTTAACTAGCACTTCGACTGTAACATTCTCGTTTTTGCCGAGTTTTGCGATCAGCGTATTGCTTATTCCCGCCGCCTCGCTAAGTTCTTTTTTCTTCATATTTTTATCAATAAGAAGTTTCCACAATTTATTATAACTTACAGCCATAGTGCACCTCTCAAATAAGTGATAGATTTATACTCTTATATTATACCGCAAGAAATTCGTAAATGCAACAATTAATTTCGCGAAAATTTAATTTATTTTCGAATTAAGAGGTAGTGTCAAGTATTTTTCGCAAAAAAGTCTGCGGGGTCTGGCAAGAACAAAGTCAGCCAGCAACGGAGGTGTCCTCCGGGGCGACCTCCAGATGATTCATGTTCATGTACTTCTTGTTGCCCCATTGAGTACCAGCTACATGACGCAATCGGGCACAGACTAGCATCAGAGCAGAGTTACCATCCGGGAAGCAGCCCACCACACGGGTGCGGCGTCGGATTTCCCGGTTCAGTCTCTCAATAACATTATTGGTACGGATGCGGTTCCAGTGTTCGCTGGGAAAATCGCAGTATGTCAGCGTTTCCTCGATGCTATCCTCCACCTTCTTAGCTGCTTCCTTTAGCTTCATGGCGCGCAATTCTTCTACCACGGCTTGGGCTTTCTCGCGGGCAGCTTTCTTGCTTTCCTGAGCATGGATCGCCTTAAGCATCTTAGCCACGTGCTTTACCTTGGAGCGGGGTGTTACGGAGAACACATTGCGGTAAAAATGTACCGTACAGCGCTGAAACTTGGCTTCAGGGAATATTTCTCCCACAGCCTCCAGCATACCAAGGCATTTGTCACCAACCACCAGTTTAACCCCATCCAGACCACGGCCTCGCAACCACTGGAAGAAACTGACCCAGCTGGCTTTGTCCTCCTTCATGCCCTCGGCAGCACCAAGAACCTCACGGTAGCCGTCCTCATTTACCGCAATCGCCACCAGAATGGCTACATTCTCAAACTCTCCGCCCCAGTTACGGCGCAGATAGATTCCATCTACGTAGACATATGGGTACCGTCCGCCCTGTAAGGGACGGTTGCGCCAATCCTCGATGTGGACATACGCCTTCTTGTTCAGTTCACTGATAGTTGCCGGAGATACCTTGCTGCCCCACAACGCCTCCGTGATATCCTCTACACGCCGGACAGATACGCCTGCCAGATACATCTCAATGAGAGCTTCTTCCACACTGCTCTCCCGGCGGCGGTACCGCTCGATAATAGCAGTTTCAAAGGAGATCCCTTTGAGCTTGGGTACCTTGAGAGTGACATCCCCAGAAGTGGTGGTGAGGTTGCGGCTATAGTGCCCGCTGCGGTAGCCCTGGCGCTGTTCATTGCGCTCGTACCGGGCTGCCTGTGTCAGTTTCTCTGCCTCAGCCTCCAGCAGTTCGTTGAGCGTTTCCTCTACGCTACCGCGCACCAGCTCCTTAATCTGCCCCTTGATAACTTCCTCATTTAGCTGTACAATCTTTTCGGACATGGTTTGTTGTCTCCTTTCAGAATGGCGTGTCGCAACTTCATTCTACCAGACTTTTGCAAACCATGTCTTTTCTTTTTGCGAAATTTATTGTACCTTATCCAATTAAGAAGGTACCTTCGCTTTTATTTATTTGAATAAAATGAAAAATTAGCGGCAGAGATTTCTCCCTGCCGCCTTTGCATCTTAGGCATAAATTATATCGTTGTCTATAATTTCTGTGGCTCTGCTACGGATGTTATTCATCAGAGCAGCCGGCTATAATTGTTTTCCCACTTCATAGTTTCACAGTATTTTTATTTCCCGTGAGATTTTAAAAAATCATCAAAAAACGTATCGGACAATTGTTTCCCAAATACTCTTTTTAATTGAGGGAATGCCTGCTCAATATCTTCTACCGCTCTCCAAATATCATAATAACCCGGGATAAGCAACAATCCGTTTTCTTCTACATGTATTTTTCGAACATCTTTAATAATAGTAGAGGCCATTTCTTTCAAATCAAAAGATTGAACAACATCAAAAATCCTACTTTGTATACGTGTTTTATTACTTTTATATTTGCTAGCTATGTTATTATATGAGTCCTCTATAGTTTTTAAGATTTTCGCCTGCTTATATATAGTCTTAGTCGTTCTAAGTTGATATTCTAGTTCAGTAGTTTCCATATTAAATTTCGAAAATCTGTCTCGAATATACATTGTGGCTGATGGTAAATCATCCAAAGAACTGCACTCATTTAAAACCAAACTAAGCAAAAATGGGATCCGAATGTAAGTAGGTCCCAAATATTTCGAAATCTCCTTAAAATAGTCGCTGTAATACTCCTCTATTTTTTGATATAAATCAAAGCTAATATTAGTTACCTTTTTTGCATGATGAGAAGTTTTGGTTATATCCTCACACAAAAAAGGGATACCATAAAACGATGTCATTGTATCCCATATGTTAGTAGCAATCTCTCGTTCTCTTGCTCTTAACGTACTATCTTCAAAATCGTTGAATTCAGGTATTATATTGTGTATCTCATCATCAAAATAGAGTTTTGGTTTCTGCATCCAATCATCTAATTCTCTCGCAATCCGACTAGCTCTTTTATCAAACATTACAAATTCGTTTGACAACACGCTCGAAGCACATTCGGTCCCAAACTTTATCACATGATTATCAGAGAACTCTTTAATCCATTTTTCTGTAAACGAAAAATCAAAATCAAAAAGCTCTGCGTCTGGAATTACAACTTCTTGATCTCTTATAACAACTTCATTGCTCAGTACAAAACTTTCAACTAAACGAGCAAGGTTAATTATATCGACAGGGGTAATAGGATCTTGATAGTCAATTTTTTCTGCCAGTTCATCTAACACATAAAGATCAACCACACTTGCGTTCGAAAGTTCTTTTGCATTATCGTAATAGTTCATATAGATTCTCCTATTTTTCTTATAAGAATAATATAGTACACATTTGTTAAGTTTTCAAGCAATTTGATTATTCTACAGAAAAATGAAACATAGCGGCAGAGATTTTTCCCTGCCGCCGTTTTCGGTTAGTTGCAAATTATATAATGATTTACGATTTCTGTGGCTCTGCTATGGAAAGAATACCAATGGTGCCACGGGATAGGGAATACAGGTGGGCGAAAGTTCCAACTTGAACATAAGAGTGATGAACAACAGCACGTTCCTAATCGATGGCACAAACCGCGGTTATGTAAATAGCCCTAAGGTGCATGTGGAAAATTCTACATTCACAATTCAGAACTGCACAAGCAATGCTTCTAACGGCGGCGCTTTCACAGCCATTGGTTCTAAAATCAACTTTCTGAATAATAGAGGTCACGGCCTTTCGGCAACTACTCTGGAGATTAAAGATAATACCGAGGTTATCTGCAACAACAATGCTTTTTACGGGGTGACCGTAGGGGCAAAAATGACTATGGACGGAACATCTAAGCTGACTGCGAATGAAAATGGCAATGGCTCTACTGGTGGCGGATTGAGGCTTACGAAAAAAGCCATGGGCACTATTGCGTCCGATGCTGTCGTGACGACCAATAATAACTATCGCAACGGCATAGAGAATTACGGTATATTGACATTTGATGAAGGTGTCAAACTGGCTGCAATGAAAAACTCTGAGCCGAACAATGGCGGCGGTGTTTACAACACGGGTACGCTTACTCTATCAAGCGATGCAATAATTTACAACAACCACGCTGTAAAAGCCGGTGATGATATTTATAGCGAAGGGAAAATCACCTTTGGCGGTGTGGGCTCCGATTGGTGGCTGTACGGTGCGCCGGACTGCAATGATAAAATACACAAGATCGACGGCTGGTATGGGGACGGCGCAAATGGCACACGTTGGCAGGCGCATAAAGAGAAGCCAGAGGACAATCACACTGATTTAGTCAATCCAAACATGTTGCCGGACAAGGTGGCTGTTAAGGCGGCCCACGGTGCGAACGCCGTCGAACCTACCCCCGTTCCCATTCCCGGCGGCGGAGGAGGCCACTACCACCCCGACCCCATGCCCGTGCCCGTGAAGGTCATACCACCCAAGACCGGCGCTATGCCGCCCCTTTTATGTTGCCGAGCTTCCATACGGACGCGCAAAATATCAAAATAAGGAGATAAGCTGCCCGGCTTAACACGGATTTTATACGTACTTAAGTATAATAATGCACACATATTAATTTCCTGCGGGAAAAAGCATTTCACCATGGGACGATACCGCGTTGACGCCGCTGCGAGGCGGGGGGAGGGAAGCATATCTCCGCACGCAAGCGTTGGAAAATAAAAAAATTCAGGAGGAGAAGAGATGAAAAAGTTACTTTGTATGTTGCTGGTGCTCGTAATGGCGGTTTCCGCCGCAGCGTGCCGCAGTGCCGAGCCCGCACCCGCGCCCGATGGCGGCGCGGAAATGTCCGGTTCTGACGGTATGGGTGAGGAAGCGATGATGCCCAAGTATAAGATAGGCATTATCACCGGCACGGTTTCGCAGGGCGAGGAGGAATATCAGGAGGCCCAGAACATGAAGGCGAAGTACGGCGACATGATAGTCACCGCTACTTATCCCGATAATTTCTCCACCGAGACGGAGCAGACCATAGCCACCGTGACCAACATGGCCTCCGATCCCGAAGTAAAGGTGATCGTATTCGTACAGGCCGTGCCAGGCGCTACCGCAGCCATACAGAAGGTCAAGGAGACCCGCGATGACATACTCTTCATCTGCGGCGTCTGCGCCGAGGATCCTGCCGTAATATCCGCCGCCGCCGATATCTGCATGCTGGTGGACGAGATCTCCATGGGCACCACCATTGTCGACCAGGCGAACAAGATGGGCGCAAAGACCTTTGTGCATATTTCCTTTGAGCGCCACCTGGGCTATGCTACCATAGCCGCCCGCCGCGAGGGCTTTATGAAGCGCTGTGAGGAGCTTGGCATAGAGTATGTAGAGGCCACCGCTCCCGATCCCACCGGCGACGCCGGCGTAACAGGCGCGCAGGCATGGATAACCGAGAACATCAAGGTCTATGTGGACAAGTACGGCAAGGACACCGCCTTCTTCTCCACCAACTGCTCCATGCAGGCGCCGCTCATCCTGCAGTGCGCCCAGCTCAACGCCATCTATCCCCAGCAGTGCTGCCCCAGCCCCTATCACGGCTACCCCTCCGCCTTCAATATCTCCACCGAGGGACACGAGGGCGACGTACCTTATGTGCTTGAGAAGATAAAGGAAGCCGTTGCCGGCTATGGCAACAGCGGCCGCATGTCCACATGGGAGGTACCCATCAACATGATGATGATCCGCGCCGGCGTTGAGTACGGCATGAAGTACTGCGAGGGCGAGATCACCGAGAGGCTGGACGAGCCCGCATTCGTCGAGATCTGCCGCTCCATCGGCGGCGAGGAGACCCAGCTCAATCATTACAGCGACGAGGCCTCCGGCGAGATCAAGAACTTCTACATGATACTCTGCCCCTTCTATGATTTCTAAAGCGGCGGCAGACTCATTGAGGCATATTGATCGAAAAAATGGAAGCACCTGCCTACGGGTGGGTGCTTCCGGTTCGTTAACGCAGCGCGGTATGAAGGAGAAAGCTAAATGGATGAGCCATTAGTATTGAAAATGGAAAACATAAGCAAGGAGTACTTCGGGAACAGGGTCCTCAAGGGAGTTGACCTGAGCGTGGCGCGCGGGGAGATACACGCCCTCATGGGCGAGAACGGCGCGGGAAAATCCACCCTGATGAACATACTCTTTGGTATGCCGGTAATACACAATACCGGCGGCTTTGAGGGAAATATATACATAAACGGCGAAAAGGCCGATATTTCCAGCCCCCAGAGGGCGATGGAGCTGGGCATAGGCATGGTGCATCAGGAATTCATGCTTATACCCGGGTTTACCATAACGGAAAACGTGAAGCTGGGCAGGGAAATATCCCACCCGACGCTTTCGAGCAAGCTCCTTGGCGAGCCCATGGAGCGGCTGGACAAGGAAAAAATGGACAGCGACACAAGGGCGGCGCTGGATACCATAGGCTTGAAGATAGACGAGCATACGCTGGTGCGCGGCCTGCCCGTGGGCTATATGCAGTTCATAGAGATCGCCCGCGAGATAGACAAGACCGGCATACAGTTGCTCATATTCGACGAGCCCACCGCCGTGCTCACAGAGAGCGAGGCGGAAAGGCTGCTGGAGACCATGAAGGCGATAGCTAAAAAGGGCATAGCCATAGTGTTCATAACCCACCGCATAGACGAGGTCATAGAGGTCACGGACAGCATAACCGTGCTGCGGGACGGCGCCTTCGTGGGCAGGCTCAAGACCGCGGAGACCAACGCCGCGCAGGTGGCGGAGATGATGATTGGCCGCAAGGTGGAAAAGCTGGTGGACGGCATAGAGGACGGGCGCACGCTGGACGACGGCGACATAGTGCTCCGCTTGAGGGACTTCAAGGTGGATATGCCGGGGGAATACGTACACGGCGTGGATCTGGACATACGCCGCGGCGAGATATTCGGCATAGGCGGCCTGGCGGGACAGGGCAAGATAGGCATACCTAACGGCATATTGGGAATGTACCCCGCCGCGGGCACGGTGGAATTTGACGGCAAGCAGATAGAGCCCTCAAGGCTCGGCGCGGCGCTTCAGGAGCATATAGCCTTCGTATCCGAGGACAGGCGCGGGGTGGGGCTGCTGCTGGATGAGCCCATAATGGAAAACACCGTGTTCACCTCCATGCAGATAGAAAAGCGTTTCCTTAAAAAGGTGGGCTTCATCACCCAGTTTGACTCCAGGGGCGCGAGGGAGCACACGGAGGAAATGATAAAAAGGCTGGATATACGCTGTACCGGCCCCATGCAGCACGTGGGCAGGCTCTCTGGCGGCAATCAGCAGAAGGTATGCATAGCGCGGGCGCTCACCATGGAACCGAAGCTGCTGATAGTGTCCGAGCCTACCCGCGGCATAGACATAGGCGCGAAGAAGCTGGTGCTGGAGCTGCTGGTGAACATGAACCGGGAGCAGGGGCTTACGATAATCGTAGTAAGCTCCGAGCTCAACGAGCTTCGCAGCCTGTGCGACAGGATAGCCATAGTTTCGGACGGGAAGCTGACGGGCATACTCGCGCCCGATGCTTCCGATGTGGAATATGGCCTTGCGATGTCCGGCGTGAAGAATGGAGGGCTTGAGGCATGAAAAAAGTGATAGACGTCATCGGCTGGCCGCGCCTTATAGTCGGCCTGTTCTTTATAGGTATAGTGATACTCGCCTTCTGCATAGGCGTGGACGTAAATTCCTACCTCTCCAGCACCCTGAAGTACTGGGGCATGTGGGGAGTGCTGGTGCTTGCCATGCTTCCTACCATCAAGGCGGGCGTGGGCCCGAACTTCGGCATAAGCCTGGGCATAGTTTGCGGGCTGCTCAGCACGCTCATAGCGATAGAGCTGGAGATAACCGCCTTTTTCAACGGCCTGCTCCCCGGCTCCGGCCCGTGGATAAGCATGATATTCTCCATGCTCCTCGGCGCGCTGATAGCGTGGTTCGTGGGCGTGGCCTACGCAAAGCTACTCAACTGCGTCAAGGGCAACGAAATGACTGTGACCACCTACATAGGCTATTCCATAATATACCTCATGTGCATACTGTGGTTCCGCGCGCCCTTCAGCAGCGGCGAGATCAAGTGGCCCCTGGGCGGCAAGGGCGTGCGCAATCAGGTGAGCATGGAGCCTGCCTTCGGCTATCTTCTCAACGAGGCGGGCGGGTTCTATATCGGCGGGGAAAAGGGCATATTCATCCCCACCGGCATAATAGTGTTCTTCCTGCTCATGTGCCTGCTGGTCTGGATATTCTTCAGGACGAGGACGGGAAAGGCCATAACCGCCGCGGGCGCGAACCCGCTCTTCGCAAGGGCGAGCGGCATAGATGTGGACAAAATGCGTATCATAGGCGTGGCGCTCTCCACCTCTCTGGGCGCAATAGGGATAATAGTGTATACTCAGGGCTTCGGCTTCCTGCAGGCGTATAACGCGCCGCTGGTAATGGGCTTCCTGTGCGTGGCGGCAATACTCATAGGCGGCGCCTCCACCACAAAGGCGAGGATAAGCCACGTCATACTGGGAACCTTCCTGTATCAGGGGCTTATCATAATGACGCCGCCCGTATCCAACGCGCTGCTGGCGGGCACGGACATATCCGATACCATGCGCCAGATAATACAGAACAGCGTAATACTGTATGCCCTGACCAAGATAAAAGGAGGTGCCGGCAGTGAAGAATAAAAAGGACATAGGGGCGAGCCTCCTGCAAGTCATGTTCAACAATAAGGTAGTGCTGATGATAGTGCTGCTGTGCGTGGTGTGCCTCGCCATAGCGGACACCACGGCGTCATACGTCCTCGGGGAGGTAGTGACCCGCTTCGGGCGCAATACCTGCCTTGTGCTGGCGCTCATAATACCCTGCCTTGCGGGCCTCGGCATGAACTTCGGCATAGTGGTGGGCGCGACTGCGGCGCAGATAGCCATATTCTTCGTGGCCTACTGGGGCTTTAGGGGGATAGGCGGCTTCCTGCTCTGCGCGCTGATGAGCACGCCGCTGGCCGTGCTTTTCGGCTGGATGCTGGGAAGGGTGTACAATAAGACCAAGGGCTCCGAGATGATAACCGGCCTGGTGGTGGGCTTCCTCGCGGACGGCCTGTACAGGCTGTTCGTGCTGTATATAATAGGCGGCATAATACCCTACAACGACCCGAACCTGCTGCCCCGCGGCTTCGGCTTGAGGAACGCCTTCGACCTTTCCCGCAGCGGCATGAAATACGCGCTGGACGACGTGAGCCTTCTGGTGGTGCTCCGCATAGCCCTGGCCGCCCTCGCGCTGTACGTGCTGGTAAGGTACATATTCGAGGGTAAGCACAAGGGCATATCCAAAAAGGACGCGGCAGCGCAGATGGCAGCCTGCGCCGCGGGCTTCGGCCTTACCTTTGCCGTGCCCGCCGTCCCGGGGCTCAACGCCATGATGGGCGGAAGCAGGATATACATATACGACGCCATAACCGTAAGCGCGGTATGCGTTATACTCTATACCCTCATAGTCAAGGTGCTTATAGCAAGGAAGAGGGGCCTGCCCGTCAACGCGAAGAGGGCGGCCGTCACGGTAGCCGTATCGGCGCTGCTTTTTGCCTCCACGTATATAGGCCCCGTGTTTGAGGTTATGCGCACCGTCACCCTTGCCCCGGCGGCCTTCGCGGCGATATGGCTATTCTGCATAATAAACAACTGGATACTGGATACCCGCCTGGGCATGGACATGAGGACGGTGGGACAGAGCCGCACCGTGGCGGTCTCCGCCGGAATAAACGTGAACAGGATAAGGATAATAGCCACCTGCATATCCACGGTCCTTGCGGCATGGGGCCAGCTCATATTCCTCCAGAACCTAGGCACCTTTAACACGGTGCAGCAGCAGAGCTATGTGGGCCTTTACGCCGTGGCAGCCATACTTGTGGGCGGGGCCAACGTATACAAGGCCACAAACAAGCAGGCGCTTCTGGGCGTGTTCCTGTTCCACTTCCTGTTCATAGTCGCCCCTCTGGCCGCGACCAAGATAGTGGGGGATTCCGCCATAAGCGAGTACATACGAATGTTCATCTCCTACGGCATAATAACCATCGCCCTTGCGATGCACACCTGGACCAAGGTAAAGAGCAGCTTTGCAAAGGCGAAATAATAAAAAAACGGCCCGCGCCGGCCTTTAGCGGCGGGTAAGACGGGCGAAAGGGACATTATTCAAAAATACTACCGCGATGGTTACACTCTGAAACAAATTGCAG
>ENA-ORNQ01003088-ORNQ01003088.1-human-gut-metagenome-genome-assembly--contig:-NODE-3088-length-10271-cov-15.953994_pt1 | contig 10271 bp, 7 predicted proteins | sample MGYA00242116_ERZ509024 | MGnify/ENA primary metagenome ERZ509024 (study PRJEB26280, sample SAMEA2338697) | human gut metagenome | biome: human gut; feature: human-associated habitat; material: faeces... | reverse complement strand
ATGCCATGGCATGTCCCTACAGGCTGCGGAACTTCCAGTTCTGAGACACCCTCGGTAGCAATAGCCACATGCAAGCAGGCCATCAGGCTTGCGCAGCTTGTGGCGACTTCTCCCCTCGCGACTAACACCCCGAGATTATGCAGGATGTCACCCTAAAGAGTCCTGAGGATATTGTAAAAAAATAATCATTTGAAAACCGCTCTTAACACTTGTACATATGAAGCAAGTATGCTATATTTGCGATACAGCCGCATGCAGAAGCCGGTAAGGGTTCCGCGGGCGGGTGGTGCCCATAATGACATGGGCAGATGACATATAGAAATGCGTTTACTTGACGCTCTTTCTTGACGATTGGAAACTTCGCAACTTTTCAGGATTAGTCAAGGATGAAGCAACGGTAGATGCCTGTGGATATGCTATATCTCAGGGCAACACGGTATGTGAATATCGCGATGTCCTCATATATCATATTTGCGTGAGGCTTCTGCGTCGTTGCTCGTTCTGCTAATCCGGGCAATGCGAAGGCCTCCAATCGCGGGACGAGTGACAGTACAGACTCTTCACGCATTCTTTTTGTTAATGAAGTTGAGGTACTGCACAGGGAGAGTCAGCAGGCCGTACATTGTCACAGATGAATCAAAAACAAATTGCCGGAAGAGTAACCATGCTTCTTTTGCTTGGACTGGGGATAATGATGTCTGCATCCGACGGGTGGGCACAACGCAAGAAGTCCCGCACCCCTCCCCCTCCAAAACCAGTTGAAATCGATTACTCAACATTCAACTCCTTACTGCCCATATATCTTGATGCAAAATCAGCAGGGCGGGATTACACGGCTCCTCTGACAGGAATAGTCATGGACTATGCCAAGATGAACGCCGAACAGAAAAAGCTATACCGAGTCGCGGTCATCGACCGCGGAGTGCAATGCATGGAAGCTGCCAGATATGACGAAGCCCTGGCTATGGGCGATCTCTACAAAGCTTTCAACACCCAGCCAGAGGATCCGTATGCGTCTGAAACATTCGCTTTCATACGCGGTGTCAAGGCTGCTTTATTGTATGGTGATTCGTTGACGCTGAAACAAGAGATAGCTGTGATTGAAAGTCTCGGTAATGCCGACAATCCATCACTGCGCAAAGCACGTGTGGCAACACTCAACACATACCTTCAGCAAATCCGCGACTACATCCCGCCACATAACACTCTCAGCGGGACATGGATTGCAGATCTCTGCGAACTGAGCAACGGCTATCCTCTGGTAATCATGGATATAGAGCAACCTGACGACCCCCACAAAGGAAAGGCTAATTTCAGACTACGCCATAGGCATGCACTTGAATTGAATTATGGACACGGCAGCGTGTTCAAAGATTCCACATTGTTAGCCCAAGAGGTCTTGTCATATGCCGGGGACTCAATCTATTGCGCTTGGGCGAGCGAATCCATGCGCAATCCCAGCCCCGAGCTCAATATGCTGTTCCGGTCTACGGGCATGACCTTCAGCAATGCATTGAGCCAAAGACTGATTTTTGAATGTGGTAACAGTTTTGCAAGTTCCCTTATGGGTGGCATCACGGGTGGCATTCTGGATGCAGGGGTCAATGCGATTGCCGATGCAATCCTAAATCCGTCAAAAAAAGCCATCTTCCTCCAGATGAAGATGCGCAAAATCAACGACCGGCTGATGGAAGGCGATATCTACTTCAGCGCGATGAAAGTGAAATCAGGCGCAATACAGCAGCGTGACAGTGCAGTCTATCATACATTCTTTACAAAAGTCGAGCCAGAGGATTCTTTATTTTTCTGGAATTTCGGGCGGCTTATACCTGTCACCGAAGGACAGCAATTTACCAGCCGTCAGATTCGAGGAAAATATTCATGGAAGAACACTCCCGGGTTTTCTGTCCTTGCCGGAGCCGACAATCTGACTTTCAGCAAACTCCAGTTTGCAAAGCAACTCTACCGTACCCAGCAACGTATGAGGGACGGCAATACCCACCGATTAATCAACACATCTAATGTCATCGGGGTGAATCTGCCTGAAAAAGAAATACCTGCGGACAATGGAGTTGTCATCGGCAAGCCGATAAAAGCTTTCCCGGCACACCTCGCCGGGCTTAAAAATGGAGACTGCATAACCCATGTTGACGGCTTCCCCGTCAATTCATGGGAGGAACTTAAAACGATGCTGCAAAGATGCACCCCTTACGAAGACATAGAAATAACGTTCGTCAGAGGTAAGAAAACCAAATATGTAACCCTACAACCAGTCCTACCATGGCAATATTGAAAGCGACCTGCATGAAAACGCTCATAACGGCTCTCCTCATGGCGTTGCCATCACTGGCTCTATGCGCCGAACTTGTTGAAACAGACTCCACTGATTCGATACCTGCTTTTACATCCCTTTGCTCCATAGACATCCCGGCAGACAGTTACACCCTCGATCCATGCTTCACTATACCAGGACTCGGCCTGTTCACCAAAGTAGGAGACGGACGTTTCCGCAGCCTTGATGCTGAGCGCAGCCCCGACATGGCAGAATTCATGCGCCTGGATAATATCTACTATGACCAGGTCGTGGGGCTGACCTATGTAATGCTCGTACGCAGCGGCAGCGATGTTTATTTGTTAAGCGATGATTGCACATGTATCGGCAGATTTGACACAAATTCATTTCGCATTTTCCCCGGGCAGACAGGCTCATATTACGCAGTAGAATATCACGCAGACGGATCGGCATTATACTCCATGCCACTGTCATCCGATACAGAAGCGTGTGCTTTGGCAAAATCCAAAGAATATATTTCTCGTGTTTTACCGGTCAAAGACGGTGCATGCCTATTCGCATCCGGTTGTTCCATCTATTTATGCCAAAACGGAGAAATCACCCCCTATCTGACAGTTGACAAGCCCATCACTGATTTCGCCCTGACGAATTCGGACATCCTCGTCGCCACGGACAATCATCTATTAGCCATCGGTGACAATGAGATCTCCGTAATAGCTCAGGGAGAGTTACGCTCCCTTCTCTACGACAACGGACGCACCTACGTGATCAACCACGACGGCAGCATCCTCTATTCCGATAATTTCTAACAACTCATTTGAATCAGACTATGAAACATCTTCTTATATTTCTTGCTTCTTTAGCCTTTTCCCCAGCCTTCACCTATGCCCAACATGTAAACACCAACGCTCTTGTAAAAGGCATTGAAGATGCCAAACGAAAACACCGTGCCGAGCAGGCTCAACAGCAACAGCAGCAAGTGACGCAACAAAAGGTACAACAAACCGTCAATCAGACGCAGCAAGCAGCCACCCAGATGGCTAACACCAACTATACGCAGGATCTCAGGCAGACTTCAAGCGTCCGTCCGACGAATGCCAATGGGGCAAGGACGTTGTCAAAGGTTGACACCAAATCCATGTTCGGAGGAGCCAATGGAAATATCACAACCTCAATTGGCGGCACACCCGAAAACGAGAGCTCCACTCCCCAGGAAACCTCCGACTCCACCACAACTAACCAGCCATTCAATCAGCAAGGAGGAGCTGGATTCAACATGGAAGGCAACAGTTATACCCCCACATACAAGAATGCAAAAAAATTCACAAATGGGACACAATCCGAAATTCAACGGATACAACGTTCTCCTACCTCAAATCCAAATACTCCGAAAAAACCAGTCTCCAAGCCATCCGATGATAACATTAATCCTGTACCACCCATTGGACCGACTGAATCTGACCGGCAAAAGGCATATGATAAAATAGAGAAAAACATTCCTGACAAATATCTTGGAGTTGGTCAAGTTGGCGATATAATGCAAGCTAGCGCAACACTTAATTATCTCACATGGAGGGCACAGGATGCCGCCATGCCCGGCTATGTGTCATATTGTGTGAAACACATAGTGGACAGAGACTACATGGTAGTACGAGGTGAAATGATAAAGGGGCAGTGTAAGTACACGCCGATTTCAAAACCGCGACAGAATCCCATCCAAACTATAGTCAAGGGCAAAACATCACAGTCTGGCAAAGGCACAAAACAGAATAAAGCACCTAAGAACACTCCTGCCATGAAACCCACCAAGCCATCCAAGAAACCATGATGGGAGCATGGTCCGTCTAATCTGACAGCCTCCGCTTTCAGACATTGAAGCGGTGATATTCTTAGACGCATCTAAAGCGCCATCCCCATAGGGACATGCCATGGCACAATGTCACTAACTTAAGGATTTGTAAGCAATTCGCGCTCCTTGTGGGCGCGTACATGGGAAGAATAAGATTAGCTTAAGTTAGTGACATTGCTACATGTAGCGACCCTACAAACTTGTTTAAATGCGGTTCTGCAACACCCTCCATACAATATTCATGCAACCGATATCGGGATGCGAGATGGCGGGGGTTACAGCGCGCGGAGGATGTTGAGGAAGCGGGTGGCGATGACGGGGGCGGTGAAGCGGGTGGCGATGGAGGCGCGCTGGGCGGTGCGGTCGAAGGGGGCGGCGAGTGCCTGGCGGAGGCAGGCGGCGAAATCGGCGGGGTCTTTGTAGGCAGCTATGTAGCCGTTGACGGCGTGGCTGACTATGTCGCGCTGGCCGCCTCTGTCAAATGTCACCGCGGTCGCGCCCGAAGCTATGCCCTCCATCAGTGTCGCGCCCATGGTCTCGAAGTCGCTGGTGGAGATGACCGCTGTGGCGGCTGAATAGACGGCTCGCAGCCGCTCCGAGGTCAGCGGTCCTGTAGCTACATGATCCATGACCAGACCGCTGAGCATGGAGGCATCTCGCAACTCGCCGACAAACACCGTCTGGCATTCTCGCGCCAGCCCGGGGTCAGAGGCGGCGAGAGCATTGAGAGCCTTGACTGCCATGGGGAGGTCTTTGACATCGTCATCGAGACGCGCCGCCACCATCACAATCAGTTGGCGGTCAAGGTTGATGCCCATTTCGCGCAATGAAGCCAGTTGTTCGGCTGACGGCTCCACAGAATAAAGCTCTACCGGGAAAGCGTGGGGGAGAATGTGTATCGTGCGGTCACTCAGAAGATTGCTCCTGAGGCATATTTCGTGCTGCCATCGGCTGACTGCCACGAAGTGCAGGTTGGGGTGCCGGTCATAGAGAGCTTTCTTCTGCTCCCACACTCGGTGCGAGAGGTCGGTGAACCTCCCGTCCTTGTCCGTGTTGCCGAGCAGGGGACAGTAGCCGCACTCGCCTATATACCTGCTGCACCAGCCAGGCAGATGGCATATGCCGGTGGCACACCAGAGGTCGTGCATGATCCACACCACAGGCTTGCCGAGACTGCACAGGCGGTCAATATCGTCGATGGAGACAAGCCCCTGGTTGATCCAGTTGAGCACGATGACATCGGCATCGCGCACCTGCGGCATGTCGCAGACACCGCACCCTGTGGAGGCGGAGGATACCTTGAACAGACGGCTGCGGCGCAGCCCGTTTCGCACGAAGATGCCGAGACGCTCGCGCAGAAACGCCGACAGCCATCGCCGACGGCTGACAGCATGCACATACGGTGTATCCTTAAGCTCATGGCGGCCGCAGACCATATATGCGTCCTCTCCCCTGTCACGCAGAGCCTCGATGAGCCGCATGGTCACCGTGGCAGCCCCGCCGAGATTGTCGTTAGTGCTGAGAAAGGCTATGCGCATAGGGTCACTCCTTGCCTGTGAGCAATTTGGCAAGATATGCCACGCCCTCCGAGGCACACATCTTGATGACGGTCACGCCAGGGGGCACTGCTGCGGGATTAGGGTCGATATAGTAGACGGGGACACCGCGGCGCACATAGCCCAGAAGCCCCGCTGCGGGGTAGACATTGAGAGAGGTTCCTATGACCACGAATATGTCTGCCTGCTGTGCCCACTCGATGGCTTTCTCGATCATCGGCACAGGCTCCTGGAAGAACACTATATGGGGGCGCACAGGGTCGCCGTACTCATCGCGAGTCTCGGGCGATGTCTCCAGATGGTCCTTATCAAGAGTGTAGATGCGCTCGGGATGGGTCATGGAACGCACCTTCATCAGTTCGCCATGGAGGTGGAGCACATGCGCGCTGCCCGCACGCTCGTGCAGGTCATCCACATTCTGGGTGATGATGTAGGTGTCAAAGTGCTTCTCAAGCTCCTTGAGCCCGAGATGCCCGGCATTGGGCGAGCAGTTGACCAGCTCGCGGCGGCGCTTGTTGTAAAATTCATGCACCAGAGCCGGGTTGCGGCGGAAGCCGTCGGCACTCGCCACATCCATCACCGGATACCGGTCCCACAGACCTCCGGCATCGCGGAACGTGGCGATGCCGCTCTCGGCGCTCATCCCCGCGCCCGTAGAAATCACAAGTTTCTTTTTCATATCCGCAAATATAACGAAATCCCCCATCAAAACAAACACAAAAGCCACCACGAAAGCTTTCACAATCTGTAGGGACATGCCATGGCATGTCTGCGCATAAACGACAAGCCCATCGTCAGGCAGACGATGGGCTTGAGACATATATAAGGTAGGGGTATTTACCAGATGATGACGCGCTCTGCTTCGGGGCGGAACATCGGGTCGCCCTCTACGATGCCGAAGGCTTCGAAGAAGGGCTGGAGGTTGCGGAGGCTGACGTTGACGCGCTGCTTGCCGAGCGAGTGTACGTCGCCTGTGGTGAGGGCGCGGATCTCCTCGTCGCGGATATTCTGTGCCCAGAGGTTGGCGTAGTTGAGATAGAACGCCTGAATGGGGGTTAGTCCGTCGATATTGGCTTCCTCTGATGTGACATCCACGCCTTTCTTCTTCTGGCTGTCAAGGAAGGCGGTCATGGCGATGTTGAGTCCGCCCTGGTCGGCGATATTCTCGCCGAGGGTGTACTGGCCGTTGGCATGCAGACCGGGGAGCACCTCTACCGCGCTGAACTGGTCAACGAGCACCTGTGCCTTCTCGCCGAATTTCTTGGCATCTTCGGGAGTCCACCACATGGTCATGTTGCCGTCGGCATCGAAGTTGCGGCCCTGGTCGTCAAAACCGTGGGTCATCTCGTGGCCGATGACAACGCCTATGCCGCCGTAGTTCTCGGCATCGCTTGCTTCGGGATCAAAGAAGGGTGCCTGGAGTATGGCTGCCGGGAACACGATTTCGTTGGCAAGGGGATTATAATATGCGTTGACAGTCTGAGGAGTCATGGCCCACTCGGTGCGGTCAACGGGTTTGCCCCACTTGCTGTAATAATCTTTCTGATGCCACATGCTGACATTGTGCATGTTGTCATAGTATGACAGGGCAGGGTCGATTTCCAGAGTCGTGTAGTCCTTCCACTTGTCGGGATAACCGATTTTGACGGTGAAGGCGTTGAGCTTCTTGAGAGCGTTGAGCTTGGTCTCGTCGCTCATCCAGTCAAGATGGATAAGGTGCTTGCCGAGGGCTGTACGCAGATTCTCCACGAGGCCTATCATGTAGTCCTTTGATGACTGGGGGAAATATTTCTCTACATAAAGCTCGCCGACAGCCTCGCCCATGGCACCTTCTGTGGCACCGAGAGCGCGTTTCCAGAGAGGACGCTGCTCCTTGACACCGCTCACTACCTTGGAGAACTCAAAGTTAGTGTCGACAAACTTCTGGCTCAGGCGGTTGGAAGCCTGATTGACATACTTCCACAGATAGTAGTCCTTGAGCTCGCGGTCAGTCAGCGATGCAAACAGCTTGTCAGCCTGGGCGAGAGGCTCAAACTGTGTCACGATAAGAGTGTCGGGGGTCTGGATGCCCATTGTCTCGATGAAGAAACGGTCCCAGGGCAGATTGGGGTACATCTCCTTGACCTTGGCGATGGGAGTGGGATTGTTTTGCGAGGGGAGGTCACGGCTGCGCTCGCGGGTCCATGCAGAGTCGGCGAGGGCGGTCTCTATCTTCATGACATTCTTCATGATGCGGTTGGCATCCTTCTTGCTGTATCCGGCATTGACCATCTGACCTACGATGAGCTTCTTGAGGGCTTCGCGCACTTCCTTGTTGCGCTTGTCGTCCTTGAGATAGTAGTCGCGGTCACCGAGCGACATGCCACCTCCGCTGAGATACATGCCATAACGCTTTGAGTCGTTGAGATCCTCCTGCATTCCTGCGCCGAAGAGCGGGCTGGCGTAGTTGCCGTGCATCCACAGGAAGAGGTCGGTCATCCCTTCGTGGGGAGTATCCTCGATTTTTTTCAGGTCAGCCTGGATGGGCTTGATGCCCTCAGCGTTACGGCGGTCCATGTCCATAGCCTGGTTATAGATGGTCGACACCTTGTAGGCTACGGTGCCGGGCTGGGGGTTGGTGGCAGCCAGACCAAGCACGAGGTTTTTGACACGGATCTCGCTCGAGTCGTTGAGCACGTTGAACTGTCCGTAGCGGGCATGCTCGTCGGTCAGCGGATTGGCTTTCTGCCAGCCGCGTGTGGCGTATTCATAGAAATCGGCTTTAGGTGACACTGTAGTGTCAAAATTCGCCTTGTCAATGCTTTTCAGATGTTCCTGTGCCATCATGGGTAGCGCACTCAAGGCTGCGAGCGCGGCAGAGACTAAGATTTTCATTGTTAACGAAGTGGTGATAATGTGAATTTAATTTGTTGTAGGGACATGCCGTGGCATGTCCCTACAAATTGTATCAAAAGGCTGTCCTTCGCTTTTAGAGCTTTGCCTGGATGGCTGCGGTCTCTGCCTCGTAGCCGGGCTTGCGGAGGAGGGCAAACATATTGCGCTTGTATGCCTCTACGCCGGGCTGGTTGAAGGGGTTGACACCAAGCAGATAGCCTGAGATGCCGCAAGCCTTCTCGAAGAAGTAGATAAGCTCGCCGAGATACTGCTCAGTCAGAGCAGGCACGGTCACGATCATGTTGGGCACGTCACCGTCAACGTGGGCTATACGTGTGCCCAGTTCTGCCATCTTGTTGACTTCGTCCACACGCTTGCCGGCAATGTAGTTCAAGCCGTCAAGATTGGCTTCGTCAGAGGGGATGATCTCGGTATGGTGCTGTTCGAGCACAGACACGACTGTCTCAAATATGGTGCGCTCGCCTTCCTGTATCCACTGACCCATGGAGTGGAGGTCGGTAGAGTTGTCAACGGCTGCAGGGAAGATACCCTTGTGGTCCTTGCCCTCGCTCTCGCCGTAGAGCTGCTTCCACCATTCGCCGAAGTAGTGGAGTTTGGGGTTGTAGTTGACGAGAATCTCGGTCTTCTTGCCGGCACGGTAGAGGGCGTTGCGGGTCAGAGCGTACTTAAACGAGGGATTCTCCATCGAAGGCTCGTTGGTGGCTGCCTGCATGGCACGGGCACCGTTCATGAGAGCCTTGATGTCATATCCGGCAACAGCGATAGGGAGGAGACCCACGGGAGTGAGCACAGAGAAACGTCCGCCCACATTGTCCTCGATGACATAGGTCTTGTAGCCCTCCTCGGTGGCAAGCTGGCGGAGCGCGCCACGCTTGGCATCAGTGATGGCAACGATACGCTTAGCAGCCTCGGCTTTGCCTACCTGCTCCTCAAGCTGAGCCTTGAGCATGCGGAACGCGATGGCAGGCTCGGTAGTAGTGCCGCTCTTTGAGATAACAACAATGCCGAAACGCTTGTCCTTGAGGAAATCCTTGAGTTCATAGAGGTAGTCCTCGCCGATGTTCTGACCAGCGAAAAGCACCATAGGATCCTTCTGGTCACGGTAAGCAGCGAAAGCATCGCTCAGAGCCTCGATTACAGCCTTGGCACCGAGATAGCTGCCGCCGATACCTATAGCCACCACATAATCGCAGTCCATGCGGAGCTGGGCAGCAGTAGCGTTGATATCGTCAAGCAGGGCATCGGGAGTACGGGTAGGGAGGTCAAGCCAACCGAGAAAATCATTGCCGGCACCATTGCCGTCAAGAAGAGTCTTCAATGCAGCAGCAGCCTCGGGCTTCATAGCCTCAAGCTGGGCTTCGCTGACAGTACCTGTCACATGCTTGTTGTTAACTTCAATAGTCTTCATAATGAGAAATATATAGTGTTGATAAATATCACAATATAACCACGCAAAATTACAAAATTTCTCACAAAATCAGACGCTTAAAATCACACTGCAAGGATAATAAATCTTATAACAATGAAAATAAATCTTATAAACAATACACATCTCCTCACTTGGGGATGCGGACATGCCGTGGCATGTCCGCATCCCAGCCGTGCATAATTATTAGACTTATGAGATTTATAAGACCTACAAGCCCTGCGGGGCGTGTGCAAAAAAAAGAGCGCCCCG
>ENA-ORNQ01003082-ORNQ01003082.1-human-gut-metagenome-genome-assembly--contig:-NODE-3082-length-10286-cov-14.582250_pt1 | contig 10286 bp, 13 predicted proteins | sample MGYA00242116_ERZ509024 | MGnify/ENA primary metagenome ERZ509024 (study PRJEB26280, sample SAMEA2338697) | human gut metagenome | biome: human gut; feature: human-associated habitat; material: faeces... | reverse complement strand
AAATATGCAGAATATAGTGACTTTTGGTGTTATATGTGTTAAAATAATGTATACGTAGATAAAAAAGTTTATTGCAATAAAAGAAATGTGGTGATTCCAATGAAGATGTGAATATTCATTATGCACAATTATCCGTTGCAATAATTGTGTTATATGATGAAATTGAATTTATTTGCAACAAAACTTGAAGAAAATCACACCTATATTATAAAAAATATCGTTAAGAGAATCGCAGCTATGGTTGCTGCTGTTATGATGATGAGTTCTATGGCTATTGGGGCTAGTGCGGCAGATAGTTTCTCGTTCTATATTTCCAACACTGGATCTGTTACGTCAAAAGTTATTACTGCTGGAAATGCAGCTCAGGATGATTATGTTAGGGTCAACTACCGAATTGACAAAATTTCCAATGCTACATCCGTTTCATATAGAACAACGGTTGGAGGTACATATATTGCAAGTGGAAAAATCTCGAGTAAAGGAAACCATACTACGAAACACACTAATGCGACATACATTGATAAAGGTGAACGTATTTTGTGCACAATGTCACTCAATCCAGCTCCGTCAGGTGTAGGTAGTCAGGCTTCAGGATATGTTAGCGGTAAATAAAAATTAAACTAAGGCAATATCACTAACTATCTTTTTATGTGATATTGCCTTAAATTATACGATCAATTTAACAGCTTGATTTCTATACTACCTCGCAGCAATAACCCAAAAGAAAGGAATGACATATGAAAAATATCAGAAAAACAAAAGTATTATTGCCCGTGATGTTGGCGGCTGTGGCGCTGTCATCTTGTGAAAATACCCCCGACAATATCAGAAGCAACAAGCATTCGGCTGAGGTGGACAGCGGCGAGGCTTATGTTTCGTCAGAGAATATTTATGACAGCTTTGATGCTGCATTTGAAAAAGAGTATACAAAATTCAAGCTGCCCGAAAAATCGGCGGTGAGCATTTGCAAACCTGACGGTGTTTATGATTTCGAGCTTGCTTATATCAATGCCGAAAATGATATGGACTGGCTGTCGTCAAAAGTGGAAGAGCTGCAAAGTGCCTTGGATATCAAGATCGACAGTAAGATCGAAACTGTGGAAGATCAGGCACAGCTCTAGGACGAACATAACAAACTTAAAATAACACGCTTTGCACAGCCTTATTGCTGTTGGGAGGCAAGCGAAAACGGCGTAAATACCGCAGACGCTGACGCCGATAATATGGAGCTTTTTTATCTCGACAGACCAACTTCTGAAAATGCTGACAGCGGACTTTTGCCTGCTGCGGACAAGGCAAAGACTTTGGCGGACACGTTCAGCAATGTGCTTGGCGAGGAGCTTGACAATGTGGTCAGTGACGGGTATATAATCACCACCGACAGCGGCGTTGGCTATGAGATCGAGATACAAAAGGCATATAAAGGTATCGGCATACAAAATGTTTTTTCCACGAATGCTGACGATACGCTGTTCGTGAAGGGCAATGCGCTTATGACCTATTCAATGCAGACTTATACCGATCTCGACGCAAACTTTGGCCCCGAATATTACATAGGTTATAACGCTTTCAAGGTGGCAAAGGCTGAGAAAATAGATAAAATGCTGTCTTTCAAGGGTGCTTGCGATCTGCTTGAGGAAAATCTTGCGGACAAGATCGATATACAGTTTGATGACGTCAAGCTTATGTATGAACCTCGTGGCGAGAGTACCGAAGTCGGCGAAAGTGCGGATAATATATGCTGTACGCCAAAGTGGTATTTTATTATCGACGATAAGCAGCCGACAGGTCTGCACGCAATAAATTATGTGACAGTCGATTGCGTTACGGGCGAGATATATGTGCTTATTCCATAGGGGGTGGGGCAATGAAAGCACTTAAATGCGACCTTAACAAGAGTATGCTGAATATCGGATATGTCGGTGCGGTGCTGCTCACGACCCTGCTTTGCTTTACCGCAAAGGCGTATACCGACCCGAACACGGCGAAGATATACACAGTGTTTGAGTGCATTGCAAAGCTTGACAAACAGCTTTTTGCTGATGATTATTCCTTCAGTTCCTATCTGATATTCGCAAAAGGTATGTCGGGATATATGGCAATGTTTCTGCCTATAATAGCGGCTTTTCCGTTTATGACGGCATTTTGTGCAGAGCGAAACGGCGGTTCAATGCGGTTCACCATAACCAGGACAGGCGGATTGAGATATTATCTGTCAAAATTCTGCTCAGCATTTTTGTGCGGCGGTTCAGCCGTTCTATTCGGATATATAATTTTCGGCGTTATCGTGCGGATAATATTTCCGCCATTGAGCCAATACGAACTTTCCGCAGATGACTTGTCATTCGTGCTTGTGAACAACAAAGACGAGCTTACGGGCGTGTTGAGATATATGCTTTCAGCGTTTTTGTATGGAGCCATAAGCACAATGCCTGCGCTATTCATAAGCTCATTCTGCAAAAATCCGTATCTTATAACCTGCGTGCCATTTATGGTAACATATATGTGGCAGATAACTGTGCAGAAACTTATTGCAAATTCGATGATGAAAGAGGATTTTGACAGGGCAAGCATATTGGAGAATTTTTATCCCAACAGCATAATGAATTTGTCATATTACACAGCTTTTGCCGACACAAAATACATTCTGTTTTTCAATTTAGGGATAATACTTTTATCTGTGATAGGTTTTATAGTAATAATGAATATGCGGCTGGACAAAGGGGTGTAAGCAATGAAAAATTTTAGTTTAAAACAAGCCTTTTCCTGTGCGGCAACGGAATTTGTAAAGTGGGTCTGTGACGCACGAATGGTGATCGTTGCGGTGCTGCTCATATTCATAAACAATTTTGCAGTTTCTCCGCTGACCAACAATGCAGAGCTTATGGGTGAGCCGCTTAACATACTAGAGCCATTTATAGCTGTGGCGAATTCTGAGATACTGATACTTATAATCCCCATAGTTTTTCTTACCCTCATTGCTGATTATCCGAAAGTTGACACCAATACTGTGTTTTATATCGTGCGTATCGGCAGGGCGAACTGGTTTGTAGGGCAGGTTTTGAAACTTGTTTTTATGATAGTATCATATCTTGCGGTAATATTTCTCGGTACAGTTTTGCCAATGCTTTCAAAGGGTTTTTGGTACAATGGCTGGAGCAATGTTGCCACGGGTTTTGTGAAAATGTTCCCCGACAGGCGAGGCGATTTCGGAGTTGAGCTGCTTCCAGAAAATCTCTACAATCAGCTTTCGGTATTTGAGGCGGCGGTGAAAAGCTATCTGCTCGTGGCGGCGTATTTGATGATAATAGGGCTGATACTGCTGGTATTTTCGCTGTTCAAGCGCAAGACTATGGGCTTTATCATATGCGGCGGAATGATATCCCTTGGAATGGCGTTCAGTGCTATAAGGACAAATCTTATGTGGACAATGCCAATGGCAAACTCAATAACTTGGCTGCATTACACGAAATATTTCAAAAAGCCAATAATGCCGATGAGCTTTTCTGTTATTTATCTACTGGTACTTATTGCGGTTCTGCTGGTTTTCGGAGGGATAGCCATTGGTAAGTTTAATTATGATAATGTGACGGAGGTTGCAAGTTAGGGGGACAAAATGGATATCATCAATGTAAATGACGTATGCCTTACGCTTGGCAAAACGGAGATACTAAAGCACATAAACGTGTCCTTTGAGGAGGGCAAGATACACGGACTTATCGGCAGAAACGGCAGCGGAAAGACAATGCTTATGAAGTGCATATGTGGTTTTATCAAGCCCACGAGCGGCGAGATTATCGTTGACGGCAAGCAGGTGGGCAAGGACGTTGACTTCCCGAAAGATATGGGTATCATTATTGAAACACCTGGGTTTATACCGTATTACAGTGGATACAAAAATCTCAAACTTCTTGCGGGGCTGAACAACAAGATCGGCAAAGATGAGATAAAAAGCAGTATGAAACAGGTAGGACTTGATCCCGAACTAAAGCGACACGTCCGCAAATATAGTCTAGGTATGCGGCAGCGTTTGGGACTTGCACAAGCCATTATGGAAAATCCGAAGATACTTATTCTCGACGAGCCGTTTAACGGTCTTGACAAGGACGGCGTAAAGGAAATGCGTGAGTATCTGCTCAGCTACAAAGAACAGGGCAAGACTATCCTTATCTGCTCTCATTCTGCGGAGGACATCTCCGTGCTGTGCGATACTGTGCATGAAATGGATAAGGGTGTTATTGAGGGGGTAAGATGACATAGACTGAGTAAGTATGGATTCGTATTTTTATTTAATGCAATACTATATTATATCATACTTTCTAAAAAAGTTTACATTTATCAACACGGAAGTTGAAATAGCCATATAAATTTATCAAATTCCATTAGCATCTATCACTGATAGGTGCTTTTTTAATAACCAAAACAAGAAATGCGGGGAACAATTTATGATATAAAATTACGAATATGCTCCCCAAAGCTATAGATACCAAAAGAGTCGAGAAACCGGCTCTTTTATACAGTAGAGGGATACTGTTTGATATATTCCCTTATTTCGCACATAATATTAAGGACAAATTTGCTTATTCTATTGACATTTCCCTTATTTTATATTATAATTTAAGGGAAAATAATGGAGGTAAGGAAATGAGAAGTTTTAATTACTCTGCTTTTAAAGAACAAAAGTGGGATTCTGGTATTCTCGGACTTATAGCGGCCATATACAAAGAGGCTGGAAAACAGGAACAGTATCTGAAACAGCGTCCGCAAGAGATGGAGAAGCTTGTTGAGATAGCAAAAATTCAAAGTACCGAAGCTTCAAATGCGATAGAGGGTATCGTAACAACAAACACGAGGATCAAACAGTTGGTCGAAGAAAAGACTACTCCTCGAAATCGTGACGAGCAGGAGATCGCAGGGTATAGAGACGTGCTGAACGTTATACACGAAAGCTTTGACGCTATTCCGATAACTCAGAACTATATTCTGCAGCTTCAAAAAATGCTTTATAGTCATATGAACAATCCGCTTGCTGGCAGAACAAAAAGCGTGCAGAATTATATCAGTGCGGCTTACCCCGATGGACATACAGAAATACTGTTTACTCCGCTCGCGTCATATGAAACATCTGAGGCATTTGACAGGATATGTGAAGAGTACAATCGTGTTATCGGTAATTTGGAGGTTGAGCCGCTTATAATTATTCCTATATTTATCCACGATTTTCTCTGTATACACCCTTTTAATGACGGCAACGGAAGAATGAGCCGTCTGCTTACCACTCTTCTGCTGTATCAGAATGGCTTTTACATTGGCAAATATATATCGCTCGAGGCAAAGATCTCTAAGAACAAAGATCTGTATTACAGTGCTCTGAGTCAGTCGCAGACGGGCTGGCACGAGGGCAAAGAGGATGCTTTGCCATTTATAAAGTACATTTTAGGCACGATACTTGCATCGTATAAAGATTTTGAAGAGCGTACCTCCCTTGTTCAAGAAAAACTGCCTGCACTTGAGATGGTCAGAATGGCAAGCAAAAGCAAAATAGGACGATTTAACAAGCAGGATATAAGGGAACTCTGTCCTACTCTCAGTGACAGTTCTATCGAAGGTGCACTAAGAAAACTTGTTGCTGCAGGAGAACTAAAAAAAGAGGGCAAGGGAAAGAGCACCTGCTATTTCAGATTAAAATAGATCAGAAGATGTTCTACACATCGCATGACTAGGTTTTGGCGGACTTGGAGCGGCAGGTGAGTTTTTAGGTAACGTCAAGGCGGTTAGTTTGCTTGCTATAGAAAAGATAAAGTCAGGAGATAAAGTCATTTCAACAGACCCTGAAACAATGGAAACTTCTCCGAAACCTGTTCTTGAAACCTACATAAGAGAGGTAACAACGCTTGTTCATCTCACTGTGAACGGTGAAGAAATCGTTACAACTGTTGACCACACGTTTTATGTGAATGATTGTGGCTTTGTCAACGCAGGAGAACTAATAGTTGGCGATAAACCTCTTGATGTAACCGGAAATGTTCTTTTGGTTGAAAATCATTCTGTCGAATTGACAGATAAACCCGTAAAGGTGTATAATTTTCAGGTAGAAGATTTTCATACATATCACGTTAGCGGATTAGCTATATTGGTACATAATGCAAGTAATGAATATAAAACAAAGACTGTCCGTACCGCCAAGGGAGAAGAAAAAATTCCCATTGTTGATAAACCAGGCTCTCCTTCTTGGAAACAAGCAGTTAAAGAATTAAGATCTGCTAGAAAAAAAGGAAACAATTATATTGCTTCAAATAGACAGCAAGCGGAACAACTTATAAATGAAGCAATGCCTGATTTGTCTAAAGCAGAAACATATGCAACAAATGCACCAAAATCTAATTATCAAATTCACCCTATTGATAATGAATATAACATGCCACATATTTGTTATCATGATTGGGCAAAGGGAAAACATAATGGCTCTGCAGGACATATATTCTGGGAGGAATAGATATGGATATAAAAGAATTTAAATATGCTTGGAGATATACAAGCGAAAATTATGCGCTATTCTCTCCAAAGCAGCTATCAGAAATGAATGTTGTTAATGAAAACAAAGCAGTTGAAATTTGGAATAGTATATGCGATAATGAAATACTTCAAAAAAGTTCATATGTTCAAATGATGATTGATCATAAACTGACTGTTTTCATAGGTGACTGTGGTTGGGGCGATGAATCAATGGAGAGAGTAACTCAACAAAAATTAATGAGTTTATTCGAAAAAAGTATTTCAGACAAAGTAACATTGTTATATGATCATACTTCAGCAATAAGCATTACAGCATCTATTTTTTGTGAAAAATGGTCGGATTTTTGTTATCCTTCAGATGTGCTTCTTATTGTAAATAACAATATTGTTCTATTGTATTATGAAGATACATTATACGGACCTTTAGAATCCTTTGAAAATATAATATAATTACTATTTACAGAACATTTTTATCAACGATTTTGCAGGTACACCGATTTGAACTGTAAGTGTACTTGCTTCAACTGAAACGCACCCGTTTTATGTACAATGTAGAGGGTTTGTTGAGGCTGGTAAGCTGCTTGTTGGCGATGAACTCCTTGATGTAAACGGAAATGTTCTTTTAGTTGAAAATTTTGATGTTGAGTTGACAGATAAACCCGTAAAGGTGTATAATTTTCAGGTAGAAGATTTTCATACATATCACGTTAGCGGATTAGCTATATTGGTACATAATGCAGGTGACGATTATAGAAATGTTCCTGTACCAGAAAGAAAAAAGGCTTCTAATGGACTTGGTTATAAATCTAATCCTAAACATACGCTTGGTCAACCTGGAAATAGACCAAATGCAGGAACTGAGCCACGAAATTCTTTTGAATTGTTTGGAGATTCAACACCTTCAAACAAAAATCCTAGACAGCGGTATACTTATGAAAAATCTACAGGGACACTTCATCGTTTTTCACCTACTGAAAATGATGGCTCATTATGGCATTGGAGTGGTTCGACAAATCAGGGACCAAATTCATTAAAAGGCAGTCAGGTTCCAAATGATATAAAGAATTTATTTCATTTGCCCAAGAAAGGATGGTAAAATAATGGTTATTGGAGATCCATATAAATTCTCGATAATATTTGACAGAGTAGACAAATGGAACATGAGCATAAATGATAATAATGGCTATTTAAATTTGAGCATAGATAGTGAAATATTTCCCAAGAAGCTTATAAATACTATAGTAAATACGTCATTGTTTGATATAAAAAATTCTTTGAATAATATTCCTGTTGATACAAGCATTTACAATATGAATACATCTGAAGCCTTTAAAACTTTATACAATCTTGTTTATCCAGTTGAATTTGAAAATGATAATGACTATCGATACGAATTATCTCCAATGGCATTGACAGATGAAAATGCATTTGTTTTTGCCGTTAAAGGAAAAGGAAAGGTAAAAATTGTAGCCTCTATATTAGAATATGATTATGAAAACAGCAGACATATATTCAATGATAAAGTAATAGAAGTTATACTTGAACAAGATGAGATTGCAGAAATTGTAAATAATATTGATGATATTATAAATGGATATATAGAACCTGAAGAATAGTTTTTTGAAGGATGCTTAGAAAAAGTTAACACACTCATTCATCTCACTGTGAACGGTGAAGAAATCGTTACAACTGTTGACCACCCGTTCTATGTAAAAAATCAAGGCTTTATCAAAGCAGGAGAACTAATAGTTGGTGATGAACTCCTTGATGTAAACGGAAATGTTCTTTTAGTTGAAAATTTTGATGTTGAGTTGACAGAGAAACCTGTTACAGTGTATAATTTTCAGGTAGAGGATTTCCATACTTATCATGTTGGTAGATTGGGTGTACTGGTGCATAATGCTGGCAAAGAATATGGAAAACAATATTCTCCAGAACAGCAGAAACTGGTTAAGGAAGGAAAAAATATTAGCAAGATAAATCGTGTCACAAGATTAGAGGCAGAAGATTATGTAAATAGATGTAGAGCAGCTGGACTTGGCAAGGATAAAGTTCGTATAGACCCACCGCATTTCAATAGAATGGATCCAACAAAATTGGCTGAAGGTATATCAGGTAAGCCGCATTTACATGTTCCTTCAGGCAAAAATTCTCATGTGAAAATTATTGATTAGGAGAGTGAGAGAATGAAGTTGTATAGAAATGGTTATGTTGTATCCGAGGTAAAAGATAATGATTATACATATAATGTATGGCCGTTTGAAGATGTAGATGATGATAAGAATGCTATGATGTTAACTGAGGAAGCAGATAACACTTGGTTTCTGCAATATGATATGCAACATATTGTCCCTGATTTTAAGTTTGTATATAAATATTTTCAATATTGTCAAAACAATGGGCTAAAGTCGAATATTCTTTTGTATGAAACAACTAACAAAGAAATCGTTGTTCCTGAAATTAAATTGCCAACTAAATTATTAGGTTTTGATTGCATTGGTAATGTATATTATTCGTATTTAAAAAATGAATATAACTATTTTAAAGACGATTTAAATGCAAAAGGTATATATGTCAATAAATATGGGTTATTGGATTCTTTAGAAGATGTTTTGACTTATATAAGCTTAAGACAAAAAGACATTAGTTCTGGAATACAGTTGGAGAATTTCTGGAAAGAGCTCCCAACAAAGATTAGTTGTGTCAATTTGTAAAAGTGTATTCATTTAGCAATGGGATTAGTCGCAATCAAAAATATAAAAGCAATAAAACTAATAGTTGGCAATTAAAATTATTTTACTTTAACAATATGTAGGTGATAAAATGCCTACAAACCAAGAAAAAGTTTCACAGCTTTTAGATACTATTAGGAGTAGTAGTAAAATACAACTGTATAAACTCTGACTATTATTGAGAGCAAAGACGATTTTTACGACGAGTACTACTACATGAAGCCCGAATGTGAAAAAAGCCGTAGGGAGAAATTCAAGGACGGCTGCAAAAAAAGTCGGCGAGTGGTGCAAGGAGCATTGGAAAGAAATTCTCATCACAGTAACAATTGTAATATGAGCAGTATTAGCTATAGTTGCCGTTGTTGCCACTGGTGGAATGGCTCTTGTGCCATTATTAACCACTGTGCTTACAACGTTTGGAGTTTCTGCAGGTCTTACTACGACAATTGCAACGATAACTAGTCTTTCTGTTGCTACAATAGCGATACTTTCAACTCTTGGTTCAAGTACATTAAATATAATTGACACATGGTGGAAGATTGATAATTCAGTTTTTAATACATTTCAAAATGTATTAAATTGGACAAGTACAATATCGAATTGTTTTTATTCCATTGGTTCTATTTATAGTAGTGTAAAAGGATTTTCAAATGTCGATTTAAGAAATTATGGAAAGCAATGGACAACTAATCCTCAATTTCGTTCAGTCATAAGCGGTGCAAGTGAATATAATTTCACACTTAAATCTGATTCGTCAACTTTCTGGTCTGGAATTGGAGATGAGGGTATATGTAACTGAAATAGCGGCAAATTGTGCGGATAAAATGGGAAGATCTACTTTGGAAACAACTCTTTCATCGAAGGGTATTGAACTTCCAAATTGGGATGTTTCCAATCCTTCTACAATAAGCGCATGGAATAGCGCTTATTCCTCCTACGCAATGCATTCTTCAGGGAATGTGGAAGCGTTACTCGGAAATACTGTTCGACCAACCAGTGTATGGAATGTCTTTGAACGTACTATTTTAAGAATAAATC
>ENA-ORNQ01003081-ORNQ01003081.1-human-gut-metagenome-genome-assembly--contig:-NODE-3081-length-10289-cov-2.452023_pt1 | contig 10289 bp, 8 predicted proteins | sample MGYA00242116_ERZ509024 | MGnify/ENA primary metagenome ERZ509024 (study PRJEB26280, sample SAMEA2338697) | human gut metagenome | biome: human gut; feature: human-associated habitat; material: faeces... | reverse complement strand
CGATTGATTCTTCTAAGGCAATTGCTGCCGGTACTTTGTATGATGGAGATTTCATGGATTTTTATCAGGGCAAGGCATCCGTTGAGAAAGCGCTTCCAATCGGAACGATATTAACGATTGCGGCAGCCGGCAGTGAGGGTTCTCCAAATACGGTAATCACCGATGAAAAAACAATGGTGAAAAAGGGAACAAAAAGTGATTTGCTTCGTCCGAAGTTCTCTATTTTGAACCCGGAACTTACCTGCACCCTGCCTCCGTATCAGTCGGCAGCGGGAGCAACGGATATCATGATTCATGTTTGTGAGCGTTATTTTTCCAACACAGAGGAAGTTGAGATTACAGACCGCTTGTGTGAAGCAATTTTAAAAACAATTGTATATGAGGCACCGCGTGTCATTGAAAATCCAAATCATTATGAAGCGCGTGCAAACATTATGTGGGCAGGTATGTTAGCACATAATAATGTTTGCGGTGTCGGTCGTGTGCAGGATTGGGCAAGCCACCATATCGAGCATGAATTGTCAGCTCTTTATGATGTTACTCATGGCGCAGGACTTGCAGTAATTGCACCGCTTTGGATGCGTTATGTCTGTAAGAAAAATCCGGGCAAGCTCGCTTTATTTGCAAACCGTATCTTTGAGGTGCCGATGAATGAGAAACATCCGGAGAAAACCGCACTCAAAGGAATTGAGGCGTTTGAAGCATTTTTGAAAAAAATCGGCATGCCATCTTCTTTCGCAGAGATTGGTGCAAAAGAAGAGGATATCGAGCTTATGACCGATAAGCTTTTGAAGGGGCGTAAGACCGAAGGAAATTATGTGAAATTGAATCGTGATGATGTGATTGCGATTTATCGGAGTGCATTGTAAAAATTAAGGAGGCAGATATGGACCAGAGAGAATTTCTACGTCAGATGGAAGAGTTGGTAGATTTTGGACGAACGAAAGAAAATTTGCTCACCAAACAAGAAATTGCCGATTATTGCAGTGACTGGAATTTGACAGAGGAACAGATGCCATTTGTCTATGCATACCTTAAAGAACATCGGATTGAGGTAGAAGGATATCGTGCGCCGGTAGAGAAAACGGAAGAAGAGGCTGTCGAAAAAAGCGAAAAGGATTCCAAATATCTGCGCTTATATAAAGAAGAACTGTGTCAGTTAAAGCGGTACGAAGAAGAGGAACTTGTGCGTTTGCTCGAACAGTTGCGAAGGGGCGAGGAAGAAGTAATTTCTTCTGTTATCGAAGCGCATCTGCACCGGGTCATGCAGTTGGCGGATAAATACCGCGGCCGTGGTGTGCCGGTGGAAGATTTGATTCAGGAAGGTAATTTGGAATTAACCGCCTGTGTTGCGATGCTCTGTGGAAATGAAGAAGTTGTGGATTATCAAAAAGCCATTGAACATGCAGTGAGAAGCCGGTTGATTGAATTAGTAGATGAAGAACTGGCAGGAACGGACAGCGTGCATGCACTGCTTGGGCGTGTGAACCTTTTGTTGGAGGCAACGAGGACATTAGCACAGGAATACGGACGTATTGCGACAATTGAAGAACTTTCCGAATTTACCCATATGGATATCGAGGAAATTAATCAGTACGTCGATTTGTCCCACAATGAAATAGAACTGGGAAAAGGTGAAAATGAACGAAAATAAAGAATTTAAACTGGAGGCTCTCGTTGAGCCTCTTTGCTTATGGTATGAAAAGGAAAAACGCAGTATGCCGTGGCGGGATGATGCTACGCCGTATCATGTATGGCTGTCGGAGATTATGCTCCAGCAGACAAGAATAGAAGCGGCAAAAGCATATTATGACCGGTTTACAAAGTGTCTGCCGGATATTCCTTCTCTGGCAGCAGTTTCGGAGGAAGAACTTCTGAAATTGTGGGAAGGACTTGGATATTATAACCGCGCACGCAATTTAAAGAAGGCAGCTTCTCTTTTGGTGGAGCGGTATGATGGCAGGCTGCCGGCCGATTATGATTTGCTGCTTTCACTGCCGGGAATCGGCAGATATACAGCGGGGGCGATTGTATCCATTGCTTACGGCTTAGCAGAGCCGGCGGTGGATGGCAATGTGCTTCGTGTTACGATGCGGTATTTAAATTGCGATGAAGATATTATGAAGATGTCGGTTCGGACTAAGATGGAAAAACAACTTCGTGCCATTATGCCAAAGGACTGTCCGGGCGAATTTAATCAGGCACTGATGGAACTCGGGGAAGTAATCTGCATTCCAAATGGGAAACCACTCTGTGAAAAATGTCCGCTTTCTCATTTGTGTCTTGCCCACAAAGAAGGGCGTGAGATGGAACTGCCGAAAAAGGCGGAGAAGAAAAAGCGCCGTATCGAGAAAAAGACAGTCCTTGTATTCCGGCAGGGTGACCGGATTGGAATTGTAAGACGACCAAATCAAGGGCTATTAGCCGGTATGTGGGAATTTCCATCAAAAGAAGGACATTTGACGATGCAGCAGGTGAAAGAGTATTTGTCAGAAACCGTATCCTGTGAGGTGACGGTAAAACGATTAAAGAGCGGCAAGCATATTTTCTCCCATGTGGAGTGGCATATGCGCGGTTATGAGATTATTCTTCCGGAAGGAAAACCACAAGATGTAGTGCAGGGACTTTTGCTTTGTGACTTGTCAGAGGTCCAGGAAAAATATCCGATACCGGTTGCTTTTCATATTTTCTTACACCAGATTTGAGTGTGGAATAACGTAAAATAAGGGCTTTGGATGAATTTCCGGCTCTTATTTTTATATTCCGTAAAAACACATGATATAGTGCATACTGCAAAAAAAATACAAAAGAATTACAATATATAGTAGACAATGCATACCTCGTTTGGTATAATGATTCCTGTAGGAAAAATTATGAACGTTAGTATTGGTACGGATTGAAAGGAGTTGTACAAAAAGTGAGGGTAATCAAAAGGGATGGCCGAACCGTAGAATATGACCGAAACAAAATATTGATTGCAATACGGAAGGCAAATGCAGAAGTGGATACGTTTGAAAGGGTTAATGATGACATGATTGATGGCATCGTTGCCGGTATCGAGAATATGAAACGTGATACGATGCAGGTGGAAGATATTCAGGATATCATTGAGCAGAAATTAATGGCGGCAGGAAAGTTTGACCTTGCGAAAAAGTATATTATTTATCGTTATACGAGAGAACTGGTTCGTAAAGCCAATACCACAGACGATTCGATTATGAGTCTTCTCCAAAACAGCAACAAAGATGTTATGGAGGAAAATTCAAATAAAAATGCATATGTGGCAAGTACCCAGCGCGATTTGATTGCCGGAGAGGTGTCAAAAGATTTGACAAAGCGTATTCTTCTTCCGGAGAAAATCACGAAAGCGCATGAAGAAGGTGTGCTTCATTTCCACGATATGGATTATTTTATTCAGCCGATTTTTAACTGCTGTCTGATTAATATTGGGGATATGCTTGATAATGGTACGGTGATGAACGGAAAACTGATTGAGAGTCCAAAGAGTTTTCAGGTTGCCTGCACGGTTATGACACAGATTATTTCAGCTGTAGCAAGCAGTCAGTACGGCGGTCAGTCGGTAGACACCAGACACCTTGGCAAATATTTGAGAAAGAGTGCGGACAAGTACCGCAAGCATTATACCGAGCGTTATGCAGGGAAAATTGCGCCGGATATAATTGAAGAATTTGTTAAAGAACGTGTAAATGACGAACTCCGCTCCGGTGTGCAGACAATTCAGTACCAGATTAATACTTTGATGACAACGAATGGACAGTCTCCATTTGTAACACTGTTTTTAAATTTGGATCCAAAGGATGAATACATCAAGGAAAATGCGATGATTATTGAAGAGATTCTTCGTCAGCGCTTAGAGGGAATTAAAAACGAAAAAGGTGTTTATGTGACACCTGCGTTCCCGAAACTGATTTATGTATTAGATGAGCACAATGCCTTAAAAGGCGGTGAGTACGATTACATTACAAAACTTGCTGTCCGCTGTTCGGCAAAGAGAATGTATCCGGATTACATATCCGCAAAGAAAATGCGTGAAAATTATGAAGGAAATGTATTTAGCTGCATGGGATGCCGCAGTTTCCTTACACCGTGGAAAGATGAAAACGGTAATTATAAATTTGAGGGACGTTTTAACCAGGGTGTTGTCAGTTTAAACCTTCCGCAGATTGGTATTTTAGCAAAAGGCGATATGGAATATTTTTGGCAGCTTTTGGAAGAAAGATTGTCGCTCTGCTTTGAAGCTTTGATGTGCCGCCACCGTGCGCTTGAGGGTGTAACCAGTGATGTCAGTCCGATTCACTGGCAGTATGGTGCGATTGCCCGTCTGCAAAAAGGAGAGAAAATCGATAAATTGTTGCATGGCGGTTATTCCACTATTTCTCTTGGATACATCGGTTTGTATGAAGTTACGAAACTGATGACCGGCGAGAGTCAGACAACGGAAAAGGGAAGTCAGTTTGCAAAAGCACTGATGAATCGTCTGCGCCGTGCAACGGATACATGGAAAGAGGAAACCGGAATCCATTTTGGACTTTATGGAACACCGGCAGAAAGCCTCTGCTACCGTTTCGCTGAAATTGATAAAAAACGTTTTGGTGAGATTGAAGATGTAACGGATAAAGGATATTATACCAATTCCTACCACGTGGATGTGCGCGAGAAAATTGATGCTTTCAGTAAATTTGAATTTGAGGCACAGTTCCAAGTTATTTCTTCCGGCGGTGCGATTTCATATGTAGAGGTGCCAAATATGCAGAACAACCTGCCTGCACTGGAAGAAGTTGTTAAATATATTTATGAGCATATTCAGTATGCTGAATTTAATACAAAATCGGATTATTGTCATGTGTGCGGATATGACGGCGAGATTATTATTAATGATAATCTTGAGTGGGAATGTCCAAACTGCGGAAATAAAGACCATGACAAAATGAACGTAACAAGAAGAACTTGTGGGTATCTGGGTGAGAATTTCTGGAATGTGGGCAAAACCAAGGAGATTAATGCCCGCGTACTCCATCTGTAAAGAGGAGATGAAAGAAAATGAATTACGCAGATATTAAATACTGCGATGTAGCAAATGGTGAAGGTGTGCGTGTATCTTTGTTTGTCAGCGGATGCACGCATCACTGCAAAGAATGTTTTAATAAAGAAGCATGGGATTTCCATTATGGAAATCCTTTCACGCAAAAAGAAATCGACCGGATTTTAGAGTATTTAAAACCGAATTATATTGCCGGTTTGTCCCTGCTTGGCGGTGAGCCGATGGAACCTGTCAATCAGGAGGGGATTCTTCCATTGCTTCGCGTGGTAAAACAGACATATCCGGAGAAAAATATCTGGTGCTATACCGGTTATTTGTTTGACAAAGATGTCTTAGATAAAATGTGTAAAGAGTCGGAAGTGACAAAAGAAATTGTATCCTATCTTGATATTGTGGTTGATGGAGAATTTATGATTGACAGAAAAAATCTGAAAATCAATTTCCGTGGTTCCGATAATCAGCGCATTATTGATGTAAAAAAGACATTAGATGCCGGAGAAATCGTTCACTGGGAACGTGAGATACAATAAATAATGAGGAAGAAAATGAATAAAACAACAGTAAAATTTAAAAAATTAGACGAAAGAGCACAGATGCCGCATTACGGAACGGAATTTGCGGCGGGTGCGGATTTGTATGCGTGTCTGGATGCACCGCTTACCATTGCAAAAGGAGCAACGGAATTTGTCCATACCGGGATTGCGATGGAAATTCCTACAGGACTTGTCGGACTTGTGTATGCAAGAAGCGGGCTGGCGTGTAAAAAAGGACTGGCACCGGCCAATAAAGTTGGTGTGGTGGATTCCGATTACCGCGGCGAGATTATGGTAGCGCTTCACAATCATTCAAACGAAGATATAACGATTGAAAGCGGCGAGCGCGTGGCACAGATGGTGATTGCTCCGTATATTTTTGCGGAGTACGAAGAAGTATCCGAGTTAGAGGATACAGTGCGCGGCGAGGGCGGCTTTGGTTCAACCGGTACAAAATGATTAAAAAACGGTGGTTTTGTAAATTTTTAGACGGAACATAATTTACAGAACGCCGTTTTTCTGTTATGATAGTGAATGTTAAGAACTTATACACAAAGAATGGAGGAATGAACGATGGGTATGACGATGACGCAGAAAATTCTTGCGGCCCATGCAGGACTGGAGTCGGTAGTACCGGGTCAGTTAATTGAGGCAGACTTGGATTTGGTACTGGCAAATGATATTACCGGACCGGTAGCGATTCATGAAGTAGAGAAATTGAATAAAAAGACGGTGTTTGATAAGGACAAAATTGCACTTGTACCGGATCATTTTGCACCGAATAAAGATATTAAATCAGCAGAACACTGCAAATGTGTACGCGAATATGCAAAAGCACAGGGAATTACAAATTATTTTGAAGTTGGCGAGATGGGAATTGAGCATGCCCTTTTGCCGGAAAAAGGTTTGATTGTTGCCGGTGAGACATGTATTGGAGCAGATTCCCATACTTGTACATACGGTGCACTGGGTGCTTTTTCCACCGGTGTCGGAAGTACCGACATGGGTGCCGGCATGATTACCGGACAGGCATGGTTTAAAGTACCATCTGCCATTAAGGTAGAATTAAAAGGTGAGTTAAAGCCATGGGTCAGCGGCAAAGATGTAATCCTTCATCTGATTGGATTGATTGGCGTTGATGGTGCGTTGTACCGCTCCCTTGAATTTATGGGCGAGGGTGTAAAGAGCTTGTCTATGGATGATCGTTTCTCCATTGCCAATATGGCAATCGAAGCAGGCGCCAAAAATGGTATTTTCCCGGTTGATGAAAAGACGATTGCATATATGGAAGAACATTCGACAAAGAAATATACAATTTATGAGCCGGATGAAGATGCCGAGTATGATGAGACGATTACTATTGATTTGAATACGTTAGAGCCTACGGTTGCGTTCCCGCATCTGCCGGAAAACACAAAGACTGTAAAAGAAGCCGGTGAAGTAGTCATCGACCAGGTTGTCATTGGTTCCTGTACAAATGGACGAATCGAGGATATGCGTGTTGCTGCAAGCATCTTGAAGGGACGTAAAGTGAAAAAGGGAATCCGCTGCATCGTGATTCCTGCAACACAGGCAATTTATTTACAGGCAATCGAAGAAGGACTTGTGCAGACCTTTATCGAGGCAGGCGCTGTTGTCAGCACACCAACGTGTGGTCCGTGCCTTGGCGGATACATGGGTATCTTAGCAGCAGGTGAGCGTGCGGTATCCACAACAAACCGTAACTTTGTTGGACGTATGGGACATGTGGATTCAGAAGTATATTTGGCAAGTCCGGCAGTTGCCGCAGCAAGTGCCATTACCGGTAAAATCTCAGAGCCATCCGAACTTGGCTTGTAAGAAATGGAGGAAATTGATTGTGAAAGCATTAGGAAAAGTATTTAAATATGGTGACAATGTGGACACGGATGTAATTATCCCTGCCCGTTATCTGAATTCTTCGGATCCGGCAGAACTTGCTACACACTGTATGGAAGATATTGATAAAGATTTTGTAAATCAGGTAAAAAAAGGTGATATCATCGTAGCGGAGAAAAACTTTGGCTGTGGTTCCTCCCGTGAGCATGCACCAATTGCCATTAAGGCATCGGGGGTAAGCTGTGTAATTGCAGAGACGTTTGCCCGTATTTTCTACCGCAACTCCATTAACATCGGACTTCCGATTATTGAGTGCAAAGAGGCATCTGAGCGCATTGAAGCCGGTGATGAAGTGGAAATTGATTTTGACAGCGGTATCATTACAAATAAGACAAAGGGTGAGTCCTACAAAGGCCAGGCATTCCCTGAGTTTATGCAGAAAATCATCAAGGCAGAAGGTCTGATGAATTATATCAATGCCAAAGAGGCATAAAAGAAACTAGATTTTGGCAGGAGACCTTATGCGTATGTGTAAGGTCTCTTGTTGCATAGAAACGAGGGAAAATGATGAAAGTAGCAACAAGACATTTTGTCAGACCTGAATTTATGAACCATCACCAGACTTTATACGCCGGCTACATATCCGAGTGGGTGACGGAAGCAGCGATGATTGGCGTGACCGAAAAGTTAGGAACCAATGAGCAGGTTGTACTTGCCGCACTGAAAGAAGTTGTGATAAAAAAAGAAGTCGTAAGTGGTATGATACTGCAATTGGATTATGAGGTTTCAAAAATCGGGGTGACAAGTATTGAGATTTTGGTAGAAGGAAAGAATTTTCTGACCGGTGAGAGTCATTTGACCGGGCGTGCTGTTTTTGTGACAGTGGATGAAAATGGAAAGAAACGGCCACATGGGCTGTCATAAGAAATGAGGGGAATGGATGAAGGATTTTAAAACGGAGTACAGGAAAAAAATGAGAAGTCCCGCGGAGGCTGTCTCGGTTGTAAAAGATGGTGACTGGGTGGATTATACAAGCTGCCTTGGGAAACCGATTCTTTTAGACCGCGCATTAGCAAAGAGAAGAGACGAGCTTCATGATGTGAAAATCCGCGGTAATCTGATGGCGGGACCGATTGCGGTGGCAGAATGCGATGAGACGCAGGAACATTTTGTGTATCACAGCTGGCACTGCTCGGCGTATGAGAGAAGGCTCTGCGATAAAGGGCTCTGCTATTATATCCCGATGGTTTTTCATAACAATGCTGCTTATTATGAATACTTTTTAGACGTCAATGTTGTTATGGTCAGTGTGGCTCCGATGGATAAACACGGGTATTTCAATTTTTCGGTAAATACCGGTGTTGCCGCACCGATTGCCCGTATGGCAGACATTGTGATTGTGGAAGTAAATGAAAATCTTCCGCAGGTGCGTGGCGGTTATGATGAATGTATTCATATTTCGGATGTGGATTATATTGTAGAAGGGGAGCATGAGCCTTTTGTCAATATGGAAGCACCGGAACCGACAGAAATTGACCGGCAGATTGCAAAACATCTGATTCCGCATATTGTCGATGGGGCAACTTTGCAGCTTGGAATTGGAAGTATGCCCAATGCTCTTGGAGAGCTGATAGCAGAAACTGACCGCAAAGATCTTGGAATGCACACCGAGCTTTGTTCCGATGCATATCTGCATTTGTATAAGGCGGGCAAGTTAACCAATAAAAAGAAAACGATTGACAGGGGAAAAGGCGTATTCGGTGTTGCCATTGGCTCTTCGGAGCTTTATGAATGGTTAGATGATAATCATGGGGTAGCAGCATATCCACTTGAATATGTAAATCGTCCGGACGTTATTGCCCAGATTGACAATATGGTTTCTATTAATAGCTGTGTTTCCGTAGATTTATATGGACAGGTATCGTCAGAAAGCTTTGGTGCAAGGCAGATCAGCGGTACCGGAGGGCAGCTTGACTTTTTAATTGGAGCATCTTCAGCCAGAGGGGGAAAGGCATTTATCTGTATGAGCTCCACATATAAGGATAAAAGCGGCCAGCTTTTTTCAAGAGTATTGCCGCAGTTTAATGGAGATATTATCACTTCTCCGCGAAGTCAGGTATATTTTCTTGCAACAGAATATGGTGTTATTAACATGGAGGGTCGTTCTACATGGGAGAGGGCAGAAGGGCTTATATCTATTGCCCACCCGGATTTCAGGGACGAACTCATAAAAGAAGCTGAAAAAAGAAAAATATGGCGGCGTTCGAATAAGAGGTAGCCGCTCACAAAGACAGGGGGATTTATAATGAAGGTGAAACAGGTAACAGACGCTTCTTTCAAGAAGTATGGAAAGATTTTAACAGGAATTGATTTTTCAGAGATTTACAATGTACTCGAAAAGATTAAGTATCCAGAGACGGTAGAATATGCAGCTTCCTTTGGACCATTAGAAGAACCAGATTTCCGCCAGAAAATTTCCAATACACTTTACGGAGAACTTTCCGTAGAGATTGGATACTGTTGTGGACACAACAAAGTGCTGAATGCATTAGAATATCATCGTTCTTCCGAGGCAAATGTCGCTGCGACCGATGTCATTTTACTGTTAGGACAGCAGTCAGATATTACTGATGATTTCAAATACGATACCGCACAGTTAGAAGCATTTTTTGTTCCAGCAGGAACCGCAGTAGAACTGTATGCCACAACACTTCATTACACACCAATTGGAACAAAAGAGAACGATTACGCATTTAAGACAGGAGTTATTTTACCATTTGGAACAAATTTCCCGCTTGGAGTAAAGCTTGGAGCGGAAGCAGAAGAGGAAAAACTTC
>ENA-ORNQ01003078-ORNQ01003078.1-human-gut-metagenome-genome-assembly--contig:-NODE-3078-length-10298-cov-5.856194_pt1 | contig 10298 bp, 12 predicted proteins | sample MGYA00242116_ERZ509024 | MGnify/ENA primary metagenome ERZ509024 (study PRJEB26280, sample SAMEA2338697) | human gut metagenome | biome: human gut; feature: human-associated habitat; material: faeces... | reverse complement strand
TACCGCCGCACAGCAAAATTATTACGGCGTCGCCCTCCACCCGGAGGGCGTGGATAGAAATATCTCCGGGGCGGCGGTTGGCTCCCGGAGATCAAAAGTCGCCCTCCACCCGGAGGGCGTGGATAGAAATGCTTTCCGGTGGCGGGGTCCGTGTAATCGTATAGGTCGCCCTCCACCCGGAGGGCGTGGATAGAAATACCTTTCTGCGCCCCCCTCCAAATGGAGGGGCGGGGGGTCGCCCTCCACCCGGAGGGCGTGGATAGAAATGACAATCAATTTAGACGCGCTTGTGCCTAAACTGTCGCCCTCCACCCGGAAGGCGTGGATAGAAATATCGTTTACAATCTTGTGGGATTTAAGCTGCGCGTCGCCCTCCACCCGGAGGGCGTGGATAGAAATCTTCGCCGTTGGTGTTCGCCCGGCGTTTTCGATCGTCGCCCTCCACCCGGAGGGCGTGGATAGAAATAGGTCTTTGTACACCGCCGCGCGAGTTCGCGGGCGTCGTCCTCCACCCGGAGGGCGCGGATAGAAATGGGCAGTGGGCAGACAACCAAGTGCGGCGGCGGGGTCGCCCTCCACCCGGAGGGTGTGGATAGAAATAACATGGCAAAGATTGACATTAGCAAGATTGACGTCGCCCTCCGTCCGGAGGGCGTGGATAGAAATCTCAATCTGAAGGTGTCCTACGGCTCTGCCAAGAGTCACCCTCCACCCGGAGGGCGCGGGTAGAACGCAAATCGTAACACTTGACTTTTGGACGTGACATGCCCCCAAGTCTGCGAATAGAGTCAAAGATGCATCGGGCATCAAAACGGCGGAACAGATCGAAAAACGCTTTCATCGGCTGCGAAAAGCGGCGGATGAGGGCGTTCTTTTGCCGTTAAAACCGGACATTGCAGGACAGTATAGGACATCGGCGGACAACTTTCGCAAAACCTCTTTACAGAACAAATGTTTTTAGCTATAATGAGATACAGAAAGGGGGCGGCAGCATGACGGAGAACAGGCCGCGCATGGCGATCTGCTACGATTTTGACAAAACACTTTCCCCGGACGACATGCAGACGTTCACGCTCATCCCGTCTTTTGGCATTGATAAAGACATATTCTGGGCGGAAACGGACGCATTCGCGCGGGAAAACAGCATGGAAAGCAACCTTTCGTGGATGTTCATGCTTGTTCGCTATTCACGCTTTCTCGGAAAATCCTTAAAACGCGAGTATTTTCGGGCCATCGGTGCGCAGGTGGAGCTGTACCGCGGCGTTACGGATTGGTTCGCGCGCACGACAGCGTATGCTGCGCAGCGCGGCATCGAGCTCGAACACTACATCATTTCTTCGGGTCTTAAAGAAATCATCGAGGGCAGCGCCATCGCGAAGAATTTCAAACGCATTTACGCCTCCTCCTACCTCTACACCACAGACGGCGTAGCGGAGTGGCCCGCGCAGGCCATCAATTACACGAACAAGACGCAGTTCATTTTCCGCATTGCAAAAGGCTTTTTGGAGGAGTACGACGAGCGCGTAAACGACAGCATGCCCGAGGAAAACCTGCGCATTCCGTATGAGAACATCGTCTATATCGGCGACAGCGCCACGGACATTCCGTGCATGCGGCTCGTGAAAAGCAAAGGCGGCTACTCCGTAGGCGTATACGACCCGGAGAAAAATAACCGCGCCAAAGTATACAAGCTGTATAACGACAACCGATTAAATTTCTACGCGCCCGCCGATTATACAAAACGGAGCAACTTATACCGCTACATGCAGCAGATCATCGATGAAGTCGCCGCGCGGGAACAGATTAAAAGCGAGCGCGAAATTCTGCGTCAGCCCGCCGAAGCCTACAAAATGCGCTCCATGCTCGAAAAGCTCGAGACCGGCTACCCGGAAAAGCTGACCCCGCAAGAGATTACCGAGCTGCAAAAGCTGGAAGCGATGATCAAATCGCGCACTCCGGGAGAGATCGATTGATGGATGACGTAAAGTACTTTCCGTACGGCGAAAAAGAGCTCGCTTATTTACGGAAAAAGGACAAGAAGCTCTCGGCGGTCATCAACCGCGTGGGGCACATTGAGCGCGCCGTGGACGACGACCTTTTTTCCGCCGTGGTACACCACATCGTGGGACAACAGATTTCCACAAAGGCGCAGGCAACCGTTTGGGCGCGTGTGCAGAACGCCCTCGGCACGGTCGATGCCGAACACGTTTTGGGCCATGGCGAAGCAAATTTGCAGTCACTCGGCATTTCGTTCCGCAAGGCGGAATACATCACGGACTTCGCGAAAAAAGTGCATACGGGCGAATTTGATTTAATCAGCATCGGCGAAAAGCCGGATGAAGAGGTCATCCTCGAGCTCAGCGCGCTCAAGGGCATCGGCGTGTGGACAGCGGAAATGCTGCTTTTATTCTGCCTGCAGCGCCCGAATGTGTTCAGCTACGGCGACCTCGCCATTTTGCGCGGCATGCGCATGGTCTACCGCCACAAGGAGATCGACCGCGCACGGTTCGAGCGGTACCGCAAACGTTTTTCTCCGTATTGCAGCATCGCAAGTTTATATTTCTGGGCGGTCTCCGGCGGCGCGCTCCCCGAACTCACCGACCCCGCCGCGCCAAAACCGAAGAAATAAACGTACATTTTCGCACGCATAGAAAAAGATAGTCTTCCAAAGCGTTTGTTTTGCTTAGAAAGACTATCTTTTTTATATCGTTTTTATCATAACGAAATTCGTGAGCCAGACGCCGCAGCGCTCTGCTTGCTGTTCTTTAATGGCCGCATAGTCGCGCTTTTGGAAGAAACCTTTTGCGGTCAAAGATGCGTGCGTTGTGACGGTTTTTGCAGCGACAAACTCAGTCCTTCGGGACTTTGACCCAGATGCCGGGGGTCTTTTCAGCTTCCATAAGGGCGCCCCAGGCGCTGATGATGGAGAGCGTCTCGCTGTGCGGGGCAGGGATGGTGCCGTTTTTGAAGAACTCGACGAGCGCCTCAATGAAGTGACGGAAGTAATCGGAGCGAATTTCCAGTACGGAATTTTCCGTGGAGCGCGCAATGTTCATCATGAACGGCGAGCCCTTTGCGTAGCCGGAAAGCGTTGCGGTGCGGCCGTCCGCAAAGCGCAGAACGCCGGTGTACACCTCGTCGTTTGTCAGGTGCATGACTTCCATCGCGGGCGCCTGCATCATCATGAAGATCGGCTCCAGCTGGTGGATGGCGTAATCCTCAAACCCGTTCGGACCCCATGCATTGACACCCTTGATGTTCGTTTTATCCGCTGCCTGATACTCCTCCGCAAAACGCAGCGCGGAAGACGACCAGCACGGCGTGCCGCTCTGCTCGGCAAGATCGAGCATACGCTTTGCAGCGAAGTGATCCGGCGCGAAGGTTTTATCCACATAGCAGCGCTTGCCGGAGCGCAGCGCGAGGTTTGCGAGTTCTTCGTGCTTTTTCGGGTCGCGCGGGGCGAGCACGAGCAGAACGTCGCTCTTTTCGATGAGCTCCTCCTGCGTCATCATGCGGGTGAGACCGTATTTTTCGCACCATGCGTCCGTTGTGAGGCCGCCCTCGGGGCTGTCGATTTCAGCCCAGGCGTACACAGCTTCTACCTCGCCGTTTGAGTAATCGTGCAGCATGTGAACGTAGTTATTGGCGTGCCACTCGTCTAAATAGTAATCGATAAAACCGACTTTGATCATGCTTTTGACTCCTTTAAACTGAATTTCAATACAACTTTCCGGCGTACTTTTCCGCCGGTATTCGCGTTCATTATAGCACATTCCGCCGTTTTGTACCGCAGTTTTTGCGAAATTTCGAAAGTTCATGAAAAAAGCAAACCCTTTGTGTGAAATATGCAAAAAGCGTCCCGAATGCTCGGAACGCTTTTTGCATATTTGGAAATTCGGTGTGGTTTTGCCGCCTTATCTCGCGTTTTTCTTGACGCGCAGGCGGTTGATGGCGCGGGCAAGATTCGCCTGCGCGGTGCGGTATTCGCGCACGCTGCGCTTTTGGAGGATGGCCTCCTTCGCCTCATCGGCGGCGCGCTGTGCACGTTTGGCATCGATCTCTTCCGGGTACTCGGCGGAGTCTACAAGCACGAGGATATCGTTGCCCTCGACCTTCACCATGCCCTCGGAAACGGCAGCGGTGCGCCATTCCTTACCCGGTGCGCGGTAAGAGAGCACGCCCGGCACGACGGCGGAGATCATATTGCTGTGACCCGCCAGAATGCCGTACTGGCCGACCGTTGTGGGCACGACAAGCGACTCGCACTCGCCCTCGAAAAAGACCTTATCGGCTTCAAGCAGGTGCATCTGAAATGTACGCATCAGATCGCCTCCGCCTCTAACTGCTTCGCTTTCGCGATGACGTCCTCGAGCGTACCTACGTTATAGAACGCCGCCTCGGGGTACTGGTCCATTTCGCCGTCTACGATGGCCTTGAAGCCGCGCAGCGTCTCTTTGAGCGGGACATAAACGCCCGGCACGCTGGAGAACTTTTCTGCGACGTGCATCGGCTGCGAGAGGAAACGCTGGATCTTTCTCGCGCGCTGCACGGTGAGCTGGTCTTCGTCGCTGAGCTCGTCCATACCGAGGATGGCGATGATGTCCTGCAGCTCACTGTACTTCTGGAGGGTTTCCTGCACTTCACGCGCGATGCGGTAGTGCTCCTCGCCGACAACGTCAGCTTCGAGGATACGGGAGGTGGACTCCAACGGATCAACGGCGGGGTAAATGCCCTGCTCGGCGATCTTACGGCTCAAAACGGTCGTAGCGTCGAGGTGGGCGAACGTTGTGGCCGGGGCCGGGTCGGTAAGGTCATCGGCAGGCACGTAAACGGCCTGAACCGAGGTGACGGAGCCGTCTTTTGTGGAGGTGATGCGCTCCTGCAGCTCGCCCATTTCGTTTGCGAGGGTCGGCTGATAACCGACGGCGGAAGGCATACGGCCGAGAAGCGTGGAAACCTCACTGCCTGCCTGCACGAAACGGAAGATGTTATCGATGAAGAGCAGGACGTCCTTATGCTCTTCGTCACGGAAATGCTCTGCCATGGTGAGGCCGGAGAGGGCGACACGCATACGCACGCCCGGGGACTCGTTCATCTGGCCGAAAACGAGCGCCGTTTTATCGCCGACGCCGCTTTCACGCATTTCACGCCAGAGGTCGTTACCCTCACGGCTACGCTCGCCGACGCCGGTAAACACGGAGTAACCGCCGTGCTCCATGGCGACGTTGTGGATGAGCTCTTGGATAAGGACGGTCTTGCCGACGCCTGCGCCGCCGAACAGACCGATTTTGCCGCCCTTCGGGTACGGCTCCAGAAGGTCGATGACCTTGATGCCGGTCTCGAGGATCTCGACGGCCGGGTTCTGCTCGTCAAACGACGGAGCTTTTCTGTAAATGCTTTTGTGCGGCTCGGTTGCGGGAACGGCTTCGCCGCCGTCGATGGGATCGCCGAGCACGTTGAACATGCGGCCGAGCGTGTTTTCGCCCACCGGCACTTCGATGGTTTTGCCCGGAGCCTCAACCTGCATACCGCGGGAAAGGCCCTCACTGCCGGAAAGCATGACGCAGCGGACCGTGTTGTCACCCACATGCTGGGCAACCTCCATCACATACCGCCGTCCGTCCACGGTAAGCGAAAGGGCTTCTCTGATTTTCGGCAGAACGCCGGACTCGAACTGTACGTCGATGACCGGGCCGGAGATCTGTACGATCTTACCTGTATTCACGTTGTTCACGCTTCCTTCCTGTGTTTTTGACGCTGTGCCTTCGCACCGGCGGAGACCTCTGTAATCTCCTGCGTGATGGCAGCCTGACGCACGCGGTTATACTGCAAGGAAAGCTCTGCGAGGAGCTTTTCCGCGTTGCTGTTGGCGGAATCCATCGCCGTCATGCGGGCATTCTGCTCGCTGCAGAAGCTATCGATGAGGGCACTGTAAATAAAGCCCGAAACGTAGCTTTGCATGATGTTGTTGAGAACCGCCTGCACGGAGGGTACAAACTCAAACGGCGTGGTGACCGCCTTTTCCACCGTATCCGTCTGGAAATAGGCGCGGTGGAACGGCAGCAGACGCGTGCAGTGTGCAGAGGACGTGAGGCTGTTCTCCATATCGGTGTAAATGACAAAAATCTTCTTAAAATCCCCGCGGTCGTAGCCCTCGAGCAGGATATCGCAAATTTCTCTCGCGCGCTGCATGGTGGGGTTCTGTGCCGTATAGAGGAAGCTGTGCTCCATGGGGATATTGTGCTGCGTAAAGAAGTGGCGGCCATATTCGCCTACAACCTAGAGCTTCGTGTCGGGATGCTCATCGAGCATGTGCATAGCTTCCTTGATGACGTTCTGGTTGTATGCGCCCGCGAGGCCCTTATCCGCCGTGATGACGAGGCACGCGTAGGTGCCCTCCAGCGGCGGCTCGCCCTCGGGGGGATAGAAATAGCGGCTGTCCACGTCGTTCTGGGTACGGAAGATACGCTTGATCTCCGTGCGCAGCGCCTCGAAATACGGGCGCGTGCGGTCCAGATCGTTGCGTGCTTTGCGCAGCTTTGTGGAAGCGATAAGGTACATGGCGTTCGTGATTTTACGCGTATCCTTAACGCTTTCAATTCTGGTTTTAATCTCTTTTGTATTAGCCATAGCGAAAACCGCCTTTCCGAGCGCTTACGCGTTCTGCGGGTTTTCCGCCTTGTACTTTTCGAGGAATTCCTTCGCGACTTTCAAAATCTCTTCGCGGTCGGGGTCGGAAAGCTGACCGGTGGTATCGACGCGGCGGCAGACATCGCTCATATTCTTCTCGGCGTACTTGATGAGCTCCGTGTGGAAATGACCCATATCGTCAAGCGGGACGTCCTGCATGACGTGGTGCAGGGCGGAGACGAGCGTGATGACCTGATCGTGCTGGCTCATCGGATGGTACTGCGGCTGACGCAGCAGACGCATGAGGCTCTGACCGTAGGTGAGCTGACGCTTTGTGGTCTCGTCGAGGTCGCTGGAGAACTGGGTAAAGACTTCCATTTCGCGGTACTGGGCAAGATCCAGACGGATGCCGCCCGCTGCCTTTTTCATGGCCTTTGTCTGGGCATCGCCGCCGACACGGGAAACCGAAAGACCGACGTTGACAGCCGGACGCTGGCCGGAGAAGAACAGGTCGCTCTCAAGGAAGATCTGACCGTCTGTGATGGAAATAATGTTCGTCGGGATGTAAGCGGAAACGTCGCCCGCCTGCGTTTCAACAATCGGCAGTGCCGTCATGCTGCCGCCGCCGAGTGCATCGGAAAGATGCGCGGAACGCTCCAACAAACGGGAATGCAGGTAGAAAACGTCACCCGGATACGCTTCACGACCCGGGGAACGCTCCAAAAGCAGGCTCAGTGCACGGTACGCAATGGCGTGCTTGGAAAGGTCATCGTACACGATGAGGACATCTCTGCCCTGATACATGAAGTACTCTCCGAGTGCGCAGCCGGCATACGGTGCGATGTATTGCAAGGAAGCCGAGTCACTGGCAGATGCGTTGACGACGATGGTGTAATCCATGGCGCCGCGGCGCTTTAAGGTCTCCACAAGCTGTGCAACGGAGCTGGACTTCTGACCGATGGCGACATAGATGCAAACGACGTTCTTGCCCTTCTGGTTCAAAATGGTATCGAGCGCGACGGCGGTTTTACCGGTCTGGCGGTCACCGATGATAAGCTCACGCTGGCCGCGGCCAATCGGGAACATGGAATCGATGGCGAGAAGACCGGTTTCCATAGGCGCGTTGACCGGCTGACGGTCGACGATGCCCGGTGCGGGGCACTCAATGGGGCGGTAGCCCTCGGCGCTGATGTCACCCTTGCCGTCGATCGGCGTACCGAGTGCATCGACAACACGGCCGAGGAAGCCGTCGCCGACCGGGATACCGGCGGTCTTGCCGCTTCTGCGCACAAGGCTGCCCTCGGTGATCTCGGCATCGTCGCCAAAGAGGACGCAGCCGATCTCATTGTGGCGCAGGTCCTGCACCATGCCCTTAACGCCGGAGGAGAACAGGAGAATCTCGCCGTAGGCGGCATGTTCAAGGCCACTGACAACGGCGATCTCATCGCCAACGGTGAGAACCGTACCGGTCTCTTCCGCTTCTGCGGACGGGGTAAAATCTTCAACGGCTTCCTTCATCAGCGGAATGACGGAATCGCTGCCGGACTTTAACGCCTTTAGCTTTTCTTCAAACTGGCGCAGACGGCTTTTGAGGCTCCAATCGTACACATCGGTGCCGACGGTAAGCGTGAAGCCGTTCAGCATTTTATCTTCTTCAAAGGTGAGCGGAATCTCACGGCCATAGGTACGCAGCAGGAATTCCGCAAAGCGTTTTTCCTGTTCGGCATCCGGGCGGCGGCTGCCGCGGAGAACGGCTACGGCCTTTTCATCTGCATTACGCATTCGGCTCTCCCCTCTCTGCCTGATCGAGGAACGCGTCATACGGATCGCCGTCTTTATAAACAAGCTTCTTGGTCGCTTCCATAGCGAGCTCGGTAAGCTCCTTCTGTGCGTCTGCGATCATCTTATCATGTACACGGGCGGCATCCTTCTGCGCATCGGCGACGATCTTATCCGCCTGTGCATGGGCATCGGAAAGCTGCTGCTGTACGCTGCGGTCGAGCTCTTTCTGCGCTTCGGTTCTCTTTGCGCTGATCTCGCCCTCAACGGACTTGAGCTGCTCCTGATAATCCGCCTTGATCTTTTCGGCGGAATCGAGTTCACTTTGGGCCTTCTGTGCCATTTCGGCATAATGCGCTTCGCGCTTTGCCATGAAGTTCTTGACCGGCTTGTACAAAAGGAAATACAGGCCGCCGAACAAAATGACGAAATTCAGTACATGCAGCAAAATCTGCTGCCAATCAATATTCAGTGGGATGTTCACGATCTGCACTCTCCTTTACAGGACGAAGATGATGAGGATAACAACGAGCAGGGCATAAATGATGGCCGTCTCGATAAAGACGAGGCCGAGCATGAGGGTGGTACGGATCTTGCTTTCAGCCTCCGGCTGACGTGCGATGCCCTCAACAGCCTTACCTGCGGAGAGGCCCATACCGACTGCACCGCCAGCGGCTGCAATACCGACTGCAATAGCGGAAGCAAGTGCCTTAAGACCAGTTGTGCTGTCTGCGGTGGTGGCTGCAGCTTCTACTGCGGTTTCGGCTGTTGCCGTGGTGGTTGCGGCATCGCCGTTTGTTGCGGCGAATACCGGAATGGAGATGGCGAGGATGGCGATGACTGCCAGCAGAATGATGGCAAGCTTCTTTAACTTTCTCTGTTTTGCGTTCATGATATTTTCCCTCCGTAGGTTAATTTTCAGCTTCTGCTTTTACTTTTTTCTTTTTCGGTTCCTGCTTCTCGGAAACCTCGCCGAAATAGAGCGCGACGAGCATCGTCAAAACATATGCCTGAATGAGCGCGTGCAGCAGCGTGAACATAACGCCCACGATGACCGGCAGCACAAAGCTCAGATTCACATAATAATACACAAGCTCCGTAACGAGCAAGCCGCTTAAAAGCGCGCCGAACAGACGGAAGCTCATGGAAATCGGCAGCGAGAACTCCTTTAAAGTGCTACCCACGCCTTTGAAACCGTTATACGCGATACCGCCGCCCAGAATGACGAGGTACGAGAAGCAGCCCATGGCGATGGCGGCGTTGACATCGGACAGCGGCGCCGGAAGCGTGATGGGCGAGCCCTCCGTTGTGATAGCCTGAATGCCGAACAGCTCAAAGAGCGTGCCGATGAAAATGTACGCGCCGGCCGTGAAGATGTACGCACCGAGGAAGCCGCTGCGCCCCGGGCTGTTGGACTTAGCCATGCCGTCGAACAGGTCTACCGCCTGCTCAAGGAGCATCTGGAACTTTCCGGGCACCATCTTAAAGCGCGGAATGACGAAAATGCGCACGATGACCGCAAACACCAGCAAGATGCCCGAGACCACCATGGCGGAGATCAGCGCCGGGTTGACATCTTTGATGCCGAAGAGGCTGATTCTGTTCGTCTCATGCAGAACCGCGTCACGCATGGTCACCTGAATCGTTTCGGTCTTCTGCACCGAAGGAACCAGAATGCTTGCGACGAGCAGCACCACAATAGCGCAGATCCACAAAGCCAGCTTTGTTTTCTTTGCTTTCATTGTTTTTCCCTTTCTTTCTCAAAATTTTGCCTTCCATTTCAATATCACCGGGCAAAAATTCCCCCTTCAGCGCTGCGCCCCAAAAGGGCACACGACCGCATCTTTCGCCGCTGTGAAAAGCAGCAACAAGACACGGTCACAAGAGCA